>JABAOC010000580.1_pt2 | contig 14939 bp, 14 predicted proteins | sample 7062161 | NCBI WGS metagenome assembly JABAOC01 (sample SAMN14538625, study PRJNA623070) | marine sediment metagenome | biome: marine biome [ENVO:00000428]; feature: marine pelagic biome [ENVO:01000023]; material: deep marine sediment [ENVO:00002113] | place: India: Gulf of Khambhat ... | reverse complement strand
GTGTCCAGGAGGGTCTGACATACCTACAGATAAAAATGTCAGATAAATACTCTTTAAAATTAGACTCAATGGAATTAGACGACACACAAGCTAAAGTAATAAAACGTGCTGAAGAGCAAGCCGAAGAAGAGTATGCTGAACAATTAACTAAAAGCTAATTTTGCCAAGACGGGGAAAGATGATTGGAAGCCAAAGACCCTAAAGCCCTGGCTTCCCGATGGTTGAAAAAGACGGCAGAGCGTAATTAGCACCTCATTAGGGGAGACAGTTGGGGGGAGAGAAATTCTCATAAGGAGATAAAATCTTAACAAACTTTTAACAAACTTTTAACAAAGCTTTGACAACTTTCCTCTTACTAAAGCTTAAATTAGCAGAGGAGAATCAAGGTGAAAAAGGGCAAAAAATTCATAGCATTGTTTCTTGTTTTCTCTTTAATGATGCTTTCTGTAAATCTGTCTGCTAAAGAAAGACGAGGAGCTAAGCTCATAGTCATAAAAAAGAACGGACAACTAATAGAAGGGGAACTAATCACAGTTAAGCCAAATTCGCTTCTTTTATTGGATTCAGGAACAGGAGCTGATGTATCAGTGGATATTTATGACATTAAGGTTATTAAAATTATGAAGGTATCAGAGGTTTGGAAAGAGGATAAATTGTCAGCACGACATAAGATAAAATCCTACTCTCCAACAATTGCAATAGCAATTTAAATAGATAAGGTAGATTTATGCCTTAAAAAATCAAATAAGGAGGTGAGATTAATAGGAAAATGAAAAACTAAAAGCTGATTGTGTCAGAATTAAAATAAGGAGGGGAAAATGTCAAAAGGATTCCAGAAACAAATTTCAATCTTTTTTGCAATTTCTTCCATGATTTTCCTAATCTTTGGAAATACGGCCATTGCTGAAACCTGGGATGTCTATCCTGCAATGACTCGAGCAGAAATTCAGGCTGTGGTTGATTCAGCTTCAGATGGAGACTCCATCTATTTTCATGCAGGAACTTATGATTGGAGCAGTGCTCCTTTAACGAAAAGAGGAGATAACGAAGGAGCAATTAATATCATCGATAAGAGTCTCATCATAAAAGGAGAGCTTGATACTTTAATTGTTGGCCGCGAAAGCGTAGATCCCACTGGAGATGATCCAGAAGGAGTGAATGCTTTTTATGTTGTGGATTTGAATTTAGATAATGATGTTACTTTTGATGGTCTAAATTTTCAAACTTTTTTAAGGGTTATCAATGCTGCTTATCTTATTATTCCTCCAGGAGAACATTATATTGCAGAGCCGAATGCCAGAAATATTACTGTAAAAAATTGTACATTTACTGATATTCATCGTGATGCTGTCTCATTATCCAACGTAAGAGGGAATATTTTAATTCAGAATAATGAAATGTCTACAGGTAGGATGGGAATGTTTATAGATTGGTGGTGGAGCGAGAACCACGAAGATTGGCAGCCTGATGATTCGCACGTTCAAATTCTTGGAAATAAAATTAATTCTGTTAGGAGGGGTGTCTACCTTGCCATGACCACAAATGTTGTTGTTCAACAAAATACGATAATTTGTGAAGGTTGGGGAATAGATAATAGATATGCAAGAAAAGGAACTGTTATATCTAACAATTCTCTGTTCGATTGTATGCGTGGAATATTTATTTTAGGACGTTGGCGTTACGGAATAAGACACGAGGCAGAAGGAGCTGTTATTGAAGGAAATAAACTAATTGATATAAGTTATTTTGGCATCTATATTGCTGGCGATGCAAGCTTTGGACATACAGTAAGCAAGAATGAGATTCATATGGCACCAGGGAGTCGCGTAGGAATTTATACAGTAGCTCATGACTGTTATTATGGGCAGAATAAAATAAGCGGGTCAGGCCGCTTTGCATTCTTGTTAGATTGGTGGAATTACATTCCTGACGGTGGATATTTTGTATATGCCCATCATATAACTCTACAAGCGAACAACGTAAGCCAATTCTCACCTTATTATTGTCATTTTTATCTTTATTATGGAACTCACGATAATCTAGTTGTCGGCTCTGGAATAGGACATAATACCTATATTGACGTTGGATATAACAATAGGATTACAGGTGTAACTCCAATGGCCGGTGGGATTGGCCAGGATCTCAGTGAGGCCGTAAAGGAAAGAAATGAGGAATTAAAAGAGGCAAGAATAATTCAAAATTGATCTTCATCGAATTCATATTAGAATCACGATTCTGGCTGATTTTTTTTACTTCTGGGTATTGTTCCGTTTCAGCTAAATTCGAACCACTTGTGATATATCCTTAGCGATGGTTTCAGAATTCCTCGACCTCTGGAAAGACGCCGACCCTGGTATAGCTGAAGTTGAGAATGCCAAGAATAGGCTAGCTGGGTTGAAAAGTAATTGAGGCCACTGGGAGCCAAATCCCCTAAAGCCCTGGCTTCTCGATTCTGAAAAAGACAACGAAACTGAAAAATAAACTAGAGACACCAGAAGAACTTCTCTCCAAATTGGATTCTTAAACGCACGTTCCATGAAAGCCACCACAAGGATAAAAGCACCTATATTGAGCGTTGTCATATTTTTGAAGTAATCGTATTGGTGTTTAAGAGACTCAAGTCGGATTTTTATAAATTCAATTGTAAGTCTTGTCTGACTTGGCATTTCTGTGCTCGCCATAACCTCCTAAATGATCTCTCTAGAGAGCGATTATTTCTCGGTATCCATAAATGCTTTTATAAGTGCCTTTGGTTCACCTTTCCAGAATGACTTGAATCTCATCTTGCTACGCTTACCAATCGGATACTTGGCGATGAGGAGATATTCGCCGTTGGAGTGTTCAAAAAAAGCATCTAAAATGGCCTTAACAAATTTTAAATTTATCTTTTTTTCGCACATAAACACCTCCTCTTTTACTTTGGTTTTATAGTATTCCAGAGGGTGAAGGTGTGTCAATCTAGGTTACCAGCAGAGAAAGTCTAGAAACACTTCTCCAGCTCTCTTGTCGTCTTCCTCAAATCCCTTCTGGTCAAATAAATTTCTTGTTTTTCTCGTAAGTAATCTCTATGCTTTAATCTCTGGGAGTCACGGAGTCTTAATGGGAGGGATTACAGCATACGCTGGCTGTTTAGGGAAACAAGCAAAAGGGGAATATGGGTAAATGTCCAATGACGGGATCTTGCCCAGCCAGCTAAGCAAGCTTACAGTTAATATAACATATTTCCAATTTATAAATCTCCTTCTGGGCACGACAAAAAGCGACATAAAGCGACAAGAAACGACATTACATCGAAAATATTAGACAATCGTTAATTAATTGTTTATTTCATAGTAAGAAAAAAGGGAAACAAATGGAAATACTTGAGAAGCTCATTGAACAACTCACTCAGGAAGTTGCGCAAATAGAGACTAAGGGGCGAGAACTCACGCCCGATGAGATAGCGCGCGTTCAAGCGATCCAGACGTGCATACCACTTCTTCGGCAGGCTATCACTGTTCTTCGCGTTGAACCCGCTGCGAACTTGATCACGTATAAGATAGTCAGTGATTCCGACGGAAAACTAAAACGGTGTGCCAGGATCGCGTGCAACTTCTGGAATCGATTCATCATTCCTAAGTCCTCGATAGTAATCCGACTGGGTATATTTACCTCGGCGGGCACCACGATTGCCAGGGCATACAAGCCCTACAAGAAGGAGGGTGTTGTCTATGGCGTCGTCGAGTTTAATACCAAGTACATGTCGGAGTTCAAGGACAATGATATCTCCGGGACGATTATCCACGAAATCGGTCACACGCTTGGCTTTGGCTGGGATAAGTGGAGGGACCTCTTTGATTCCGAAACAGGCTTGTTCTCTAGTAATGCAATCGCTAAGCTTGGTGCACTACAGGACATGGTCGTCGAGACCGAACACGGGCCAGGCACCCGATACTCTCACTGGGATGAGGAAAGATTCGACAAAGAGCTTATGACGGGATTCAAGGATATAGGTGAACATGTCCTTCCAGTGACGATCGGAGTCATGAAGCTATTGGATCATCGCATTAACGAGAAGCTATCAGAGAAAACCGACTTAAAAACCTTGATGGATGCGCTTGCACAAGTCGTGTTTTCCCGGCAGGTCGAGGCTAAGGCACTCGATCTCGATCACTTCGAGGATACAGAAATCTGGGAGAACATTCCTCATGACGAAAAGCTAACGTAAAACCAGGAATTAAATCAATCATATCTGCCATCACAAAAGAGAAATTTTATAAGTTTTTTTTATCAATAATAGATTTATAATATCCTTCTATTGGATCATTGATGCCTGTTTCATTAAAAGATCGACGTCTTCTTCGCTGTCAAGTATATGCATTTTTCTATGGAAATATGGACATAATGCAACTGTATTGATGAGTACAAGATGTCTAAACATAAGTTACTTTCTCCCGTGACAATCAGCCGCACGCTCCTCATCCTCAGGGACATTCATAAAATTCCGTTGAGTGGAACAATCATAGCAGAGCTTGGCGTAGATGGTTGGAGTTTCTAGAAATAGTAGATACTGAGCTTGAAATGATTCTTGCATAGAAAATTCCTCGATCTCTGGAAGGACGCTGACCCTGGTATTGCTTTGCGTTGACACAAGTCTATATTTGATTTGACACTCCTCTCATAAATTATTATGCTATTGCCACGTAAGCTGAGGGAACAATGGGCGTAAAGTGTCCTAAATGCAACACCGAGAACACCTCTGACTCCGAATTCTGTAAGAAGTGCGCAACGCCGCTTCCTACATCGAAAGAAATCCCTGTCACTGAGACCCTCGAAACTCCTAAAGAAGAACTAACCACAGGCTCCACCTTTGCAGGAAGATACCAGATCATCGAAGAGCTGGGCAAGGGAGGTATGGGTAAAGTCTACAAGGCTCAGGATACTGACCTTAAAGAGAAGGTGGCGATTAAGCTCCTGAAGCCCGAGATAGCTGCTGACAAAAAGACGATCGAACGCTTCAGGAACGAGCTGAAGTTTGCCCGTAAAATCAGGCATAAGAATGTCTGCCAGATGTATGACTTGAATAAAGAGGAAGGTGCGCATTACATCACCATGGAATATGTGGATGGAAAAGATTTGAAGAGCATGATCAGGATGATGGGGCAGTTGAGTTCGGGGAAGACGATTTTCATAGCCAAGCAGGTCTGCGAAGGTCTGGCTGAGGCTCACCGCTTAGGAGTCATTCATCGTGATTTAAAGCCCCAGAACGTGATGGTTGATGAAGATGGGAATGCAAGAATCATGGATTTCGGGATAGCCCGTTCCCTAAAGACAAAAGGGATAACAGCCACAGGAGTGATGATTGGCACACCTGAATATATGTCACCTGAGCAGGTAGAGGGCAAGGAAGTCGACCAGCGTTCAGACATTTATTCGCTTGGAGTAATCCTGTATGAGATGGTAACCGGGAGAGTTCCTTTTGAAGGAGATACACCGTTCACGATTGGAGTGAAGCACAGGAGTGAGGAACCAAAAGATCCTAAAGAACTAAACACCCAGCTTCCAGAAGACCTCAACCTTGTTATCCTTCGCTGCCTGGAGAAAGATAGAGAAAAAAGATACCAGAGCGCAGGGGAAGTGCGGGCAGAACTCACCAGGATAGAAAAAGGTATCCCAACGACTGAAATAGAGATCCCCAAGCGAAAGCCCCTCACTTCGAGAGAGATAACAGTAACATTTGGCTTGAAGAAGCTTTTCATTCCTGCTTTAGTTGTTATTGCCCTTATAATCGCAGCAATAATTATTTGGCAACTCCTTCCCTCAAAGGAGGTTATCCCTATCCCATCTGATAAACCTTCTCTTGCTGTCATGTACTTTAAGAACAACACTGGAGATGAAAATTTAGAACACTGGAGAACAATGCTTTCTAATTTGTTGATTGCAGACCTCACTCAATCCAAACATATCAGGGTGTTGAGTGAAGATAAGCTCTTCAATATCCTCAGCCAATTGAACCAACTAGAAGCAGAAACTTATTCTTCTGAAGTTCTGGAAAAAGTGGCAGCTCAAGGCAGAGTTAATCACATATTGCAGGGAGCATATGCCAAGGCGGATGATGAATTCAGAATCAATGTCATGCTTCAGGAAGCAAGTACAGGAGAACTCATTGGTTCAGAGTCAGTAGCGGGAAAAGGCGAAGGGAGTATCTTCTCTATGGTGGACCAGTTGACAAGGAAAATTAAGGAAAATTTCAAGCTTTCTGCAGAAGAGATGGCCAGCGACTTGGACAGGGAAGTAGGGAAGATCACCACCAGCTCTCCTGAAGCGTATAAATATTATAGTGAGGCAAGAAAGTATCACAACACGGGAGAAGATAGTGAAGCTATCCCATTTTACGAGAAAGCAGTAGCAGTAGATCCTGAGTTTGCAATGGCCTATAGAGGAATGGCGATGGCTTATAGTAATCTGGGTTATAGAGCTAGGCAGAGGAATTATTTGCAAAAAGCCTTAGAATTTAGTGATCGAGTATCTGATAGAGAGCGCTATTGGATCCAGACAGATTACTATAGCTTATCAGAAAAGACGTATGATAAAGCCATTGAGGCCTTTAATAAATTATTGCAGCTTTATCCCAACGATTTAAAAGGAAATAACGGCCTAGGGTTGTTATATAGCAATTTAGAAGAATGGGATAAGGCAATAGAACGATTTGAGGTGCTAATCCTGAACAAAGATGAAGCTTATTTCTCCTATCTGAATCAAGCATCAGCATATAAAGCCAAAGGATTATACGATGAGGCTAGGGAGGTCCTTGAGAATTATCTAAATAATTTTCAAGATGATTCTGTAATCCGTTTGGGTTTAGCGCTTAATTATCATTGTCAAGGTAAATATGATCTTGCCCTTGAAGAAGTGAATAAAGCTATTTCCCTTAATCCCACTTTCTGTCCTAATTTTGTGGTAAAAGGTGACATTTACCTTTACAGCCGGAATTTGATTAAAGCAGAAGAGGAATACCAGAAGCTTTTAGAGGAAAAAGAACCATCTGACTTTAATTGGGGTCTGGGTAGATTTGCTTGTTTGTATTTATTAAAGGGAAGATTCAAGGATTCAATAGCGCAGGCCAAAAAGGCACTTGAGCTAGCAGAAAATCTTGGCGAAAAGCTATGGATAAGCGATTGGCAGTTATTTTTAGTAGATGTGGACTTAAAATTATTAGGCAATCCTGAGCAGGCTCTGGAAAAGTTGAATACAGCATGGAACAGCGCTGTTGAAGAGGAAAGCCTAGGCGCGCAGAGATGGATTTTATATTCGAAAGGACTGAGTTACCTTCAAATGAAATCAATTGATGAAGCACGGAGAATGGCAGATGAACTTCAGGAGATGATCAAGAAAGGAATGAACAAGAAAGAAATAAGACTTTATCATCATTTGTTAGGTATGATAGAGCTTGAGGCAGGGAAATTTTCCAAAGCTATTGAATATTTTAAGGAAGCTATATCTTTGTTACCTTTTCAACGTAGCGCGTTTGGTGATGAACATGCACTATTTATTGATCCTTTAGCTCTAGCCTATTATAAATCAGGGGATTTGGAGAAGGCTCGGGAAGAATATGAAAGAATAATTTCCCTTACAACGGGCAGACTGTGGTATGGAGACATCTATGCCAAGAGCTTTTATATGCTCGGTACGATCTACGAAGAGCTGGACAATAAAGCTAACGCTTTAGAGCATTACGAGAAATTCCTTGACCTCTGGAAAGACGCTGACCCTGGTCTCGCTGAGGTTGAGGATGCAAGAAAGAGACTGGCTGGGTTGAAGAGCCATTGAATAATATGTCGTGAAATATATACAAATGTGTAACAGATTTCGCTTAAACCCGCTTACTTTGGCTTAATGGTACTTAAAGAATTTCGCTAGCTACCCCTGAAATAAGAGAACCAGCAGGGGGATTTGAACCCCCGACCTTCTGATTCGTAGTCAGACGCTCCTCATAATAAACCAAACGGATTTAAAGCGGAGTTTTGAAGTGAAACGATCTGCTATTGTATTAAAATGGCAAAAAATAGGAGAGAAAATGCTTACTTAGCTTCTTTCGGAGGATATAATGCCGCAACGATCCATATAGTAGCCACAGAACCAATAATTGCGGGCACAATATAAACATCCCAAAATTTAAACCACCAATGCCCCCATATCCATCCTAGCCAAGCACCTACCCAACCAACAAAAATCTCAGCAATAAAGCCTTGTATTCCTTTGCCAATTCTTTTCTTTAAGACATAAAACAATATCGCCGAGATTACAATGCTGATAATAATTAAGACTACACATGCTAAAAAACTCATTCCGATCATCGGTTGTTACCTCCTTTTTTTATTTTTAAGGCACAGACTCGACTTATTTATTTAAACTGCAATTGCAGTTGTTGGAAAAAGGGATTCTTTATTGTGGGTAAAGACAATTTATTCTTCCCCGATACCTTATTGCCCAGAGGTGCTTATACTTTAAGCATTCACTTATTATTTGTCAAGATTTTATTGCTTAGATGTCAATCTAGCGCCTCATTTCGCTTTTGGGCATGTCTGACAAATTCTTTAATCAACCCACTATATCCAAGACCAGTTTATCTCTCGCTGATTCTTGCTTGGGGGGATATGGATTGAGGTTAAGAGACGAAGTTATTGAGAATTCCCCTTCCTCTCAACCGTCTTTCTTTATTAGGCGATATTACGCACTGCGGCCTTTGCAAATCAATGATATTCGGTCAAAAAGAAAGAGGCGGATTTTGACGCTAGCAGGGAAGCCCGCGTTAGGCAACGTGCCTATCATCGAACCCAAATAGTTAGGCTGACTTGGCTGGGTCGGTCTGTTCGTTGGGTGAAATTCCTAATCCTTACTTCGACAATGAAGCGGTAGTTAAACTTCAATGGCGAAGAAGATATTGGTGTTACTCAAAATCCCGACAATCTCCTTACCATCGAAAACAGGCGCTCTCCTAATGCCAATCTGATTGAACAGTCTGGCGCAGTACTTCAGCTCGAGACCAGGGGAGACCATGACGAGCGGCTTTGTCATGATCTCAAAGACGTGGACTACATCGGGATCCCTCCCCGGATCGACGACCTTGCTAACCACATCCTTGCGGGTCATAATCCCCCACGCGTCCTCGAGGTCTCTTCGGTTCACTACCAAGCTGGAGACCCCTTTCTCCTTCATGAGCCTGATAGCATTGGCCGCCGTCTCGTTGCCGTCAATGTATACCACATTCTTGGTCATGACATCAGCGGCTCTGGCCAACCTTACTTCTTTCAAAGCTTTTTCCTCCATTTTACCATCTCCCTTCTATCAATTTTATATTACTTTGCCGACGCAGCTTCAATAATCCATAAAGTGGCTTGTGCCACATTTCCAACCACTTCATTTCGCCTAACGGTTTCGGCTTAAGCGAAGCGCCGATTGTAAGCTTAATCATCAGAAGTATTAGGGGTAGAATAAAGAGCAGGCGTAGAGGTTTAGGTTAGGCCTATCCTTTTCTGCCCCATTCGTCTGGCAATGCCTCACTAGCCTAACCATGCTCTATCTCCAGCTTCCAACTAAGAAACTTATAGCAGAGGAAAAATTTACTGTCAAAATATGATATAATAAATAAGGTTCCCTTTGGCCGGCTGGAGAGAGTTCCCACCTTTGATGATTCCCATCAAATCCCCCTTTTTGCTGACAACGGCCGGCATGTGTGCACATAAATTGTGCAAAATTCTAGAAATATAAATAGTTCAATTTATTACAAAAGAAATTTTCTAAATTTCAACAGAGATTTTCACAGAAGTAGTGGAAAAAAAGATGAGGAGGAGGAACTCTTTTATCCTAAGTTTATTTCACCTTTAGGTGTTTAATTCCCAAAGCTGTCTTTTTTAACGATAATCCTGTGCTTCATGATCTGTAAGCTTCTAATATCACAATCTAGGAAAGACATCCAATGGTAGTACTCAAATGGAAACTCTCTGCTGGACAAAATCTCATGGTGTATAAAGATTGCAAGTATATCATTAAGGATTTAGCTACTTGCTATCAAAGGACTATATTAGTTCTCTGTATCTTTTTTACTTAATAATTCTTTTTCCTTCTTTCTCTCGAGGAGCAAGAACGTACCTTTTAAATTCTCCCTCAAAGCCTGAATCTCCCAATTTCTTCACTGAAGCTACAAATGACCCCCAGTCTCCCGTGCCAAGCGAATCAACTACTTGTTGCCAGTCTGCTCTGTTTGAGAGATATGCTAGAAATATATCATTGGATTCTTTAAACAATTCTAAATATTTATCAACTGTTATTTCTCCAAAATAGCCAGGTGCATTCAAAAGCAAAAATGTTAGAATTTTTAGCCTTTTTTCTGTCAACTTACCTTCATTAAAATTTTTATCTAAGAAAGAAACAAAAGACATTTCATCATATTTTTATCTGTTTCGGCTAGCCTATTCAGAACCTCAAAATACGCAAATAAACGAGGAATTTTTTTTATGGCATCAAAATACTTATTTGGATTATTGATAAAATTCATTACAATTATCAATTTTTCTTCAGAAAAAGAATTTAGAAAATCATTAACAAAAGTGTATTTTTCCCTTGCCACGTCTAACATATTTCTATTTTCATCTGATTTTCTGCAGTAAAAAGAAACAAGCAAAAAAATAATTAGAATTGCACACACTTTTTTACTCATCTTTTCCTCCAATTTTTCAAAATTGAATTATTTTCTATTATAAAATCATTTTTCTACCTTTATGTGTGTGAGTGGATCTTTTTTTGAAAAACGTTCACTTATTTCGGCCATCGCTTTTTCAGTTGTACGGATGCATCCCTTAGTTGCATTTTAACAGCCAATTTAGCCTAATTGATCTGCTTTTTTCTTTCTGTCCTGCATGAACTCCGTATCCCTCGTAATCTTTAGCTTCGAAAATATAAAATTCCTGAGCTGCTGACAGAATCAGATAGGCTGTTAGATAGATATTTCCTGATTAAATGCCAAGAATAGCGCTATGTCGCGAAAGGTGAAGGATCATGTCCGTAGGAAACAATATTTTATTTATCCCAAAAGCCTGGGTATTCAATTAAGCAGACCTCTATTTGGCCCGCTCTATCGTAGAAACTTTAGAAACTCTTTCAAAACTTTTATGCACTCATCTCTTATTTCTATTAAGTCTTTATCCTTGATGCTCTCAAGTGCTTTAATTCTTAGCTTTATTTCTGACTTCTGAGCTTCAAACCGGTCTACATATTCATCTCCAACTGGATAGAGAGGAGGACCACGTCTTATAATATTAACTATATCTTTATGGTTCTTCAATTCTTCGAGAAACAATTTTGTATTTATCCTGATTAAATCGCCCAGAGCTTTATTTAATCGATGAGTAAACCATCCATATCGAATTCACCTGATCCGATTTATAGTAGTACTTATTCCCCTGCTCCTTGGGCCTGTATTCTGCGATGAGCTTGTCCTCTACTTTCGCGTAGCTTATTCTCAATAATCTATTTATTGTTTACTAAAAAGAGCGGTCTAAAGCAGATTATTGTTGAGGTTGAATTGATTGTTAATCTATTGATAGATTGCTTATTCTTATTCTTTAATATCAATGTTAAAATATTCTGAAATTTTTTTCAGAATTTCATCATCTTGAAAAACGCCATAGAATATTTTAGGTTTCTTATTATTTCCAAATAGAATTAACGCAACAATATGTTCTTTAGTGTTGATATTGATCCTTTCTTCAATTCCAGTCGAATATTTGAAGATCATATTTTTTGAACCTGAGAAACTTGGGTCAAATCCATATTTTTTTAATATTTCAATTGCCTTCTCTGCATAACGATAAAAGTCATATAATATCTCATCAACTTCATATTTTAACTTTTCTTCGAGAAGATTGTATTCTGCCTGAGAAATAGCAAAGAATAGAATTGTATTTTCTTTTATAATTAGAGGCTTATCTGGTGCTTCAGTAATATTTTTCCTTTTTGTTTCATCTTGAATAGCTTGAGCTTTTCGATTTTCTTGTTCATTAATGATACTTTTATTTTCTGAGTTATCAGTACAGCAACTTCCTATAAAAAAAGATAATAAAAAAATACATGTTAAAAAAATTCTTATTTTTATAAGGTTATTAATCATTTTTTCCCCATTGAAATTTCTTTAGAAAATTTCTCAAGCTTATCCAAAGCTTATACTGAGATCGTGCCCTTTCTATTAACTCAGCTCTTTTTTCCATTCCGCCATGTATTTTTTTATAGAAATGGGGTGGATCTGGAACTGGACGGAAATATCCTCCCCAATTTATTCCCTCTTTTTCTGCTAATTTAACTGCCAACTTTCTTTTGTTTGCAGGGATGCATGAAATATTAATATCAACGGCAAAGCCAGCTTCATGAAGGCTTTTTCCAGGTCGAGCGGGTGTTATTGCATTTGGATCTTTATGCAATTCTCTTTGTCTTTCAGCAGTACGGAATGCTTCATTTATCATAATCTTTATACCTGCTTGCTCAGTTTTATAAATCCATCTTTGAACAAGTGGATAAGAAGCATCATCCAAGTATGTCTTTCCAATTCCAGGCAAATTTACCGGAATAAGGTCTCTTCCATCCGGGTCCATAAATGTCACCGGATTGTTCCTGCAGTAGGAATACAAGTTCCACAACTGCGGGTTGGAGATGGCTTCCTCCCTGTCCAGCACCGGGTCAACTGAGATAAAGCGGTAACTGCTGTAGCCATAATACCTTGCTCCGAAATAATCCAGCCCGGTATCACCGTCTCTCTCCTTGCCCGAGAACTTCAGCTTAGGATCGTAGATGTTTTCCCAGGTCTTCTGGATTCCTCCGTAGGGGTCGTAGGCGGCTGAATACACCACTGTCCCTGAATCACTTGTTATCATTCTTATGGAGTTGAACTAGTCAGGAATATGGGAATAGCACTTGTTCTTCTGGAGTCTGTACTCAACGATGAGTTGCCCTTCTAAAAAGGCAGATCCTTAACCTACTCTTAGTTTTTGTTATAATCTGCAAAGAGAATTCAATATTATTTATCTTTTTAAATCAATCTCAAAATACTCGGATACTTTCTCCAAAATTTCGTCAGCTAAAACAATACCATAATGCATCTCTGGTTTCTTCTTTTTGTTAAATAAAGCAAATGCAACTAAATATTCAGAAGTATCAAAAAAAAGTTCTTCCTTATCTCTGTTTGGATAGTGAAAAATTATTTTTTTAGCTGATGTTATGTCATGTTGAATCCCATTTTTCTCCAGAATTCCAGCAACTCTATTCACGTAAGCATAAAAATCACTTAACAATTCAACAATTTCATATTGAATATCCTGAGAATAATTTTTATACTCTTCATCTGTAAGTCTTAGAAATAACACCATTTTCTCTTTAACATGATAAGTCTTTGTTGCGCTAATACCAGAAGCAGAATTTCTTTTTTGGTCAATATCTTCGGTAATAACTTGAGAGTTTTCCGATTTTTGCTCAATCAATGAATTTCTATTATTGATTTTTCTTGTATAGCAATTAACAAGGAAAATGAATGATAGTCCAAGCCAAAAAGAAAGCTTTGTCAATTTAATTAAAAATCTTATCATCAGTTAACCCCTTTTAAATTCTCCCTAGTATAGAAGAAGGATTTTTAAAAAACCATACCCAAAAGTGAAATTGAGATTGCGCTCGTCTTATGAACTCTGGCCTCTTTTCCCTTCCTCCGGGAACTTCTTTGTAAAAATGCCATGGCTCCTTAAATAAAAAAGCTCCACCCCAACTAAGTCGCTCTGCTTTTGCAAATTTTAGAACTAATTCTTTTTTACTTTTGTCTATTTTAGACCACTTAATGTCAACAGCAAAGCCAGCCTCATGCAGACTGGCTTTTGCAGCGTTTAAATTGGGATCATTATAATATTTAATCTGTTGTTCTGTCTTGCGAAATGCCTCAGTAAAAGATATTATTATCCCAGCTTGATCAGCCTTATTTATCCATCTTTGAACTAAAGGATAAAAAGCATCATCCAAGTATGTCTTTCCAATTCCAGGCAAATTTACCGGAATAAGGTCTCTTCCATCCGGGTCCATAAATGTCACCGGGTTGTTCCTGCAGTAGGAATACAGGTTCCACAGCTGGGGGTTGGAGATGGCTTCCTCCCTGTTGATCACAGGGTCAACGGAGATAAAGCGGTAACTGCTATGGCCATAGTAGCGCGCACCGAAATAATCCAGCCCGGTATCACCGTCTCTCTCCTTGCCCGAGAATTTCAGCTTAGGATCGTAGGTGTTCACCCAGGTCTTCTGGATTCCTCCATACGGGTCAAAGGCCGCTGAATATACCTTTGTCCCTGAATCATCCGTCACAATCCTTGTCGAATTCACCTGATCCGATGTGTAGTAGTAGTATTTGTTCTCTTGGGGCCTGTATTCGGCCATAAGTTGGTTCCCCATGTAAATATATTCCCTGACACATACACCATCAGTGTTGTATTCGGCAAGCAGCTTCCCGTCAAAAGAATAAATATAATATGTACTTTCGGGAGAACCAGAGAGCATTCTTATTGAGTTTGTGATTTCAGGATTATTCTGTTCCTCTACATTCCCATCTGACATCTGACTGGATTCAGGGATGTTGTTATGAGCTTCATGAGCTCCGGATAGGTACTCCCGGGTATAGCCATCTTCCTCTTGCTTCAATATTCTCTTTTTCCTCTCTAACTCTCGATATTTGAAATCTTGCTCATGTCTGTATCCATCTCCCTCAAAACTCTCTGCTACTATTGCAAAATTCCCGTCACTGATATCAAAGGGAACTCTCGCCGGTAATGAAAACCTTTTGACCACTCGAGCTGAACTGTCTTCTGAGCTCTCTAATTTAAACGACTGTGTACCTGAAACAAATTCCTTATTGTCAATTATATAATAATTACGCT
>JABAOC010008584.1_pt2 | contig 14943 bp, 9 predicted proteins | sample 7062161 | NCBI WGS metagenome assembly JABAOC01 (sample SAMN14538625, study PRJNA623070) | marine sediment metagenome | biome: marine biome [ENVO:00000428]; feature: marine pelagic biome [ENVO:01000023]; material: deep marine sediment [ENVO:00002113] | place: India: Gulf of Khambhat ... | reverse complement strand
GTTGCAATAGCGTCTTCAATTGCATCCGCTTCAACCGGCATATCAAATGAATATTTGAACATCATTGCCACAGAAGCAATGGTGGCAATCGGATTTGCGATGCCCTTCCCAGCGATATCTGGTGCTGAACCATGAACAGGTTCATACATGGCAGTATGTGTGCCTAAACTTGCAGAGGGCAACATTCCAATGGAACCCGTGAGCATTGCTGCTTCGTCACTCAAAATATCTCCGAACATATTTCCCGTGATAATCACGTCAAATTGCCTGGGATCGCGAATCAGTTGCATGGCACAATTGTCCACATAAAGATGATTGATGCTGGCGTCAGGGTAGTCTTTCGCGACGTCGTTTACTATATCACGCCATAATTGTGAGCTCTCTAATACATTTGCTTTATCAACCGAAGTTACCTTTTTACGGCGTTTCATCGCCATGTCGAATGCGGTTCGGGCAATTCTTTGAACTTCAGATGTTAAATAAACCAATGTGTTGAATCCTTTCTTTTCTATTCCATTATCAGTAATACCTCTGGGTTCCCCAAAATAAATACCACCTGTTAATTCCCGCACGACGATCAGATCTATGTCTTTGATGATCTCAGGTTTTAAAGAGGATGCTTCAATCAATGCATTGTACATTTTTGCAGGTCTTATATTTGCAAATAACTCCAATTCTTTTCGAAGTTTAAGTAAGGCTTGCTCTGGTTTTTGGTGATGAGGTAAGGATTCCCATTTCGGTCCACCGACAGCGCCTAAAAGCACAGCATCACTCTCAAAACATAAATGGAGTGTTTCGTCTGGCAGAGGCGTATGTACCTTATCGATTGCAGCGCCACCGGCTAAACCGTCACAAAAGGAAATGTCTAAATCTTTACTTCCTGCAATGGCAGTAATTACTTTCAGCGCCTCAGCAATGACTTCTGTCCCAATTCCGTCACCGCGCAAAATTGCCAGCTTAATGTTTTTTCCGCTCATCGATTTAATCTCTCCTGTTTGATCCATTGCATTAATCCACCTGATTCAATTAATTTTTGCATAAACTCAGGGAAAACTGTCGTATGATAAGTTTGATTTTTGGTTATGTTAATAATCTTCCCGGAGGTAACATCGATTTTGATTTCATCTCCAGATTCGATGAAATCAGCGGCTTCTTTGCTTTCTAAGATTGGAAGCCCGATATTAATTGCATTACGATAAAAAATTCGCGCATAACTCTGGGCGATAACTGCGCTGATGCCCGCCGCTTTTATCGCAAGCGGCGCATGCTCTCGCGATGAACCACAACCAAAATTCTTTTTAGCCACAATAAAATCTCCCTTTGACATTTTTTTTGTGAAATTTGGGTCAACATCTTCCATTAAATGCGCTGCTAGTTCCTGATGATTGGTCGTATTTAAATATCGCGCTGGAATTACTAAATCTGTATTGATGTCATCGCCAAAAGTCCAGGCTTTACCTGATAGTATTTTATTCATTTTATGATTTCCTTGAAAAAGAGTTGTTTAAAAATTATACTCGTTACGGATTAAAATTTCATGATTGTATATGTCATTGCGAGGAGCGAGGCGACGAAGCAATCTCCTGATTTACAGATAGTTATGAGATTGCTTCGCTTCGCTCGCAATGACAGAATTTTATGAAATTTTTAACCAAAATGAGTATAGCGCTGACTATAGCTCTAATCTATTTGAAATGATTTGTCAAATCTTATTTGGCATAATCCCCAATTCATCAGGAGAGCCAATACGCCCCAGAACCGCGGATGCTGCGGCAACGGCAGGACTTGCCAGGTATACCTCACTTTCTGGATGCCCCATTCTACCAACAAAGTTACGATTTGTGGTTGCCACAGCTCGTTCTCCGGGTGCCAGTATTCCCATGTGTCCTCCCAGGCAAGGCCCACATGTCGGCGTCGAAACCACGGCTTCCGACTGGATGAATATTTCAATGAGACCTTCTTTCAATGCCTGCAAATATACTTCCTGAGTGGCAGGGATTATAATACAGCGGACATTACTGTCCACTTTGTGCACTTTCATAATATGTCCGGCAATGCGCAGGTCCTCGATCCGACCGTTGGTACATGATCCGATAACGACCTGATCGATTTCAATCTGACTCGCTTCGCTTACGGGCTTGGCATTTTCAGGCAATGAAGGGAAAGACACTTGAGGCTCAATCTGGCTAACATCATATTCTCGAATACCTGAATATTTTGCGTCTGGATCACTTTTATATAACTTAAGATCACGTTTTGCTCGAGGTTTGACATATTGTAGCGTTTTCTCATCGGGTTCAAAAATACCGTTTTTTGCGCCGGCTTCAATCGCCATATTTGCCATAGTCAATCGACCTTCTATCGATAAATTGGATATGGTCTCTCCTGCGAATTCCATTGCTTTATAGCTGGCACCATCTACACCTAAATCTTTAATCGTATAAAGGATCATATCTTTGCCGCTTACCCAGGGTTGTAGCTCGCCGTAATATATTAATTTAATGCTCTCAGGAACACGAAACCAGGTTTCACCTGTGATCATTGCGGCAGCTAAATCTGTACTTCCTACTCCAGTGGCAAATGCACCAATTGCTCCATAGGTACAGGTGTGGGAATCGGCACCAATAACGCAGTCGCCTGGCACAACAATCCCCTGTTCGGGTAAAAATGCATGTTCAATACCTGTCCGCCCAACTTCATAATAGTGAACGAGTTTCTGTTTCCTGGCAAATTCACGGATTAATTTGGCTTGTTGTGCTGACTTGATGTCCTTATTCGGCGTGAAATGATCCGGGATGAGAACAATGCGGTTAGCATCCCAAACCTGTTTCGCTCCCTGGCGATAAAATTCCTCAATTGCCAGAGGGGCAGTAACGTCATTGCCGAGAGCTAAATCTAACTTTGCCATGATCAGTTCACCAGGCAAAACATGTTCACGTCCTGCATGGGCTGCTAAAATCCTTTCAGTTATTGTCATTGTTGTTCTTCCTCTGTTTGAAAATCAATCGATTTAGCGCATCTAAGTAAGCTCTAATGCTGGCTTCAATTATATCAGTACTGGCACCGCGCCCTGTTACCTTGTACCCATTATTACTGATTTTGACCGAGACCTCGCCGAGTGCGTCTTTACCCCCGGTTACAGAATGAAGCTGGTATTCATTTAATGTAACAGGAATGTTGGTGATTCGATCAATCGCTTTAAATACAGCATCAACAGGACCATCGCCCCATGCTGCTTCTTTGAAAAGTTTATCATTGAATTTAATCCCAATCGTGGCAGTAGGAACCATTTGATTACCGCTAAAGATTTGAAAATCGATGAGATCGATCACTTTATGGTTATAGATTTCATTTTCAACGATTACCTCTAAGTCTTCGTCAAAGACTTCTTTTTTCTTATCTGCGATGATAATGAACTGTTCATAAGCTCGGTTAAGTTCTTCTTGCGTCATATTATATCCCAGCGCTTCCAGCCGGCTTTTGAAACCGTGTCTGCCCGAATGCCGCCCTAACACGATTTTGCTTGTGGATAATCCGATGGACTCAGGTGTCATGATTTCATACGTGTGTTTATCTTTTAACACTGCATCTTGATGAATGCCAGATTCATGGGCAAAAGCATTTGCACCGACAACAGCTTTATTGGGTTGCACGGTGATTCCTGTCAAATGGCTTACCATTTTACTGGTGCGATAAATTTCTTCAGTCCGGATGTTGGTTTCAACTTTGAAAGCGTCTTTCCGTGTTCGTAGAGCCATAACAATTTCCTCTAAAGAAGCATTACCAGCTCGTTCGCCGATTCCATTGACAGTACATTCGATCTGCTGAGCCCCATTCTTAATTGCTGCCAATGAATTCGCCACTGCCAATCCAAGATCGTTGTGGCAATGAACACTAAGTATTGCTTTATTGATGTTGGAAACTTTTTCAAAGATTTCGCATATTAAATTTCCGAATTCATCAGGATATGAGTAGCCGACGGTATCGGGGATATTAATCACGGAAGCACCAGTATCAATTGCCAATTCGATGATTTTAAACAAAAATTCTTTTCCCGTTCGTGAGGAATCTTCTGGAGAAAACTCAACATCATCACAGTATGATTTGGCATGTTTTATTGCTGTTACAGCCATGTCCAGAATCTCATCTTCTGATTTGCGAAATTTTTTTTCAATGTGAACTGATGAGGTTGCAATAAAAGTGTGAATCCGAGGTTGTGACGCACTTTTCAACGCTTCCCAGCAGCGATCAATGTCTAATTCCACCGCTCGGGCAAGTCCTGCGATTACCGGTCCTTTAACCTGTTCGGCAATAAGTTTCACGGCTTCAAATTGGGCCGGTGAAGATATGGGGAAACCCGCCTCGATAACATCGACGTTTAGCCTAGCCAATTGATGAGCAATTTTTAATTTCTCTTTAATATCCAAACTTGCACCTGGAGACTGTTCTCCATCACGAAGCGTTGTGTCAAAAATGATGATTTTTCGATTTTCCATTTCAATGTATCCCTATTTTAAGAGATGAAAATTATTCAACTCAACTAATAATTATGTATCTGTTCGAAAATGAACCAACCCGTGACGCAAGCATCTTGCTTGCGACAAAAATATTAAAATTAACTAAGATTCCATTCACAAGCTGGAAGCTTGTGTTACGTTCTCGAACAAACAGTGATACGTTCTTTCTTCAGATTTTTTGTTTAATCCAACTCATCATATCGCGTAATTTTTTGCCTACTTTCTCAATCGAATGTTCAGAAAGCTGACGACGGTGAGCATGTAATACTGGACGATTGGCTTGATTTTCCAGAAGCCATTCCCGGGCGAAAGCTCCATTCTGAACATCAGCTAAAATTTCTTTCATTGCCTGGCGGCTGGCTTCATTGATTACCCGTTGTCCCCGCGTATAACCGCCATATTCAGCCGTATCACTGACTGAATAGTTCATATAAGTAATTCCGCCCTGATAAATTAGATCAACAATGAGCTTTAATTCATGTAGACATTCGAAGTAAGCAATTTCGGGTTGATAACCCGCTTCGATGAGCGTCACATAACCTGCTTTTATGAGTTCTTCAACTCCTCCGCAAAGCACTGCCTGTTCACCAAAAAGGTCAGTTTCAGTTTCTTCCTGAAAAGTGGTCTCAATGACGCCGGCTCGGGTGCCACCGATACCTTTGGTATAAGCCAGGGAAACATTAAGTGCTTGTTTTGTAACATCTTGAAATATTGCGACAAGACAAGGAACACCGCCACCTGAAACATAAACCTCTCTTACCAAATGTCCCGGACCTTTTGGGGCAACCATGAAGACATCAACATCTTTTGGCGGAATAATTTGACCATAATGGATATTAAACCCGTGCGAAAAAACTAACGCATTTCCTCTGGTCAAATAAGGGGCGATACTTTGATCATACACTGCGGCTTGTACCTGGTCTGGAACCAACATTTGAATGATATCGGCTTGTTGTGCAGCTTCTTTCACAGATACAGGTTGAAAACCATCCTTAACTGCCTGTGAATAGTTTGGGCTTCCCTCTCTTTGTGCGACAATCACCTTGAGACCGCTGTCACGTAAATTTTGCGCCTGCGCATGTCCCTGGCTACCATAACCGATAACAGCAATAACCTTATCTTTAAGGAGACTGAGATCAGCGTCTTTGTCATAGTATAATTTCATAGATTTACTCCTCGTGTTTTATAAGTCAAAATTTATTTGATTTGCAGATATTTCGTAATCGATCAAGGTCAGACGTTACCTTTGAACTCCCGGCTCATGGCAATTTTGCCTGTTCGGACAAGCTCTTTAATCCCAAACGGTTTTAAGAGTCCAATAAGAGCGTTCATCTTATCTTCACTTCCGGTAGCTTCAATCGTTAACGTTTTGGGACTAATATCAACAATTTTAGCTCGGAATATATTTGTTATTTGCATCACTTCCGAACGGATCGATTTATTACTATGAACTTTGACAAGTATTAATTCTCGGTCAATAAAGTTTTTCCCGGTCATATCCACAACTTTAATGACTTCAATTAACTTATTCAATTGTTTGTTAATTTGTTCTAAAATCCATTCATCACCACTAACGACCATGGTAATAACTCCCTCCCCATTGCCGTTCATGGGAGCAAAGCTGATACTTTCGATATTGTACCCCCGGGCGCTAAATAGTCCCGAAATTCGTGACAACACGCCGTACCTGTTTTCTACTAATACAGAATATACACGTCTCATTATGCCATTCCTCTTATCATTTGGTTTAAGGATGCCCCTGCTGGAACCATGGGGAATACATTTTCTTCTTTATCGATAAGAAATTCTATCACAACAGGTCCCTTTGTTTGGATCGCTTCTTGTAATGCAGCGTTGACCTGCGAAGTTTCAGTGACACGAATGCCTTTGGCACCGTAAGCTTCGGCAATTTTTATAAAATCAGGAATAAATTCTGGACAATGATCGCCTGGTTGATCGCAATCTGGAGGACAACCTACCCTTCTACACAGGCACGTCCCAGAATATCTCCTCCCATAAAACATTTCTTGCCATTGGCGAACCATTCCCAGATATTGATTGTTTAAAATAGCAATATTCACTGGTAAATTATAAGTAACCGCTGTAGCCAATTCTTGAATATTCATTTGAATGCTACCATCCCCGGCAATATCAAAGACGATTTTATCGGGTTGAGCAACCTGAGCGCCAATCGCTGCAGGGAATCCGTATCCCATCGTTCCAAGTCCGCCAGACGATAAAAAGGTCCGAGGAAGCGTGTATTTATAATACTGAGCCGCCCACATCTGGTTCTGGCCGACTTCTGTAGTGATGATTGCTTTGCCATCGGTTAATTCATGAATTTGCTCCACGACATATTGCGGTTTTAGTTGCCCATTCTGACAATATGATAAAGGTAGATCCCGCTTCCAGGCGGTAACCTGATCCAACCAATCTTGATAATCTACAGGTTGTACATATTTTAACAACTCCTGCAAGACTAATTTTACATCACCAACTACCGGGATATCGACTTTGACGTTTTTACGAATTGTCGTTGGATCAATGTCAATGTGTGCAATTGTAGCATTGGGAGCAAAGGTATCAACCCTGCCGGTAATGCGGTCATCGAAACGAGCTCCAATAGCGATAATTAAATCAGCTTCCATAATAGCTTTATTAGCGTATTGTGTACCGTGCATCCCAAGCATCTTTAACGACAATTTATCATCTTCTGGAAAACAGCCAAGCCCCATAAGCGTTGTCGTAACCGGGATTCGCATACGGCGAGCAAAAGTAATTAGTTCTTTGCTTGCTCCTGAGGTAATAACTCCTCCCCCGGCATAGATTACTGGTTTTTTACTTTTTTTAATGGTTCTTGCTAATTTCTGAATTTGATATATGTTTCCCATTAAAGTGAGTTTATAACTACGAATTTCAATTCGATCGGGATATGCCGAAGAAGTTTTTTGCTGTTGAACATCTTTGGGTATATCGACTAATACAGGACCTGGACGACCGGTACGCGCGAGATAAAATGCTTCTTTTAGAATTCGAGGCAAATCCTGGACTTCCTGGACAATATAGTTATGCTTGGTGATTGGACGCGTAATGCCGGTAATATCAGCCTCTTGAAAGGCATCATTACCTATTAATTGCGTAGCGACCTGACCAGTAAGCGCCACAATTGGGATTGAATCCATATTTGCGGTGGCTAAGCCTGTTACCAAATTTGTTCCACCAGGACCTGAAGTTGCAACACACACTCCAACCTCTCCTGATGCACGAGCGAAACCGTCTGCGGCATGTACGGCTCCTTGCTCATGGCGGGTTAGATAGAACGGTATCTTCGAATTATAAAATTCATCGAAAATATCCAATACCGCTCCGCCGGGAAAGCCGAAGACAGCCCGTACTCCCTCTTTTTTAAGTGCCTCGACAACTATTTGTGCTCCTGAACGTTCCACTTTGTTCTCCTCTTATTTAATTAGAAAAACGTTAATGGCTCAAAACAATCACCATCATTAATTTTGTGTCAAAGACAGATCAGTTCATTCTAACTCAACATTACAATTAAAATAAATTTTTTAACTCAAAACAGCCCCTTTACTCGCTGATGTAACTAAGCGAGCATAGCGTGCCAGATAGCCATGTTCAATCTTTGGTTTTGGTTTTTGCCATTTATTTCGTCGTTTTATCAATTCATTTTCATTGATATAAAGCTCTATTTTTCGCTGGGCAATGTTGATATGGATTTTGTCCCCGTTTTTTACCAAAGCGATCGGTCCTCCTGCCATGGCCTCCGGGGAAATATGACCGATGCAAGGTCCCCGAGTACCACCAGAAAAACGACCATCGGTGATTAATGCAACTGACTCGCCAAGCCCCATCCCCATAAGAGCAGCAGTGGGACTTAACATTTCCCGCATACCAGGCCCTCCCTGGGGACCCTCGTATCGGATAACCAAAATATCGCCTGGAGTTATTGCTCCTGATGTAATCGCCTGCATTGCCAATTCTTCCGAATCAAAAACCTTTGCTATCCCTTCACATTCCATCATGGCAGGGGATACGGCAGTTTGTTTAACGACACTGCCCTCTGGCGCCAGGTTTCCTTTTAAAATAGCTATACCACCAGTTTGATGAACTGGATTAGAAGGTGAATGGATGACATCATTATTGAAAAGCTGAACCGATTTAAGATTTTCGAACAGTGACAACCCGCTTACGGTCGTGGTATTTGATAATTTATCTTGAAGTGTTTTCATTACCGCCGGTACGCCACCGACTTCTTCCAGGTCTTCCATAAATAAATCGCCACCTGGTCTTAAGTCTGTCAGGTGAGGTGCATCGCGACTAATTTGATCGAAGAGTTCGAGCGGCAGTTGTAGATCAGTCTCGTGGGCAATGGCAGTTAAGTGAAGAACCGAATTCGTCGAGCCGCCCAGCGCCATGTCGACACGGATCGCATTTTCAAAAGCCTGCCTGGTCATAATTTTACGGGGGGTTAATTCTTCAGCTAGCATTTGTACAATTCGCTGACCACTTTCAAATGCTAATCTTTTCTTCTTTGCCGAACCCGCAATTCCAGTCCCTGAGCCTGGCAGGGACATACCGAGCGCTTCAGTCAGGCATGACATCGTATTTGCAGTATAAAGACCCTGACAGGATCCGCATCCTGGACAGACTTCTATTTCCAGGGCTTCTAATTCTGATGAGGTAAGTTTACCGGCGACATGTTGCCCTACTGCCTCAAAAGTGTCACGAACTAATGAAAGCCTTCTTCCCTGGTAATGACCTGATAACATAGGACCCGCCGTCACAACAATTGCCGGAATATCGAGCCTAGCTGCTGCCATTAGCATCCCGGGAGTAATTTTATCACAGTTCGTCAATAGCACTAATCCGTCCAAACTATGAGCATTAGCAATGGATTCAACAATATCAGCGATTAGTTCTCTTGAAGGAAGTGAATACTTCATTCCTTCATGTCCCATAGCGATGCCGTCGCAAATTGCTGGCGTTCCAAAAATAAAAGGTGTCCCACCCGCCCGATGGGTTCCATTCTCGATGGCTCGCTCCAGATCGCGCATTCCCACGTGACCAGGCACGATGTCTGTAAAACTACTTGCTATGCCAATGAATGGACTGTTTATACTTTGTCGATTTAAACCAGTGGCAAATAATAAGGCACGGTTAGGTGTCCTTTGGAAACCCGTTTTGATTCGGTCACTACGCATTGATCATTTCCCTTCTTCAATAGTACAAAGTTCCTGAATTGATATAAAACTTCTTTATTTTTTAACCTAGAAAATAAAAAACACAATAAACAGACATACCACTTGTGCTGAGGTTATCCTTATTCGAGAATTTTAGATTTTGTAAAATTTTAATAGTTGGGAAATATTTTATTTGGTAGGGATAACCTCAGTTTTCTATTAGCCTATTATGATAATAATGATGAGGTTATCTATAATAATGCTATCTATGCTGCTTATTATGATTATACTTATTTTAATAATAAGCAGCAGGAGAATAACAAGATTCAAGGCAGAGATATCCTGTAACAAAGTCGATGGCTTTAGATGAGATGTTGTTGAATATGTATTTGCTACAGGATTCATATTTTAGCTCTTATTATCAGAGAGTTATGATAGAAATTGTATAAAATAAATTGTCTGCAATATAAACAATTTTTTTATTGATGTCAAGAAAAAAATAAATTTTTACAAATTTGTGATCTTCGAATTTCAATCCCTGATAGTTTTTCACAAACTTTTTTTAATACAACTCATCTTGTGTAAGTTAATCACTTAATAACAGCTATTTTTGTGATTGAGGATTCTCCGTAACTTGTCTCCATTCTGGCAATATAAACTCCATTGAGAACTTTATACCCTCTCGTATTTCTGCCATCCCAGACAATATCATCTTTTTGATGTAATCCTTTTTTCCCCTGTGGATCGTTACTGCTGTACGAGCAGGTCCACACCAGTTCTCCGATCAATGTATAAATTTTTAACTCAATATCGGCGTCCTGAGATAGATAATAGATAAATCGGGTCTGTCTTCGATTGGGATTACCAAAGGGATTGGGATAATTTGTAAAAGAGTGCTTCAGATCGTTTTGAGTAACAGTTGGCGCCTCAGATCGCAAGTTCAAAATTCCTTTTGGATTTCTCAATTCATCGACAATGGTGATATTAAGCAAAGACTCTATCGTGATGTAAGACGTATCCTTTAAATTGATTTTAAATTGTTGCGATAGATTCTCATGGCAATCGACTTCCGCAAATATCTGCTGGCTTTCCTGAGCATCAAGATTGATCGGATATGTAAGAGGGACGTCAATTGGATTTTGCACTATAAAGGCGGCTTCTCCTAAAATGAATTCGTTATTCCGAATCCTAAAGCCAGAGATTAGCGATGCCGGATCGATTAAATCATTCTGGTTATCTTCGATATCAAATTTTAAAGCATTTACGCTAATGGGAAAACCATCATCCGTTGTAAGATTTGTGAATTCAATTCCCATCATGATTTCAGTAATTCCAGGAGAAATGGCTTTCGGTTCAATCTCTGGTAATTTCCTTATCATGAGTTGAATCATCGCCATTCCTGTGAAAACCTGGACATCGGTTACCCGGTTTTCATTATTGGCATAAGCCGTTGTATCGCTGTTTTCATCATTGGGGATATCGAAAAGTTTAATTTTAATAATCTTTGGAAACTCATCCAGATTATTTGAAGCCTGAATTGTCCATATTACCGGGTTATTCTCAACGAATAGGAGGGTATCGCCGATGACGGTAAAACTAGTCGGGTCTTGAACATCTATTAATAAGCTCTTATGCCCATAGACTGCAGCTTGGCCCAAATTCACAATATCCCCTTGAATTTGAAACTCCAAGCCGGGGGAAATTTGTCCCTCCACTGCGCTGGGGGGACTAACGATTTGGGCGGATACTTTTAAATTCGCTCTGGAAACCGTAAAAATCGATAATGAAGAATCGAGTTGACTGTATACCTTTGTGGTGGTATCCCTTTCTATATTTCCCCGCGCTTGAATGATAATTTTTTCGGATATATCATTGGCAAATTGAGGCGCCCTCAGTCGCCATGTTGCGGAATCTTCTACGAGATCGACCAAGTTATCATCCAGAACAGTGAACGTTGCTTGTTCAATAATCTTAACATCAATATTTTCGACTTGTTGAGATTTAATTTTAGCACGGACAGTGAATTCCTGTTCTGTCGAAACTGTGTCATCTCTGGCTCCAGCAGGTTTTATAATGGCAACATCTGTTATCTCAATAAATGCGGCTAAAGTTTCAACAACGAGGATGGCAGAATCAACCGAAACTTGTGCATACTCGTTGGGATTGTTCTTATCACGTGGCTTTTGGTTGATATAAATCAATACCGTGTCAGGACCTTGTGGAACTGGCGGGGAACGTAATTTCCAGATGACTTTTTCATTCTCCCTGAAATTCTGGATCATGTTTTCAGAGATGAGCTCATAGCCTTGTGGCAGGCGAATGGAAAGAGTTCCAGTGGAATCATAATCTGCATTTTGAGGATGATCATTTATCACTTCGGCTGCAACATTAAAAATTTGACCAACTGCGATTTGCATCGAAGTTGTCTCTAACTGTAAAACCAGGTTGGCAGGAGACATGATGTTAACAGAAGCCAGAGAATCTATGGCTGAGTTAATTGCATCTTCTCCCCCATTTGCACTATCAATGCTCGCTGAAAAAGTTTCCAATTTGGGCAAATCTACGGCATAGGCCTGGAAATCGTATTTTGCTGTATCGTATTGGTTGCTTTGTAATGACGCGATAACCTGAGACTTGTTAGACTTAAATACCGAAGAACCATCTGAAAATAAACTGATGCCAATATTTTTAACATCCTGTGTTCCTAAATTTCTAACGATAACATTCACTGAATATTGCTGGTTAATATTGACCGATCCGTTTCCAGTTTCATCCACATTGGGACAAACCACTTTTGTTGATATGATGCCAACCTTTGACGACGTGAGGGTGGTCACATACCAGCTTGCCTGGATATCTGCCCCTATATCTGAGTACGAGATCCCTGTATTTTTATCTGACGCAGAGATGTCTCCATTGATAAGGATAATGCCCTGGGTAGCTGTGGGCTTTACGTTAACGATCAATTTGATTTTAACGGTTTTGTGACCCTGGATGAGCCGGGGATTGTCTGGACTCATTGCAAATTCATAATCGTCATTAATATTTTGATTATTATACCAGAAGGTAAGCTTGGCATTAATGCTGTTAACAGATGCTCCGCCTTTATTGGAAATCTGCATGGCAATAGGCACATCTACCTGTCCTGGATAGACTTCGTCAATCAACGGATCGATCAGATCGATATTTAATTGAGGTGGTGACTGAACCTGCCATTGATGCTTGGCTTCAAAATTTGTATAACTGCCCTCGTTGGTAACCAATTTGCCATGGATGGAAACGAGTATGGTATCCGCACTGGGTTTAACATCGACCACAAATTTAAAATCCCTTTTCTGTCCTATTGGGATCAATGAAGTGGTATCGGTACGATTGATCTGGTAATCATTGGTTACATTTAGAGAGTCTGGACCGAAAAATAATAAACTTGCTTCGCCAATATACGACGGCATAATGCCTTTATTCTCAACCGTGAAATTTATAACAACATTCTTCTGCCCCTGAGTTATTTCTGTTTTCTCTGAAGTTATGGAACTTAAATTTAACTTTTCTCCATGGATAATGGTAATCATACCTGTAGAATCGTCCTCAGCCTTGGCTGTCCCTAGGACAAAGATAAATCCCGTATCCACATGAGTCGGTTTAAAGATAATATTTGTACCCGTTCCTAAAAAGACAGCGGAATCCTGGGGTGATGTGGAGGAATGAGAGGAATCGGTCCAAAACCAGTCTACGACTGCTTCACTTCTATATCTGCCATTGTTATAAAGACCAGCATAAAGTTTCAGTTCATCATTAACAATGATGGTCGTGTCTTGAACTTCTTTTCCCTCCTTACCTGACATGTCAGTAATGAGTATTTTCTGACCGGCAAGGGACATTTCACGGTTTAGATTTTGAAGATACTGGTTTGAATTTTGAGTATTCGATAAACTGAAATTTATTTTCTGGCTATAGCTTTGATGCGCCAAGATTAATAATAAAAAAATTAAAACGAAAAGAATCTGAGTACTTTTTTGACCTGCTTTTTGCACCTTATTCTCTCAATATAAAGCAATAGATTAATTATTGTTATTAATTAATGTTTAACTTATTGACATGAATATTGTTCATTTTTTTATCGACGTGGTATTTCATCTAACCTTTAGGGGATGAATGGTTTTCCGATCAAAATGGGCAATCACTTCAATGGGTTCGTTAATCGGTTCGGTTCTTCGTTCCGCTCAGTTCTATTTCTTTTCCTGGAACCCCTCAGTTTTATATATAATATATCATGCAAAGAAGGGGAGAGAATCGAAGAATTTGCCCTGCAGGGTATACAATTAGGTGTATTTGTCGATTTTCTTTCTATATCCCGAAAATCCCAAAAATTTTGGTAATACTGTTTTGTCGCTCTATAGTGATCGTGTAAATCCGGATGTCCTCTGGATGGGGCTGGCGATTTTCGGGGACAGAAACCCGATGGCGGACTGCATAAGTTTGATAGGAGAACAAAAATTTTACACATTATGTGCACGACCCACATAATCCCACCAGTCTCAGTTGTAATTCACTTATTAAAGTCCACATAGACCAATCGGGAACCTTATGGGTTGGTACAAACAGCGGGAGATTTAATATATTTAATCGAGAGACAGGAACATTTACTGGTTATGAATTCGATCCAGAGAATCCTAACAGTCTTGGAGATGATACAGTCTTTTCTACCTATGAAGATCGGTCAGGAATCCCCTGGCTTGGGGGCTGCTGTACAGAAATTTCAAAAATATTTTAGTTTTGCAGATATCTAATATATATGCTGAGTCAGAAATGCAGCTTTGCCTGGACTACATATACCGCCGAATACGAAAATCCCTCCTTCTGCCTTCACGTTTCCAGCGGAAATTACGAGATACATAGAGATTGAACTGATGCCGTATGATATCCCGAGTAAAAAGACAATAATCGCGTAGATCGCAATACAAATTGTATATTCGTGCCAGAATCATAATGACAGGCCAGGCAAAATAATTGTCACCATAGTTGGTAGATATTGTGATGCAGGTAGAATATAAAGAACAGATCCTGGCCTGTCATTGATTTAGTTTTAATGAATTCTATAAAATTTCAAACAGAGTTATAATAAATCTTGGCTAATATCCAATGAAGGTAACAATCTCCTATCAGAACTTAACTGCTTTCGTTTTCCCCATATTTTTTCCAGGCGCCTAAAACAATACCTGCTATGA
>JABAOC010005864.1_pt4 | contig 14943 bp, 9 predicted proteins | sample 7062161 | NCBI WGS metagenome assembly JABAOC01 (sample SAMN14538625, study PRJNA623070) | marine sediment metagenome | biome: marine biome [ENVO:00000428]; feature: marine pelagic biome [ENVO:01000023]; material: deep marine sediment [ENVO:00002113] | place: India: Gulf of Khambhat ... | reverse complement strand
GAGGAGGCAATCGAAACCCTCGAGCGGCTGCTTCCTTCGGTCGATCTGGTGAAGCCCTCCATGGAGGATTCTCGCTCACTGTACGGTGAGATGGCCCCAGAGGAGTACCTCCGGTTGTTTGCAGCATTCGGCCCGCGAGTCGTGGTGCTCACCAGAGGCCAAGAGGGATGCCTGGTCCTCGATGGGGACCGGATCACTGGCGTGCCTGGCTACAAAATCGACGTCGTGGATACACTGGGTGCAGGAGACGCCTTCTGGTCAGGTTTCCTCTGGAAGTGGTTGGAGGGAGAGTCATCTGTCGAGGCGGCCAGGTTCGGGAACGCTGTGGCCGCCCTGAAGGTAGGGTCCGTTGGCGCCGTTGCCCCTCTGCCCCGTGCGGACAGAGTGTACGACGAGTTGCAGAGTCGCTTGAAAGGCAGCAAGGAGGGTGCGCTACATGACTTCGATGCGAAAGAGTGAGCCTGAGGCGGTCGACAACAGCGGGCCGCTGAGCCGCTGGTTCGAATGGGTCTCCCATGGTTGCGAGGGACCGCAACCCCTTCCCCCTCTGCCCGAGGCGGTGAGGCTGCACACTCGCAGGCGCAGGAAGGAGGTCCTGGCTGCCCTCGAGACACCGAGCGAAGCCCAAGTCTGCGACACTTTGAGACGGCAGTTCCCGTCTGGCCTGACCTGTGCGCTGGTCAGCTATCACACCAATCCGCTTTACGCCATCAGGGAGAGGGTTCGGGACGAAGAAGGCGTTGACATCGATCCCTTTGACCAGGGAGGCCAGGGTACCTATCAGGAGAGGCTGTCGTTCGAGCTGGCTGAGGGATTCGATGTGCGGGTGTTGACTTTCACCATGGCTCGGTCTTTCCTGACCAGACAGCAGTATCTCAATATCCATCCGAGCGCTCCTGTGGTTCCCGTGCCGCATTCCGGCCAGTTCGTGGAGGATGCAAGTGGCCTCGTGAAGAAGGAGAACATCTACTTCATCATCGATGAGTTGGTGGACAACACGGTTGAATACCTGGTTGACCACGCGCTTGAGGTGGATTTCTTCTCTGGGCACTACGCCACGGGCATGGCAGCAGTTCGCAGGCTCTCCAGGAAGTATGGCGACGCGATGGAGAGGACGGTGCCCTATTCGGCCACTACTCACTCTCTTGGTTGGGATCGCTTCCTGGCCACCTACGATGTCTACACACAGCAGGAGTTGGCCAGATTCAACTTCGATCGTCGGCTCGAAGAGGAGATGGTCAGCATGCAGGGGGCCGACGCGGTGATAACCGTTGCTCCCGGCGAAGTGGAGACGGTCACACATCCTGGGCTCTACAATGTCCCCAGAGACAGGGTAGTGACCATCCCTGGTGGCGTAGACACTCAAGTCTTTCGGCCATACCGGGCGGGCGAGGATTGGGATGCCGTCACCGCGCTGCGCAGCCGGCACAAGCTCACAGAGGGTGATCGTCTGATTCTGGTCATCGGGCGCTTGTGGGACTATCGCAGAAAGGGCGTGGATATCACACTGGAAGCCTTCGCCGGAGCTCGGAGGGTGATGGGCGCACGGGCCAAGTCCCTTCGCCTAGCCCTCGTGGGCGTGCCGCCCAGTGAGGACGCCACGGGGAAGTGGGGCAGGCTGCGAGTGGAGGTAGAGGAACTGGTCGCGAAGAGTGGGGTACAAGACAGCACTTTGCTGGTCGAGATGATACCTCATGAGGTTGTTCCCGCGTGGCTTCACTTCACGGCGTTGTCAGGCGGGGTCGTGCTGGCTCTGCCCAGAGTCGAACCCTGGGGACTTATGAACCTCGAGGCCATGGCCACCGGCAATGTCGTGGTGACCATAGACAAAGGTGGGCCACCCAATTACATTGAGAGCGGCCACAACGGCCTGCTGGTGAACCGGGATGATCCTGCGGGCACCATCCAGGCGCTGGCGCAAGTGCTGAGCGATGACGAACTCGCTGACAGAATGAGGAAAAACGCTCACATCACTGCCTCGACTCAGCACTCGTGGGCAGACGTGGCACGAAGGTTCCTTTGGGCCCATTTGCGGGTCATGGACGCAGGAAGTCCGTAGCGACCGAGCGGATCAAGTGGGTGCAGGGAGGGATGCACACCTTGGGCGTCCTTCGCAGCCGTTTGACAGTCAGACACTGAGGGAGTGCCACGTTGAAGATCACTCTGGTGTCTTTGCAGTTCGAGGGCACCACCACCGGCGGCGGTGGCGTCCATGTAGAGAAGGTGGCCGAACAACTTGTCGACGGAGGACACGAGGTCACCGTCCTATCCATCCACACGAAGGCCACATCGGAGGGTGTTCCTCTGACAGACTGGCGTGTTCCGTACAGTAGGGAGGTCAGAGATGGCCTTTCGGTAGTTAGATTCCTCATCGAGCCAGGGCTTTCCCAACCTTACGACGGTGACAGAGAAACGGAGCTGGCGCGCATCAAGACCTTCTGCGACACCGTCGCCTCGTGGCTCGAAAAGCGACTCGGATCTTTCGATGTCGTGCATCTGCATGGACATCACCTCATCCCGGGCTACCTCGCCCACGAGCTGAAGGGGAAGGGGTTCAGAGTGGTGTCCACCATCCACTTTCTCGAATCTACCTTGCTGACGGCTGACCCGGAGGCGATGGAGCACTTCCGCGTGGCAGAGCAGACTCTGGCTAAGATAAAGCAGTGGGAAGCCATGGTTCGATTTGCCGATGTCATTGTACCCGTGAGTCCACAGGGCAAGGAGGACCTATTCGGCGTGATGAGGGAGCCTAACTTTGACGTGACGAATATCGAGACCAAGACGCATGTCATCTCCAGTGGCGTGGACCGCGAAGTGGTGATGACCCGCTCTCAGGTGGAGACGAAGGTGGTGCAGAGTCCTGATGTAGTGGAGTTGGTCATCTTCAGCCGGCTGGACCCCAGCAAAGGGGTGCATCTGGGGATCCGCGGGGCAGCGGAAGCTGCTCTGAGAAACGACCGACCACTGAAACTGACGGTGGCTGGCATTCCGGCTTCGTTGTCCTACTTGGATCTCCTTCAAAAGGAGGTCCAGCAGGTAGCCGACGTTCTCACCGTAGAGCTTCAGACCTTCGACAGGGTTTTCACTTCGCAGGAGAGGAACGACTTTCTCGACAGATTCCACGTCTACCTTCTGCCCACTCTTAATGAACCCTTCGGTATGACCCTCATCGAGGCCGGGGCGAGGGGCCTTCGTCTGATTGCCACTGATACCGCTGGACCTCTCTACATCCTTGAGGACGACGGGATGGAGGACAAGGGGTGGGGATACGTCACTCCTTGCGGGATCTGTGCCAAGAGGACGGCGGAACCAGGGCTCAAGCTGGCTTCGAACCTGGCAAAGGCGATTGTCTGGACTCTCGAGCACTGGGGCGAGACTGGGGATCAGGTGACCCGATTCCTGGCCAAGATAGGTGATCGGTTCACCTGGGATGTAGTAGCAGAGGCCTATCTCAAGGTGTACCGAGGGTGATGAGCCGTGCTGGCTCAGTGCCCCCAGGCCAACCCGATCAGCCGCGTGGCCAATGAAGGGCTGAAGCAAGGACGGGGCCGATCGCACGAAGTCCAACAGCCCAGCCTGGGTCATGGATAACGACAGTTTGGCGATCAGGGACGGCAGGAGACGCGCGACGAAGGACGCGTAGGTATCGTGCACCCCGTGAGCGAGGCTGAGGGTCACCACGCGGCTACCTTGGAAGGGTTCCACAGCGAGCGGCTCACTTACTCCCAGGGTGTCGTCTCACGGCGGGTTGGTGAGGCCGTCACTTGTGGTTACCTTCGTTGTCCCGCCACCTCATTGAAATGCTCGTCGGGGGCAGGTTCTCAGAGCCGCTCTGTCCCAGAGGACGTTGTTCATCCTCTCGGTAACAGGAGCACCAGGGGCAGACCCAGCAAGAGGACCACTGCACTGGCGGCGTAGGCCAAGGGCAGACCGACAAGGTCCCCCAGAACTCCCAAGGCGAGGGCGCCAGCGGATTCAGAGATGAAGGCCATAGACAGGTAGACACCGCTAGCCAGAGCGCGATTGGCGGGGCAGTTCTCCTGCATTACGGCCATGAGGATGACCTGGTTAGGGGCCATGGATATGCCCAAGGCCACCAGGACGGGGAGCAGGGCCCACCCACTGAGCGTCAGCAAGGCGAACATGAGCAGGGGAGTCGCCAGCGTGAAGGCGGAAAGGACCGCGCGTCGACCCCAACGGTCGCTCATGGAGCCTCCCAGGAGCGCACCGGCCGCACCCGCTGCAGCGGCAACGGAAACCGAGAGGCCGGCGAGCCACAGACTGGCGCCCCGCTCGGTGAGGTAGGTGGGCAGGAAGATGAAAGTCGCCGCCACCATCAAGGCCCGCATCACGGTGAGTCCCCCTACCGGCGCGAGCAAGGGTCTCAAGGCTTGTATCCCTGCTCGGAGGGAGCCGCTGTCCTCGACGGACAGGGTCGGCACAGATACGTGTCTCAGGCGCACAAACAGCAGGGCCGATGCCAGCCAGCCGCCCACCATCAACCAACGCGTACCTTCAAGGGTGAGCAGAGTGACGGTGGTGACGACGATAATCGGCCCCACGGTGAATCCCAACGTGCCGCCCACCATCCAATAGGCCATGGCGCGTCCCAGGCTGCGTCCGGAAAAGCGGCCGGCGATGGCTGGTGCCACAGCGTGCAGGCTGGCTGAGCTGAGACCCGCGACCATGACCATCAGGGCCAGCACCGCGTAGCGAGGCGCGACACCCAGCGAACTCATAATCGTTGCCCCCACAGCGGGAGCGAAGATCACGAGGTAGCGAAGGTCGGCTCGGTCGGATAGGTGGCCGATGACGGGCTGGAGCAACGATGGGGAGGACTGCAAGAAAGCCAGCAGGCCGGCCTGGGTCTTGGACAGGGCAAGGTTGTCGATAAGGGCCGGCAGGAGAGGAGCCAGAAAGGAGGTGTAGGTGTCGTTCGTCGCGTGGGCGAAACTAACCCCGAGCACAGGCCCCATCTGGAAATCGCCAGGGTCAGAGGCCTGGGTTACCTCTGTGGCTTCGCTATCTATCTGACTTGCTGAATGAATGCTGTTGGCTGGCATGACTACTTCACTATTCCGTCGCGCTGTTTATCCCACAGAAGCCATTTGAAGCGATTCCCGGAGCATGCTCATCATGGTCGCGGCTATCCCCGGAGCCAAGATGACGGCATGGCGTAGATTAGCTCCATCCGCCGTGTGACCGTCACCTCATAGAACTGCTTTCGGCTTGTGCCAGTTGCCCACCCGGTAGCATGAGCAACAGGGGCAACCCCAGCAGGGCGATGACGGCGCTGATGGTGAAGGCGAGCTGCAATCCAAAGAGATCCCCCAGGGCGCCGAGGACCACCACAGCTCCTGATCGGATGACGAAGGCCAGGCCCATGTAGACGCCATTGGCCAAAGCTCGATTCTCGGGGAAGCTTTCCTGGACCAGGGCCATAATCACCGGAGCGATGGAGAGAGAGGTGAAGCCCAGGACCAACAGGAGCGGAAAACGGATCCAACCGCTGGCTGCCAGGAAGATAAGCGTGAACAGAGGGGTGGCCAGCATGGCTACGAAAAGGATCAAGCGTCGGCCAACTCGGTCACTCAGCGAACCCCCTGCCAGAGCGCCCACCACACCTGCTGCCTCCAGCACCGTGAGGGAGACGCCCGCGAGCCAGAGATTGGCTCCCTCTTCGGTGAGGAAGATGGGCAGGTAGGTCGTGAGCGCCGCTAGCATGAGGACACGTGCAGTTATGATACCTACCAAAGGGACGAGTATCGGCCTTATCACCCGCAGCCCTTGGCGGAAGGAGATTGCCGGGCGAGCTTCGGGCGGACGTCCAGGCACGTCTCTCAGGAGGAGGTAGACCGTGAATGAGGCCAGCAGACCGGCGGTCATCAGCCAAGGGGTGCCCTCGAGGGAGACGAAGGTCACAGCAGTGACGATGATGAGGGGTCCCAGGGTACGTCCCAATTCTCCACCCACCATCCAGAAGCCCATGCCCCGACCCAGGCTCCCTCCGGATAGGCGCCCCGCCATCACCGGCGCCACGGCGTGGAAGGCGGCGGAGCTGAGGCCTACCACCATCAGCAGGAGAGCGAGCACGGCGTAGCGGGGTGCGATACCGAGGAGGCTCATCATGGTGGCCGTGACGGCCGGACCCAAGATCACAAAGTAGCGCAGAGTGAGCCGGTCAGCCAGATAGCCAATGTAGGGCTGAAGGACTGACGGCCCCTGCATGAAGACTGTCAGCGCACCTGCCTCCGTCTTGGTGAGGGTTAGCTTGGCGATGAAGGCTGGCAAGAGGGGTGCCAGGAAGGCCGTGTAGGTGTCGTGCACCGTGTGGGCCGCGGTGATGGTGATCACCCGGCCCGTCTGGAATGGTTCAGCGTCAGCGAGCGTGGGCGCGGGCGACGCGTCCGTCCTGGAGCCGTTGTTGATCGACCGGCTGATGGTAGGAATGATAACCTCAACTACGTTGGAACCTCACAAGGCTGGCTGGCGTGCTAGCCCAAGACGGCAGCCTGTGAGGCGGCATGAAGAGCAGTATATCATATGCGCTCGAGATGGGCAACGCGTGACAAGTGGGGTCCATCACCCACGTCATCTTGTCCGGGCCTACCTCCAGGGCATCCTCAAGCGTGGCGTCGGCGCTCGTCCCCTATCAGTGGCCGCGCAACGTCAAGAGTGAAGCTCACTATGCAGGGGATACAGTCGGGCCAGAAGCGCATGATACGACCTCGGGTCAAGTTCAGGCGATCGTACTCTGATTGCCGTGGGCTGTCAACTCCGGAAAGGTCGTCACGGGCGTTGTGCCCGACGAGTGGGCGGCGGGGAGAGCAAGGAATGAACAGGGGGCGGACCTAGGCCCGCCCCCTGTTTGTCACGGCAGTCGCCAGACTCACTGCATGCTCAAATGCCCTAAGGCGTGGTGTCCGAAGGCGGATAATCCTTCAGTGCCAGCGGGAAGAAGCTGCGTATCGGACACCAGCCGGCAGGTGGGGCTGGTCACAGAGAAGTGCCGACGGCTGGCCAGGCCCGTCTGGACAACTTGGCTCTCTACTTCTTCCGTGTGACTCAGTCGAAGAAGACGCCGAGCAGGTACTGGCGCGGCCGCCCAGAGTCGCTTCAATCATGCCAGTGGACTTGCCGGGGTCCGGTCGTGGCGCGATGTGGGGATGCTCCTGGCCGAGACTAGTAGCCAGGTCCCATCGGGATGGGAGCGAACTTCATGATGCGATGGTTGTTGGAGTCGGAGACGTAGACATTACCCTCCCCGTCGACCTCGATGCCTGTCGGCAGATCGAAGGAGGTTTCGTCGGTGCCATACTTGCCGAAGATAGCCAAGAGCTTGCCTTCGCTGTCGAACACCAGAGCGCGGTGACCCTCAGGATCGGTGGTGTACACGCGTCCTTCGCCATCCACTGCCAGGTAGGGCTTGTTGACGACAGAGTCGCCCCACCAGGCGTCGACCCTCCACTGACGGCGAAACCGAGAGTCTGGATCGAAGATCTGGATGCGCTGGTTCCAGGTGTCGGCCACGTAGATATTGGCGTCCTGATCGCTGGCGATTCCCACTGGCTCTTGGAACTGTCCGGGTAGGGAGCCGCCGCCACCCCACTGACCGAGGGGGTTGCCGTCCGAGTCGAACTTCTGGACGCGCTTGTTTCCGGTGTCGGTGACGTAGAGGTTTCCTTCGGCATCGATGGCGATGTCTCTCGGTCCCCAAAACAGCCCCTGCGGCTCCGAGAGCTGACCCTCTGTGTTCTGGTGGGCACCCCAGTAGGTCACGAAGTCCCCTTCCGTCGTGAACTTCTGGATACGATGGTTCCAGGTGTCCGCCACGTAGACGTTCCCATCGTCGTCCACCGCGATGCCCCAGGGCTCGCTGAACTGCCCCGGCTCCGTACCGAACGAGCCCCAAGCGGTGATGAACTCTCCGCCGCTGTCGAACTTCTGGATGCGATGGTTCTGGCTGTCTGCCACATATACTTTGCCCTCGGAGTCGATCGCCAATCCCTTGGGAAAACTGAACTGTCCTTCCAGTGCTCCGGACTGGCCCCAAGCCGCGACACTGCTCACCTCACGGTAGGCCTCGGCATATTCCGCAGAGGCTTCAATCTCGAGAGCGATGGGTACAGCGCTGGATTCCCAGATCTCGGCAGCCACGTCCTTGCGCATGTAGAAGGCGAAGTCGGACGAGCCAAGGGGATTCTCCAGTTCTCGATAGAGGAGGAAGTCGATAAAGCTTTGCCGGGTGTCCGGATTCCGCAGGTTGCCCAAGATGAACTCAGGCGTGAGGTTCTTATAGTCCTCCGGGAACCACCAGCGCAGTCTGTACTGCCGCCGGATGTAGTCCGTCAGATAGGGTCTCACGGCATCTTCGTTGTCCAGCCCGACCAGGACCACGGGGGCGTCGAGAGATCCCATCGGCTCCTTGCCAAAGAAGGCCTTGTTGGGATAATCGCGCAGGTACCACCACATAGGCCAGCTGGTGAAGTCGTCGAAGGCGACCTTCATGTCCTTCCCGCCTTCTAGCCTCTCCGAGAGATTCTCTATCTCCTCCACAATCATGGTCACGTCAGGCGTAGTTTGTGTATAGACGAGCATATCCTTGGCGATGTCGCCGTGAATGTAAGTGGCTATCCACGCGTAGCGGACAGTGAACACCATCATCACCAGGATCGTGGCGAAGAGGAGCACTCTGGCAATGGAACCGGGGCGCAATCGCCTCGCGAGGAGAATAATGACGTAGATCAAGACGCTGGAAAGCAGCAAGGTAATCAGCCAGCGCATAAGGGTATTCAACTCTCCCAGACTGAAGCCCGGTGCGGGCAGACCACGGGAGAGGATTCCAGCCAGGCCGAGTGACGCACTCAGAAAGCCAAGCAATACCAGCTCCGTGGTCGGTACGAGGATGAGAAGATAGTAGGCGCGTCCTTCACGGAGTTCCTGCCAGTCGGCTCGCTCCAGGACGTCGCCGATGAACCGCCCCGCTAGAAGGATGAGGGGTAGCGTCAAGTGTACAATCAACCAGGGCATCTTCTCGGTGGACCAACCATAAATGACGAGGGTCACCAGGAACCAGTAGGAGAGGAAGATCCAGAAGATGTTCTTCAAAGGCGATACCGCTTCCCTCGCCGCTTCCTCTCTTCTCTCCGTGGCGGTCCTGAAGGACAGATAGCCCATGCCCATCAGGCCCAGAAGGAGAGGCAGGAACTCATACAGGGGGATGATGATCAGATAATAATACCAGGGCTGCCCTCCTCGCTTGACCCCCTGCTGCACCAGCCAGTAGCCCAGGGCGCCGATAGGCCCGCTAAGAAGTCCGAGCATGTTGGTGAGCAGCGTGGTGTGCAGGAGTATGTAGATGACCCAGAAGATGCCAGCGGACGTTACCCAGCGGCGCCAACTCCACCACACACCCAGTAGGGCGAAGACTCCGGTGATCAGTAGCATGACTAGGAGATCATGCTGGCCGTAGTTCATGTAGTCCAGTGGGTCCCACAGTCCCGAGACCTTGATGATGAGGGTGGAGAAGTACAAGGGCGCGCATAAACTGCCGATGAGTATCAGGAGGTCGAAGGAGGCGAAGTCGGGCGGGAACTTTCGATCCCGCAGCCATTCCCAGACGAGGAGGATTACCAGGAAGGTGCCGAAAATGAAAATCGTGATGTAGGCGATCTCTTTCGTGGAGAATGCGAACGCTAGCGCGGCGGCCAGAAGGTAGACGTAGAGATCTTTTCGTTGATCAAGGTACTTGATGATGGCGATGAACATCAGAAGCTCAAAGGCGGCCACGAAGATGTCCATCCTGATGAAACGCGAGAAATAGAGAAAGCCGGGTGAGATGGCGAGCATGGCGGCGGTGGCCAGGGCACCGTACCTTCCCAACCACTTTCGCAGGAAATAGGGGGCGACGACGATGCCCACGCCGAAGAGTGCCGGGGCGACTCGCGACGTATAGTCACTGGCGCCGAAGAGGAAATAGATGACAGCGGTGGCGTGGTACAGAAACGGGCCGTGGAGAAGGGGGTTGTGGATGAACCCGCGACCTCGGTACAACTCCCAGGAGTAGAACGAGTGCATACTCTCGTCGTGGTGTTGTGCGCGACTGCCGAGATCCCAGAAGCGGAGAGCGATAGCCACCAAGATGATAGCTACCCAGCAGATGAGTTCCCAGTTGAGGGTGATTCTGGCCAGCAAGGGCTTATCCAGAACGGAGAACCTCTTTTCCATGTCGCCATTACCTCGTCATTCTTCCGGCCCTACTGCTGCCCAGATCACGACATCACTATAGGTTGGACGGGAGAGGGTCTCTCGGAAGAGGTACCAATTCATTAGCTCGTGTCCTGGCAGATCCTCTGGGTGCCAAGCACTCTGTATGCGGAACCGGGCACCCCTGTATCCTGGCAGGGTCAACGGTTCTGCCAAGGGAGTGATCACCACCGGAGTGGGGGACGATTCTGATCCCGATGTGAAGACCAGGTCTCCGAAGTCCCGCAAGTACCAGGCCAGGATGTCATCCTGCCCTCCGTGAACGGTGATATCCACGCTGTGCCGGTCTCCCTCCTGCTGATTGGAGAAATCCTCTATCGTGCCTACCAAGTTGCGCACGTCCGAAGAGGTCGGCCGCTCCACCAGCAATTCGAGCGGGTTGCCACGGCCGTGGTGGTTGAGCCTCCACGTGGTCTGCACCATCAGGCTACCCAGTATGAGCAGGATTAGGAGTCCACCCGTGCGGATGATCCCTCTCCAGTCTTGGGCCAGGGTGCCAGTGATGAGGACTACCGAGACGAGTAAGAAAAGGGACAGCAAGACCACAATCAGGCGGGTGGGCTCTCCTGGGTTCTGGGGGTTGGCGAAGGCTGACATTTGCAGGATCATATGGAAGATGACGGGGATGGAAACCAGTAGTGCCAGCCTGTCCCAGACCCATTGTTCCCCTTCACCCACCTTCGTCAGCAGATCACCTATGATCCTGCCAGCGAGCAAGGTGAGCGGCAGGATCATCTGCAAGATTCCCGAGGGGGGCTTCGTCCCCATCAGGGAGTAAAGCACGAAGGTCACGCCGAACCAGCAAACCAGCAGAGCTGAGAAGAGGTCTTTCCGGGGCAGGTACACAGCACCGGCCAAGCCGAAGATGAATACCAGTGGTGCGTAGCCGACGAGTAGCGATAGGTAGTAGTGCCAGGGCTGCCTGCCAATCAACGGCGAGAACTGGCCTAGCCAGGTAGCTGGCAAGTCCAGTGTGGCCTGCAAGCCGTGAAGGTTGACGAAGAGCCCTGTAGCGGCGGCCAGCAGAACGGCTCCGAATACGCCCCCGGTTATCATCCACGCGCGCGGCGCGGTTGGGGGTGGGTTCCACGCTTCGGGGAGAGGCGCATCCCCATCCCTGTACCGCGAGTAGAGTGTGACGCCCAGGAAGAAGCCACCCAGTGCCAGTAGGGTGGCATACGCGGCGCCTCCTGCGACGAAGGCCACGGCCAGCGCGCCGGCCGACAGGTACAGGTGTGATACCTTCTTCAGTCTGAGGTAGCCGAAAAGGCCTGCCACCAAGGCCAGGAGCGACGTTGCCACGACAATGTCTCCACTGAGTTGGCGGGAGAAGAAGACGAAGGACGGAGAGATAGCCAGGATTGCTGCTGTAACCAAGGCGCCTCTCTTGCCCAGGTGACCGCGCACCAAATGTGGCAGCCCGACCATCAATGTACCTACTAGGGCCGGCAGCACCCGAGCCACGAAGTCGCTGGCGCCGAAGAGGAGATAGAGAAGCGCGTTGCTGTTAAACAGCAGAGGGCTGTGGCCCCTGATGCTGGCCGCGCCGCCGGTGTAGAATCGCCAGACATCCAACGCCAGCCTAGCTTCGCGCTCATCTAGTGGTTGCTTCCCCAGACCGTAGAATCGCAGAAGCGCAGCTACCAGGATCAACAGCACGTAGAGGCCGGTCTCTACCGTCAGCCAGGGAGGGCCGATTTGGTGGCTCTCCGGTGATGATGCGTGCCTATTCTTGTCCCCTTCTATCATTGCTGGTGCTTGGCAGGCGCGTGGCTGTGCCTGGATCGACTGCTACTGTTGAGCCTGACCAAGGCAGGCAGGCACAGAGCAGGCCCAATTATAACACGCCGTGGTACAAAGGCAAGGTTGCTGCGGACGGACGGTAGGGAGAACTATTGCGCGGTATCACGCCGAGCTGAGAATTCGGGCGCACACAAGCCAAGGAGTCCCGCAAGGACTTGTCGCATCTAGCGCGGGACTGAATTCCCGCGCTTTCCCACATGGGGTGGCGGGTGCCACAGCCGCGCACAGAGTTCCGAAACCTAGGAGAGGGTTGGACAGCCTGTGACATGACAGCGCCAGAGAAAGGTTGCCGCACGGCATGTTGCGCGGCAACGAAGGGCAGTCTTGCATCTTGCAGGCTGCTGCCGTATACTGGAAGTGAGGCAGGTTACAAAACGGCCGGTGCATTTCCATGGATGACCCCCCGACCACGCTGGAAGGCTTACTCGAACGGGCGGGAGATTCTATCCCTGCGCAGGAAATCCCCGTCATCAAGCGCGCTTATCAAGTCGCCGCCGACGCCCACGACGGTCAACTCCGGGCCTCGGGGGAGCCGTTCATTCAGCATTCCCTGGCCACCGCTGCCGCCCTCGTAGACATGCGTCTCGATCCCGCCACGATTGCTGCAGGCCTCCTCCATGACGTTCCCGAGGACACCTCCGTCACAGTGGAACAGATCCGGGAGACTTTCGGCGGCGAGATAGCCAAGTTGGTCGACGGCGTGACCAAGCTGCGGAAGATAACGTGGACCAGCCTGGAGGAAGAAGAGGCGGAGAGCCTGCGCAAGATCTTCCTGGCCATGGTGGACGACATCCGGGTGATTCTGATCAGGCTGGCCGACCGTTTGCACAACATGCACACCTTGGGCCCCCTTCCAGAGGACAGAAGGACGGAGATCGCCAGGGAGACGCTGGACATCTTCGCACCGCTCGCCCACAGGTTGGGCATGTGGCAGGTAAAGGAGGAATTGGAGGACCTCGCTCTGCGCTACCTGGAGCCCGAGAGGTACCAGGAAGTTGTGGAGTTGATTAGCGAACGCCGCACCGTCCGCGAGCGATACGTGGATAATGTGGTCGAGGCTCTGAGAAGCAGCCTGGTGGAGGCAGGGATAGACGCCGAGGTGGCGGGACGCCGCAAGCACATCTACAGCATCTATGAGAAGATGCAGAAGAAGGGCAGGGACTTCGATCGCATCTACGATGTGCATGGAGCGCGTATCATCGTGGAGGACATCAAGGACTGCTACGCAGCCCTGGGAATTGTTCATTCCCTGTGGCGGCCCATCGCCGGGGAGTTCGACGACTACATCGCCATGCCCAAGGACAACCTGTATCAGTCGCTGCATACTGCCGTTGTAGGCCCACAGGGTCGTCCCTTGGAGATACAGATCCGGACCTGGGACATGCACTGGACCGCGGAGTATGGCGTCGCCGCTCATTGGCGCTACAAGGAGCAGGTGGAGCGGGACGCAGTTCTGGAAGGGAAGATGGCATGGCTGCGCCAGTTGATGGAGTGGCGTCGGGAGTTGGTTGACGCGCAGGAGTTCGTCGACTCGCTGAAGACCGACTTGTTCCCTGAGGAGGTGTACGTCTTCACACCCAAGGGAGATGTCATCGAACTGCCCAGGGGCGCCACTCCGGTAGATTTTGCCTATCACGTTCACACCGAGATTGGCCATCGATGCCAGGGCGCCAAGGTGAACGGCAAAATCGTGCCCTTGAACTACCAACTGGAGGACGGAGATCAGGTCCTGATCCTGACGGCCAAGAGAGGAGGGCCGAGTCGAGATTGGCTGAACCCCCACCTCGGATATGTGAGCACGACTCGCGCCAGACAGAAGATCCGGCAGTGGTTCCGTCGGCAGGAGCGTGCCGAGAACATCGCACGGGGTAGGGCGCTCCTGGAAAAGGAGTTGAAGCGTCTAGGAATCGAGCGCGAGAGCTACGAGGACATCGCCAAGCTGTTCCGCTTCAAGAAGGTGGAGGGCTTCCTGGCCGCCATCGGATATGGAGACATCAACGTTCATCAGGTATCCACCAGGGTTCTGGAAATTGAAAGGGAGAGCGAAGAGGGGCTAGAGGAGTTGCCACCCGTGGTGGCGCCGCCGACTGAGGCCCCCGGGATCAAGGTCACCGGCGTGGGAGACCTACTGACCCACCTTGGAGGTTGCTGCAACCCGTTGCCCGGCGACGAGATCATCGGCTACATCACCCGGGGCCGCGGTGTGACCATCCACCGGCAGGACTGCTCCAACGTTCTTCGTGTGCTGAGGGACGGCGATAGGGAGCGTCTGATCGAGGTTGATTGGGGCGAGGATGTGGACACAGGGTATCCGGTTGTGGTGGAGGTCACAGCCTACGACCGCAAAGGACTGCTGAAGGACATCGCGGCCGTTCTGGACGCCGAGGACGTTAACATGAGGGCAGCGACGATTGCGACCAGAAGAAAGGACCAGACTGCCACCATCATCGCTACCCTTGAGATCACCGGCATGGATCAGTTGAGTCGGGTGCTGACCAAGATCGAGAGCCTCACCAACGTCTTGGAGGCCCGCAGGCAGACGGCCTAGTCATCGGCAGCCAAATCCTAATACTCCATGCGGCGCGGCCGTGCGGCTGCGTTCTCTGTGTAGTCAAGCAAGAAGGGGCCACCGTCCACACGACGATGGCCCCGATCTTCTACTCAGTTACCAACTACTGGAGACCTCTCCTATCGCCTCCGCCTTCGTAGGCCAGCATATCCAGCCAACCCCATCAATCCGCTGGCGAGGAGCATCACACTACCCGGCTCCGGCACGAATTCTGGCTCCTCCTCCAGTCTGACACAGATCGGCACAGCGAAAAGGGCCACAGCGTCGATACGCTATGGCCCCCTGGCTTGGTGTGATTCGATCCT
>JABAOC010002217.1_pt2 | contig 14957 bp, 19 predicted proteins | sample 7062161 | NCBI WGS metagenome assembly JABAOC01 (sample SAMN14538625, study PRJNA623070) | marine sediment metagenome | biome: marine biome [ENVO:00000428]; feature: marine pelagic biome [ENVO:01000023]; material: deep marine sediment [ENVO:00002113] | place: India: Gulf of Khambhat ... | reverse complement strand
AACGGCATGTCCCCCAAAACAGGAAGGCTGGACTGCTGTACACAGCTGAAAACAGAGCCGCTGAAGAGTCTGCTCAGGGAACAGAAATTCGACGCCCTAATTCTGGCCATACGACGAGACGAACACGGGATCCGAGCCAAAGAACGCTACTACTCCCCCCGAGACGAAGAATTCAAATGGGACTACACGGACCAACCAGCCGAACTCTGGGACCTGTACGTAAAACCCTCAGAAGACTTCTCCCACATGCGGGTCCACCCGATTTTGCACTGGACCGAACTCGACGTCTGGCAATACGTCAAGCAAGAGAAGCTCTCCGTGAACCCGTTGTACTTCGCCAAAAACGGAAAGCGATATCGAAGCCTCGGATGCATGCCATGCACCGTTCCGATACCGTCCGAAGCAGGCACCATAGACGAAATCGTTGAAGAACTTAAGACCTCGAGAATCCCTGAGCGAGCAGGGCGGGCGCAAGACAAAGAAAAAGCCTACATGATGCAGAAACTGCGATCTCTGGGTTACATGTAGGATAGGTAGACCGCCATGATTATATTCGCCCTAGACGCTCTAGATCTCAAGATGGTCAGAAAATTTCACTGCACGCACTTGATGCAAGCGGAGTGCGGGCAGACCGACATCTCAGGCTTCAAAGAGCCGCGAACAATAGTCCTCTGGGCATCCTTCCTCTCCGGCAAGAACATGGAAGCAAAAATTCCCCTGAAGACTCAATGGGAATACACCCTAGACGTGCGAGACACGTTCCTAAATCTCTTCAACCAGTACAAGACTATAGATGTTCCCTCATTCTCGTACAAGCAGCCAAACCATGCGGAGGAAAGAAAGTTGCTAAAGGGCTACTTTGACGATAAGGCGACCGTGGAGGAATTCGACGCCTTGGTCTGGAGGTACCACAGAGAGAACCGAAAAGAATTCCTCGATGCCGTAGGGAAGTTCGATCTGCTCATGGGCTACTTCGATCTCGCAGATGCCGTCGGCCACCTCAGCTTCGGCGTCGCTGAAAAGATGAAAGCTGTATACCAAGAGCTTGAAGACCTCGCGAAGGAGGTCAAAGGCTCCGATGATTTCATCCTAGTCATATCCGATCATGGGATGAAGGCGGTCGGAAGATACGGAGATCACACCAAGAGGGGTTTCTATTCCGTCAATCACAAACTGGGGTTGCGCCTTCCCAAGATAACGGATTTCTACAACATAATGAGGTCGAAAGCGTGAGTCTTCCCCGAATCAACCTAGTCGTCGTAGGTCACAAAGACCACGGAAAATCCACGCTGATCGGTAGATTGCTCTACGATACCAATGCGATCCCAGAACAGAAATTACATGAGATCAAAGGAGAAATCGAAGAGTCCGGAAAGGAGTTCGAATTTGCTTTCCTCTTAGATAGCTTGGAAGAGGAGAGAAAAGGCGGGCTGTCCATTGACATAATTCAGACGCCCTTCAAATCCCGGAGATACTTCTACACGATAATCGACTGCCCAGGCCACAAGGAATTCATCAAGAAGATGCTCACAGGAGCATCTCAAGCGGACGCCGCCGTGCTCGTTGTATCGGCCAAGGAGGGAATCCAAGACCAGACCAGAGAGCATGCGTTCTTGATTAAGACGCTGGGCATCCGCCAACTAGTGGTTGCGGTCAACAAGATGGACGAGATGGCGTACAAGAGAAGAACATATGACGAAGTCTGTGGGAAAATTGAGCCGATTCTGGCTTCCCTAGGCTATGAGAAGACGCTGAAGATACCCATCTCGGCTATGAAAGGAGACAACGTCTTCACGAAGTCTCAGAGTATGGCTTGGTATGAGGGTTCGCCGCTGATTGACGCTCTGGACAACGCAATAAGTCCTTCAGTTCTTCCAGTGAACAAGCCGCTGAGAGGGTTTGTCCAAGACACCTATCTGCAAGAAGGCGAAACGATCATTGCCTGCAAGATCGAGACTGGGATTCTGGAAGCGGGAAGAAAGATCGCGTTTGGTCCGTCAGGAAAAGAAAGGCAAATTGAAGCCATAGAGGTCTTGGGCGGTGAAGCCAGGAAAGCAGGGCCAGGCGACTCGGTTGGTCTCCATGTTAAAGGAGCCAAAGATGTGGAGAGGGGCGAAGTTGTGAGCTATCCAGAGAATAAGCCAAGAAACGTAGGAAATTTTGTTGCAGAGATAATTCTTTTTTCAAACACGAAAATCGCCACGGGAGATGTGGTGACCATCCGTTATGGCACGGCGGAAAAGCGGTGTGAGGTTGAGAGCATATTGAAGGATATTGACCCCGTGAATCTCATGGTTCGAAGAGAGTTTCCAGAACATCTGCAGGAAGGAAGTGTTGGAGAAGTAGAATTCTCGGCGCTCCAACCGCTATGCGTTGAGAAGTACTCAGATCTTCCTCAACTGGGTCGATTTGTTATCGAAGGAAAGAAAGGCGCCTCCGCGGCAGGCATCGTTCTCGAAGTCCGCGGAGCATAGTTCAAAACGTTGAAGAGAAACTAACAGAAAGCGTGCGCACGGCAGGATTTGGAGTCTGATTTGCAAGGTCCATTGGGGTCTGTCAACGAGTCTGCTGCTTCTCACGGTGTATAGGGCGTCATACCGTTGGGTATGAATTCGTAGTCTACGCCTGGTGTTACATAGTGTGTAAGCTCTGGATGCGGTCCCCCGTCCAGGGTGAAGAACGTTCTAGCGATGTGCTTCAACCACACTACCTTGTTGGGATGTAGGGTGCCATCACTCACACTTACAAGTTCATGGTAGTGTATGTAGCCTTGAATGGCATACTGCATCGCCTGTTCTTCGCTCCACGTGTTTATGACGGCGTGGACTATGTAGAGTAGTTCACCATCTGGTGCGTCTGACGACCACCAATTTGCCGTTTCGAAGGGCCCCGTGTTGTAGTGCTTCCCCACCAGCTGATGGGGACCAGCCATCACCCAGTAATGCCCTGGAATATCTGTTGCCCCATTGGGTCCATCAGGAACCCCCGCCAGATAGTAGTCCGTTCCATCGATTGTTATGACGATTCCATGACCGAATCCTTTAGCATTCTTGCCCATAGGAACGGCTGAGGCTGGCGCCGCTGACAACAGCGTAAAGATAACGAATAAACCGAGACTGAGAATCTTTCTCACGTTTTCTTTTCACCTCCTCAAGATATTTTCTCGTTACGTCAGTGCGTGCGTTCTAGTGTGGAAGTGAGACTTTTAAGTGTGTGTGACTGTGGCACAACAGCAACATAATCTTAAATACCAAACACTTCCCAATGAAAGCATACGTTGAAAGTTGGAGGAAATAGGCATGGCATCCAAAAAGCTGATTGAGCTGTTGAACAAAGGAATAGCACGGGAGCTTCAGGTCTCCATCCAGTACATGTGGCAACACGTCTCGGCTGCGGGCATTGAAAGCGCAGCAGTTGAAGGCATCTTCAGGAAGACAGCGATCAATGAGATGAAGCACGCAGAGGAAATTGCAGAGAGACTGGCGTACCTAGGAGGGATTCCTACCATAAAACCAAATCCCATCTTCGTTGGTGCCAATTTGGAGGAGATGCTTCGGGTGGACGTAAAAGCGGAGGAGGAGGCAATACTCCTTTACAAACAAACCATCAAAGTTGCAGATAAAGAAGGCGACATCACAACTAGAAGATTATTCGAAGAAATCTTGGGTCAAGAAGAGGAACATCATGACACGTTCTCAAAACTCTTAGTCGGAATGGTTGGTCTTTCACAACCGGAATTGTAACTGCGCCTTTCGTAAATATTGATTGAGACCATCTGTGGCAAAAACAGCGCAGTTGGCCGTTCTTGCCGACATAAATGAAAAATTTAAAGTTCTTGACGTCACGAGTGGGAAAGGTGGATCAGCCATCTTCTTGGCAAAGAGGTTTGGTGCGCACGAGTTCATGTATGCATATCTGCAGTGTGAACCAGGACCAGTTCCATTTCTGAGAACCCAAGCCTAAATGTGAGTGGAATACCACGTTTCTGCCGTATACTCCCACTCGACTAGACTCATTCCTACCTTCTCTTTACGCGTAGGCGTGATGAAAACCGCCTCTCCTTGTTCAAGGCGTTCCTTGACTTTTCCAAAGTCGATCTCTTGTACCTCTTCGACCATCACAGTCTCACTTTCGTCGTTTCTCAGGAAGAATAATTGAAACAGCGGCTTTTCTTCGTCTGTTCCAGCCAAGCTTCTTGAGATCAGTCTTTTTACCCCCCCATGAAATATGTTCACGAACCTCGTTACGTCAGTAATTTCTTGAGCCTCTTGTTTGCTTCGTCCCAGTTGACGATTTTCCAGAATGCGTCGACGAATTCGCCTCGTGCGTTCTTGTAGTCGAGGTAGTAGGCATGCTCCCATACGTCAAGAACGATGAGAATTCTGAACGTTGGATAGATGTTGGTGTTGTGCTTCTCTATCTGCATTATTATCGGTCTATTAGTTTGCCTGCAGAAGGAGAGGGCGGCCCATCCGGAGCCTTCCACGCTGGCAGCAGCTTGAGAGAACTCTTTCTTGAATCTTTCAAAGCTTCCGAACTCCTTTGCTATTGTATTGCCTAGAACTCCCCGGGGCTCTTCACCGCCCTCGCCACTCGGTGCTAGATTAGGCCAGAACAACGAGTGAAGTATGTGGCCTCCTATGTTGAAAGACAGAGCCTTTAAAGCGGATTTAATGTCCAGATCGTCACCGTCTTTTCGCGAGTTCTCCAGCTTTTCAAGAATCGCATTCGCACCACTGACATATCCTTGATGATGCTTTTCATAATGAATCCTTAATTGCTCCTTCGATACATAGGGTTCCAGATCCTTGTAGTTGTAAGGAAGTTTCGGCTTGACGTAAAACTTACCTTTCTCCAAAGGCATCACACCCAATTGTTTCTACAAGCTCTGTTTCTAATCTGCGGTGATGCCTCTTAAACTTATGTGACTGTGATGCAACAGTAACAGTTGACGCCTCAGGCCCGATTTTCATTCTTCAGCAACGATGACATTTTCCAACACCAGCCACGGTATCCTTGAAAGGCTCTCTTCAAGCGCCTTGCGAATCTCGGTTTCTATCTCCTTACTGCTCTTTGTTTGCGCCTCACGCTTGAGGCTGAAGAGCGCGACTATCGCGGCTTTCCTCACCTTTTGTTCGTGTACGTCTTTAGACATGCTGTTCACATTCGCGTGTGTTTTCCGCTTCCCCGCAGCTCTGGCTGAGGAGCTTCAAGAAACTCTAGGGGGAGGTGCGTAGTAATAAATATATGTTGCTGTGACAAAACAGTAACAGTCAGTCTTTCGGAAGGTTCATCTTGTCAGCTGTAGAAAGAAACGTTCAGATTCTAATCGACTTCGGACTTACTGGTAATCAAGCAAGGGTATATTTGGCTGCAACTAGATTGAAGCTGGCTACCGTCAGCCAAATTTCTAAAGCGTCGAAGGTGCGTCGGGAAGATGTCTATCGAATATTGCCGAAGCTCGAAAAGCTGGGATTAACTGAAAAGCTGCTAGGCAAGCCAAGCAAGATTAGAGCCACCCCCGTAGAAGAGGCTCTTGCCATTCTGATCAAGCATGAAGAAGATACAGCCCGCGTAAGAGTATCCAGCTTGAAGGCCAAAACAGAAACGTTTTTGAAGCATTTCGCCCAAGCACCGAGACTAGAAGTGGAAGAAAAAACGCATTTCGCTCTGCTCTCAAAGCGGAAAAGCATAGTAGCTAAAATGCTAACAATGGTGCAAAGCGCTGAGAAACGAATCGACGTAGTGTCTTCCAGAAGGCAGATTGTGCAGTTTTTGCATACTTTCTCTGAGCAAATCAAGGAAAACACCAAGAAAGGGGTTAAGATACGCGTAGTATCGGAGATGCCTGACGTTGAAGACCCCCTTCCAAGAATCATAGAAGAACGGCTATCACCAGGCAACCATCTCGACTTGAAATATTCCGATCTGCCCTCCAGCCATTACATGATAACCGATTTCAAGGAAGCTCTAATCTCAATCACTACAGAGGGAACCATGGCAGAACATCCGTGTCTATGGACAAACAGCGACAGCCTCGTAGGAGTCTTTCAAGGAGATTTCGAAAACCTATGGCACAAATCCACCAGCTGGAAGGCTATTGAAACCAATGCGGTGCCTGAAAAGGTGACCCGCTTCATGAAACAGTTGAGACCAACAAATCACCTGATATTCGTGTACGATTCTCCAGAAGCCAAACACAACGTTCTCTTTAACTACCTCAAAGTTGGACTCAACGAAGGCGAGGCTGCAGTATATGTGGCCAGTGATGAGAACCCTAGCCAAGTAAGAGCGGCTATGAAGCAATTTGGCATCCAGGTGGAAAAATACGAGAAGACAGGTGCTTTACACATCTTAGGATACGAAGATATTTACATTATAGACGGACAGTTCAGGGCGGCCACCACAATAAATTTGTGGAACAGACTCTACAAAGAAGCGGTGAAACAGGGCTTTAGAGGATTAAGAGTTACCGGAGAAGTGACATGCTTCTTTGAACACAACCTAATCAGAGAACTCTTAGAATATGAAAGAGCATTACACACGGTCTTGGACATCCCAATGATCGCTGTCTGCGCATACGACGCCAAGTGGATAAACAAAAGCAGAGACCCAGCAAACCTATACGGTGAACTGGCCAGAGCTCATGGTACAGTCCTGTTCACAGGATTTGACAACAAACTGGGAAAAATGGAAATCAGAAAGGTATAAACGCACTAGCCCATCGCGGTAAACGTCCTCAGGCTGGCATGGACCTCTATTCACATAAAACGGTCACGAAGATCGACAGCATAATGATGATGGGGCGCACGCAACTAGAAGTAAAAAACGCTTGGTTGCTGAGAGAGAAAGGAGAATTCTTGCGCCCTATCACCAATAATAATGTTTCAAAACAAGGTATTTAAACTTATGTGGCTGTTGTGCCACAGTCACACACATTTAAAAGATCTAACCATCCAAATTGAAAGTTGCAGTAAAACAATCCGATTCGGGGAGGTGAATTCATATGCCAAAGTGTGGACTCTGTGGAGCAGAGGTAGGAGGACAACCAAAAATTACGGCAGAAGGTAAATGCTCTGTTTGTGGGGCAAAGCTAGCAATCAAAAAGTAAGACGGTAACGTTTACTTTGCCGTCTCCCAGCCCTACCCCTTTTTTGGGTTGCCTTTCTTACCATCTTTGGTTGCGGAACCGCATTCCCAGATCTTCCAGCCTAGAACAGATCTCCACGCTTCAACGAAAACGGGCGTCCCTACATAGGCACGTATAACATGATGTAGACGTATATGCCTAGGAACAGTGCCAATACCCACAAAAAGATTGTAGCTCGCATGATGTTTCTTCTTTTGGCACAAGCTTTAATTTCCTGACGACGGAATGCCCACGCGCCCACGAGCCAGATTCCCAAGATTTCTACCAAACTTCCCAGAATGGTGTGTACAACGACTACCAATGCTGGACCAGTGAACGGCATTGAAGACAAGTCCCTGAAACTTAGCAACGAAGGCATCATAACAACAACGATAGAAATCGTGTTGAGTGCGGTGGCAAGGCCCATTAATGCTCCATGTTTCATAAACCGACGCCTAAGCTTGACGATCAGAAGCCCCGCAATCAGAAAAATGAGAATGGCAATTTGAAACAGTAGGTTCAAGTCGGATAGAAGTGGAGCGTTCGCGTTGAAAAGTCCCGTTTTTAACTCCAACCGTCCTCTAAGTCTCGACTAAACAAGGGTATACTGATGGTTTTAACGTTTTACCTATCTGAGTTCAATGCGTTTTCACGTACGCATCTAGCTGGATTTGCATTCGTCTAGGTTCTTGAGTTCTTGAAGCGATTTGTTGAGCGTGATTACATCAGCAAGTGCGTCGACAAGAGTCACCGGTAAACAGACCGTTACGGAGCCGAGCAGCGGTTTTTTGAAGCCGAGTTCTCGAGTGGGGTCTTTAGTTAGGCCAACATCGGGATGCGTTATTTGCCAATCATCTGTATCTACACGAGCCACTGTCACTTGCATGCATGCACTCTTGTTAACCCAAGCCTTGTGGTATTCTGCAGCTCCGTGAGTGAGCCTTTCAGGTCCCTTATCCGCTACAATTCTCTGCAGCTTGGAGATTTCTTCGAGGGTTCTCCCTGCGCCAATCCAGTAGTACACTTCCTTTTCATCGCTACCTGGAACGCTTGCTTTCAGGCTTATTGTTGAATCAACAGACCCGTGGGCAACGGGATTTTTTCCCAATTCTCCGTCTTCGGCGTCCTTCCATGTTCCTTTCAAGCCACCAAACTCTGTCACTCCAACTGCAAACTGAAACAGTCCATCCTCCCCGGACGATCCGTTTATCGAGAAGTATCTGTCTTTCTTGAAATGGATGATGGCATCTGTTTCAGGTTCGTAGTAGGCAGTAATACCCTTGTCGGTGTCTGCTATGTGGAGGTCGTGTGAGAAGAACAATCGAACTTCTCTTTCCTTTTCCGCGGTGTTCTTCACTGTGACTTTCCTGATGAAGATGTCGTGGAAATGATGAACCGCATCTTCAACCTGCAATTCCAGCTGGAGATCCGCTTTCTTCAGCAAAACCTCCGTTACCAATGAATCAGCTTTATAGCCGAATCTCTTGTTCCACGAAGCATCTATCCACGAAAATCTTCCGTCAACCCAAACTCCAAACCTGCAGAAGTGTCCACTGACATGATTTTCCAACCCCACGAAAGGGTAAAACATGTCTCTAATATTCAGGTCATCATCGATGTTCACTTGGAGATTGCCATTTCCTACACATAATGCCCTAGGCAATCTGCATCACCGAGCACTAGTTGTGCTCGATATGGTGGTGGTACTGCTCTGGTGACATCAGGGAACGGAACGCTCTTTCTACTACCTCGTTCAGAGCAGGATGGATGTGCATTCCGTTGACTATTGGCTTTGCACCTCGCTCAGGCGTATACATCAGGTTTATGATCTCCTGTATGAGAACGGATGCATATGGTCCGATGATGTGTGCCCCCAAGATTTTCATGGGTTCCTTCTCAACGATTACCTTGACGAAGTAGTCTTTCACGCCCATGGCTTCTCCTTTTGCAGTGTTTTCATATCGATACATTCCAATCAGCACGTTGTCTTTTCCGTAGTTCTCAATCGCTTCTTTCTCTCGAAGTCCGACGCTTCCAATCTCGGGGTACGTGAAGACGGCGTGTGGTATCGCGTGGTAATCCGCTTTCGTCTTCGTCTTCAGGACAGCATTGTAGTAGACGACTATTGATTCATAGTTTGCTGCATGTTTGAAGAGGTATCTGCCGTTCGCGTCTCCGAAAGCCCAAATGTTCGGTTGTGAGGTCTCCAGATACTCGTTGGCGGTGATCCATCCTCTTTTATCTGTTTTGATCCCCGCGTTTTCAGGGTGAAGGATATCGGTGTTCGGACCTCTTCCTGTTGCGACTAGTATTTCGTCCGCCGTTGTTAGGGTCTTCTCTCCGTTCTCTCTATTAACAGCGATAAGTCTCTTCTTGCCTATCAAGGTCTTTTCTGCCTCACGCACTTCGTGGTTGGTGAGAATTGTCATGTGTTTTTCCAACTCTCTCTTGGCTAGTGCCGACACTTCTGGCTCTTCTTGCTTGAGAAACTGGGGGTTCCTGCCGACTATGGTTACTTTCGAGCCCATAGCTGAAAAGAAATGGCCGTATTCGGCGGCTATATAGCCTCCGCCCACTATGGCGATGCTTTCAGGCAGTTTATTCATCTTGAGGACTGTATCGCTCGTAAGATAGCCAACTTCCTCCAGCCCTTTTATCGGAGGTATCGTAGGCTTTGATCCTGTGCACAAGAAAATCATCTTCGACGTAATTGTCTCATCGCTAACCTTCAGAGTGTATGGGCCGACAAATTCGGCAATCGCGGGGTAGTAATCTATGTTTTTAGACTGGGAGAGTCCCTGACGGATCATGTTTATGTCTTTGTAGATAAGCGTCCTCATTCTATCCATGACCCTTTTGAAATCTTTCTTCTTGATGTCCACGGCTATCCCGAATTCCGGTGCCTTCTCAATCGTTCTGACTAACTCCGCAGGATATAGCAGCATCTTCGACGGTATGCAACCGCGAGTCAAACAGATACCACCAGGCTCATCTTTGTCAATAACTGCCACTTTTATCGCTGGATTCTCTTGAACCATAGCACTCACGATATTCATTGCTGAGCCTGTGCCTATTACTATCAGATCAAATTGCTTCATGTCAACCACATGGCGATAGTGATACGATTGGAGTTTTTAAACTTGTGTGACTGCTACACGGTAGCAACAATAAGTTTCAAGTGAGACTCCGGTCAGGTAGCCAATAGATCTGCGCGTGTCTATATAGGTGAATATAACAGGACGTAGATGTATATACCAAGCAACAGCTCTAGTAACCATAGAAAAATCGTAGCTCGCATGATGTTTTTTCTTTTGGCACAAGCTTTAGTCTCATGATGATGGAACGCCCAGGTGACGACGAGCCAGATTCCCAAGATTTCTACTAAGCTTCCTGTTATGGCGTGTACAATTACTGCCAATGCAAGATGAGTGAACGGCATTGAGGACAAATCACTGAAACCAAGCAGTGATGGCGTCATGACAGCAACGATGGAAACCGTGTTGAAGGCTAGGGCGATGCCCATTAGTGCTCCGTGTCTCATTAGTCCACGCTTAAGCTTGACGATCAGAAGTCCAACTACTAGAAAAGCAAGAATCGCGATTTGAAACTGTAGGTTCAAATCAGACAGAAGTGGAGCGTTTGCGTTGAAAAGCCCCATCTTTGAACCCCCATCTTCCTTTGAGTATTGATTCAAGAATCCCTAAAAGCCTTGTGCGCCCAAAAGAAAGAGCGAGAAGAAGAGATTGAGCCAGACTATTGAAGGAATGACTAGTGAGCTGCTACAAACCGCTGATTCCAAGCTTTGATACGAAGAACGCGGGCAAGATGGAGCTTCGAATCGTATGAACAGGCGAATCATAGTCTTTTCCCCGCACCCAGATGACGAGACATTAGGCTGCGGTGGCACTATCGTCAAGAAACTTGGTGAAGGGTATGACGTGTATGTTGTTTTGATGACGGATGGAAGACACTCCCATGACCATACTTTTGGCATAAATGATCCTACGCCACGAGAAATCAAGACGATGCGCAAGCAGGAATTCCGGAACGCTATGAGAATTCTCGAAGTAGCCGAGAAGAACCTAATTTCGCTAGATTTCGAAGATGGCAGCCTGGAAGAACATGTCGAAGAGGCTAAGAAGAGAGTTGCAGACATCTTGTTTGAAATCAGACCGGCTGAGATCTATGTGCCCTTCAGACACGATGCCAAGAAAGATCACGAAGCTACATTCAAGATCGTCGCTGCCAGTCTGAGAAAAGTAGGCATAGCGCCTACGGTTTACGAATACCCGATTTGGCGTCGGAAGAAAGACGCTACTGAATACCATCGTAGAGACGTGACGCTCCAAGACATAACAGGCGTACTAGAGGTCAAAGTCAAGGCAACTAGCGCGTACAAGAGCCAAATCTCCAAGATTTCTCCGAAGCAAAGAAGCCCAGTTCTTGGGGAATCTTTTCTTGGGATGTTCCTGCAGAACAAGGAGGTTTTCTACATTTCGTAGTCTATGCGTGTGTTGCCTCTTCTTAGATGAAGGTCCATTTCCCGTTCTTTTGCACAACCGCTCCATCCACTTGAATCTCTCCACCCCCATGCTTTTGTCTCAAATCCTTGACGATGTCTGCATGTATGGCTGACTTGTTTACTCCTCGACCTTCGTATGAATTTCCCGGCGTCACATGTACTGTTCCGAGTATCTTTTCATCAAAGAGCAGTTCATCCATGAACCTCGTTATCCCCGGATTTGTCCCGATGCCACACTCGCCCAAGCGCCGAGCCCCGTCATCTGTGTTCAGCAGAGATGCTAAGGCCTTCCGATTTGTTTCAGGCTTGAATTCTACGATCTTTCCATGTTCGAACTTCAAGGATATGCCATCAATCTTCTGGCCTTGCATGTTGTAAGGATAGGTGTATTTGATGTAGCCATGCGCGAAGTCTTCAACGGGACCGAAGTATACCTCTCCATCAGGCATGTTGGCTCCTTCGAATCTCTGCAGATCTCGGTTGTACTGGCATTTGCCAATGCATTTCTTCACCTTTCTTCCTTCGATGCTAAGATAGAGATCTGCCTCATCGCCGAGAATTCTCACGACCTTGCCGCTCTCAAACTTCTCCTTGATTCCGTCCTGTATCTTGTTCTGCGCACCCCAATCTATCAAGCAGGCATTGTAGAAGAAATCAGCGAAATCTTCTGTTGACATATTCGCGCATGCATGCATGCTCTCTCGGATCAACCATGGTTCTCACTCCTCACTTTATTTGGTAAGAGCAGATTTAAGTTGATACATTCGATTGGAATAGAAACCATTCAGCTTTTAATGCAAGCGAAAGCCAAGAGAGCATGAGGGCCATTAACCTTTGTATCCTCTGAGAGGCAGTGACCGCTTGGGTGATGCAACACAGACTGATTAGTCGAGCCGATAACTACTTCAGTGCCACTTTTAACTTACATGAAGGTTGATTAGGAATGCAAGGGGATGATGCGGGAGAGCACAGAAAGCGATGGAGTGTCAGGGCATGAACCTTAAGGCGTTGCACAAGATAAGCTATGGCCTGTATGTCGTGACTTCTGGGAAAGCGGATAGCTGCAACGGTCAGATCGCCAATACGGTATTCCAAACAACGTCTGAACCTGCAACAATAGCGGTGTGCATCAATAAGCAGAATTTTACACATGAATTTATCCGACAAAGCGGGGTCTTCGGTGTCTCGATCCTTTCAAAGAAGACACCGTTACAGTTCATAGGACATTTTGGATTTCAGTGCGGGCGAGACGTGGACAAACTGAAAGGTGTGAAAACCCGGGTCAGCAAGACGGGTGCCCCGATAGTCCTAGACAATGCGATCGCGTATCTCGAGGCTGAAGTTGTGAAGACAGTCGACGTAGGGACTCACACTCTTTTCCTCGGAGAAGTTGTGGGTGCGGAAATCCTCAGTGACGAAGAGCCGATGACCTATGCGTATTATCACGTGATCAAGAGAGGCGTGACCCCTGAGAAAGCTCCAACCTACATAAAAGAAGAAAAAGGAGGGAAGAAAATGGCGAAGTATCGTTGCACAATCTGCGAATACATATACGACCCAGACGAGGGAGACCCCGAATCTGGAGTAGAACCAGGAACCCCATTTGAAGACCTGCCTGACGACTGGGTCTGCCCGATCTGCGGGGCAACCAAAGACCAGTTCGATAAATTAGAGTGAAAACGCGTGCGAGAACCGGTTTTCGTGAGAGCATCACACTACCCGGGCCTCCAATCGTAGTAGTTTTGACGCCTCTCGCACCTGCGGACTCTCTCCCACAGACTATTCCGGGAGTTGAGATGCTCGTTAAATTCTCACTCCAACACCTCTTGTTTCGTGGTGCGGGCGCATACCGACGCTTGATATATGTCGCGTGAAAGAACTCCCTTCTTATGGTATGGCGCCTATTGTCTAGTATCGTAAGGATTGAGGAATGATGGGTTTCACCTTGTCATTCGGCAAAAAGCGGAAGTTCCGGAAGTTAATAAGCGACTACGTTAACTCCAGAGCGAAAGAAAAGAGAGTCTTTCAAAAGCAGATAGAACGACTTGACGCTCAGCTGCGGAATAAGATTGTCGAACAAGAAACCTATGAACGGCTAAAAATCCTTCTTGAGGCTAAGCATCTCCAGCTGCAACAAGAGGAATGGGCGAAGATAGAAGACGACGTCCATAGTCTCCTCTCCTGACGCGCGCGTGCAAGAATGACCAAACCCTTAAGGACATAGGCTTCAGGACATGATGGCTTTGAGTTTGCTGTAGGCGTCAATGAATTCATGTCCTTTATCTGATGTTTTGAAAAGATTCGGCGTGCTGCTACCGCTTTCAGGGATGGTCTTTAACATCCCCATGCCTAGAAGAAGTCTCAGGTATGCTTGGAGCTGTCTGTGGCTGAGATTGCATCTGTACATGATGCGTGTCTTCCTCGTCCCCTCCCTTGCTTCGTTCAGAACGCTTGCCATGATGTCTATTCGGCTTCGTAACTGTGTCAAGCGAGAGGAACCAGATATGCCGCTGACATCAACCAAAGAAGACACCGAAACGAGCTTGCCTTCGAGGTAAGTAGATATATCGTAATTAAGATTTGTTGCACGATGTCTGGGCTCGTATTCTGCCTTCGCGTGCGCAGTCTGTGAATACAAACACAAAGCGTAAGGCGACTTCTACGAGGGTAAACAAGAATCAAAAAAGGGGGATGTCAACGCCGTCCACTCGCGGAACGAAGAGGACGGCCAACTCAAAGGTGCAATCAGCCAGTGCCGGATATGGTTATGTCGAAGCTGAAGGAGTCGATGTTTTGTACGTCCGCTGAGACCGACAGCGTGATCACAAATTGCAATACTTCGTCGGGATTGACTTGTTGTCCTTCGCGATTCCATGTCAAGGTCAAGTAATCCGTGGCGTTCGCAGGGCTCCAATTTTCCGAAGCCATACTCAAAGTAAGAGCTGAGTTTCCCTCATTTCTCAAGTATAAAGTGAAATCCCTTGTGGATCCTGGTTCCAATAGACCCCAATCAAGTGATGATGTTGCGTCTGTGCATTGTTGATCCCAATATATCCCAAATCCCATGCCCTTTATTGAACCAGTTCCTTGAATCGTCTCTTGCGTGGTGAGTAGAGCGTAGCTAGCACCAACCATGAAGAAAGAGATGACAGACAGATATATTACCAAAGCCTGAGCTTTCCGCACGTAACCTCCCTCCTTATCTTATATCAAGATTTACGATATTTATCCTAATAAGCATTGGGGTATCTTTGTTCAACAAAAATACATTTCATAAAAGTCTTTCGAATCAAAAGCAAATGTAGA
>JABAOC010000179.1_pt7 | contig 14965 bp, 14 predicted proteins | sample 7062161 | NCBI WGS metagenome assembly JABAOC01 (sample SAMN14538625, study PRJNA623070) | marine sediment metagenome | biome: marine biome [ENVO:00000428]; feature: marine pelagic biome [ENVO:01000023]; material: deep marine sediment [ENVO:00002113] | place: India: Gulf of Khambhat ... | reverse complement strand
CGGCATTTCTGAATTCGCCCTCTGACTGATGGCCACGCGATTTCTTCCTGCCCTTTTTGCTTCGTAAAGGGCATCGTCAGCTGTTTTGATGAGTTCTTTCTGGGAGGCCACCTGCGGACATAGGGTGCTGACCCCGACACTCACTGTCAGCTGGCCCGTGGGCTGAGTATCCTCATAGTCGAAAGCAGAATCCTCGACGGCCCTTCTGACTCTCTCGGCAATCTGGCAGGCCTCGTCTAGGTTGGTTTTAATCAGAATTACACCAAACTCCTCACCTCCATAACGAGCCAAGATATCTGTGTGGCGAATTGTGTCTTTGAGGACCTGTGCAACGCCTCTCAGGACCTTATCTCCTGCAACATGTCCGTGGGTATCGTTATAATTCTTGAAGTGATCGATATCTAGCATCATGAGCGAAATCGGATACTCGTATCGCTCGGCCCGTCTCAATTCTAGTTCCAAGGAGTCCATCAAGTAGCGATAATTGTAGGTCTCGGTCATGTCATCTGTGATCGAAAGTTGCTTCATTCTCTCCCTGGCAGCCTTCAGTTCTCGTGTTGTTTCACGATAATGATCTTTGAGCTCCTTTAGTTCCCTGAGCCCTCGCCTCAGTTCGTTGTTCTCTCTCTTGAGTCGATCAATTTCCCGAAGGAGCCTCTTTTTCTCCGCAAATCCCTGAGAACCCTTTTTGACTGTCATAGAGGTCAACTTCCTTAAGAAGATAAAGAATCCAATATATTGTATTTGTCTATGCATATACTTCAATATATAGCCTAAGTCAAGAACGATGTCGAACTAGAGGGTGATTCGTCATGCCAACGCCTCTTAGAGGAAGAGCTGAACTGTCTGACTGACGGAAAAGACGATCGCCGAGCGCAAATCACGCGCCGAGATACCAGAGCCTTTTCACAGAGAGGTTACGTCGGGTTTGGTCTTCGAATGATCTCTTTGAGAACGTCTGCAAGAGGCGGAATGATTTCGCCCGACTTACCCAAGAGAGAGCCATCCATCTGGTCAGTCGATTCATAATGGAATTGGAATCTATCACGGTTTTTCTTTCAAAAAGGGGCGATAGGCGTCCCCCTTTAGACCATGAACGGTTGGTTGGCCAGGTCCGTTTTCGAGAGGGTGCTCCAAGCACCGACCTATGGGTTCTCCATTGGGTTATCCCGAGCCTCCACGCGGAGTTCGGTAAACTTGCCGCGAACTCGATAACCAAAGGTGAGAATGCTCCTATCCCGACCGGCGAGCAACCATCCAGCGAGTGGTACATTGCTCAGGATTTTGTCCATTTTCTGAAGAGGCCGAACGCCGAGGAAGACGTCTAGACTCTGGCGATTCAGGTTTGCGTGGCCTCTAATTGCGATACTCATAGCATCGCTATCCAAGAAGAGATCCTTGGTCGAAGCAACTCCTCCCTGGATCGCGATCTGGGCAGTTGCCTGTTTGTAGGGAAGCCCGTCTCCTTTGGCGTCATCGAGACTGTGGATGAGGCCCTTCCCGGCATGGAGCCGGAGATCTCCCACGAGAGACTTCGTGATGCTATCAGGCGAGTCGCCCCTGCCCGCTATGATTCCGTCAAGATTCAACGTTCCCGAAATCAAAGGTCCGTTCCCGTGATCGAAAATTATTGGCGTTACCTCTGTCATGCTCAGCTGATAAATCTGCGGGATTAATTTGAAAGAGAGCCCACGTTTACGTCTCAGATTAATCCATCCTCTGCATCGAATGAATCCCCCCGGCGCCTCGGCTCGGAATCTTTTGAGTCTGAGGACTCCTCGCTTTAGGATAAACCCCGTTTCGAAATGCTTGAAGTGGAAGCCTTCCCACGATCCACGGGAGATTCTCACCTTTCCGGTGACGGTGGAATTGACCCACAAGGATTTTGGATCGATCTGGATTCTTCGTCTCTTTCCACGATTTGCAAAGAGCTCATCAAGACCAATTTCCTGGGCTCCGACGTCAAGGGATATATGCATCTTGTTAGACAAGGCGAGTTTATTCTTGAACTTTCTCAAATAACTACGCAGGGAGGCCTTCCCTTGGCAGAGACTTCTTCCCATTCTCCATTTGAAGTTAGAAAGGAGAATCTCTTTTTCATTGAACCGAATCTCTCCCTCCAAATCGGTCAGGGGTGGGAGAAGACCGGCGATTCCTAAACGGATCCGCTTCAAGGCGATTTTGCCCTTGTAACTTAGATCCTTAGGTCGACTGAAAGGATATCGGAATTTTCCCGTAATATTGGCCTTGCCAGAAACCTTAGAAAGAGGATCGAGAGCCTTGCGGATCTCCTTGGGCATATTCTTGGCTTTGAGAAGGGAAACGAGGCCCTTCAAATCGATATCCCCTTTGTAGCTCAACGCCATTCGGGGATGAGTAAAAACTCGGGAAATCGACCCACTCAGATCGAGAAGTCGCGTTTGGAGGAACTGTCCATGAAAGCCTTCGATTGTCGCCTGATCCCCTTTTAGGATGAGGTCACCCGACAGATTTCGAAGAGGAGGAAGTTTTGGGTCGAAAAGAAACCGGCCCCTATCCACGGTTATCCGAATTGAAAGCATTTCCGGGTTCTTGCGAAATCCTTCAGCACTGATTTCGGCCCATGGTCCCTCAAGTCTGATCCCCTGCACTTGGATGAATCCCTGGATGCCGGGATGGGTGAGGATAGGAAGAAGCTTTTTGGGAATGAGCTTGTCAGGCAAAAAAGGCCGGATGTCTCTCAAGGAGCTTTTTCCCGTAGTAAAATTGAGGGAGATATATGGATTATCTGCAGAGGGTTTTTCGATCAGCAGCTTTCCGTGGACTGAGAGGTTAAGTGCCTGTAAACTTATCTCAGACACGTATATCTCTTCTTGACCGAATTCGAGGTCGTACGTGAGCACAACCTCATGGGGCTCGATCGGCTTGGCATAAATTGATGGGATGGCGAGTCGGCCATTTCGGATTTTCACTTCTCCTGAAGAGTGAAAATCCCTGAGTCCGCCCATGTGTTTGATTTTCAGATCTAAGAGTCCCCTCATCTCTTCAAATGGAACCGTCTTGCTAACATAGGGCCATATCCGCCGCGAGTCGATGCCATCGGCTGTCAGGGAGAGTGCGAATTCCTTTTGATTCGGATTGAATGATCCTTCCGGACCGGTAAACTGACCGGAAATTGAAAGCGTCTCTCTCGGGTTCCCAGTGAACCTCCCGGAAAGTTTGAAGGAGAAAGGTTTCGCCGGCGAGATGTCCTGGGATGTCAACTCAATTGCCTCAATCTCGGTCACAAAGGGCTCCTTTGCGACTGCAAAATCTGTGAAGCGGACCCTACCCCCATGAATGACGATTTGAGACGGCAGGAAACTCGCTATATCGCTGAGTCGCTCGAGGATCCCGGTCTTCTTTGGCTCCGCCTCTTTTCTTGCTCTTTGGTGCAAATTGATGTGCCCTTCCGACGTCCTGATGACGTGGATCGAAGGGTCCTTCAAAATAATACTCTTCCATCTTAGGCGGCCGAGTATGAGAGACTGAATCCACGGTCGGAGTACAAACGCACCGGCTTGAAAAAACTCCTCTCCCCCGGGTCCGACGATTCGAACATCCTTAAATTCAATACCGAACCCTCTAAAAATATTGATCCCTGACTGCCCGACCTCGACCTTTTTCTGCAGAAAATTCTCGACCTCCTCCTCCAAGATCTTTCGGGTGAGCTTGGGCCCCACGTAATAGCTGAGAAGGAGGGGAGTCAGCGTGAGAAATATGAAAGTGAGGCAAATGATGGATAGAATGAGGTTAATTGTCCGCTTTCTCAATGATCATCCTTCCCTTTTCGTGCTCTCGAAAAACCTCGCTTCACTGCTCAACTGTCTTTTCGACAGTTCCCAGCTCTCTCTTGAATACCAATATCGCTTCAATCGTCGAGGATGTCCCCTTGGGCAATCACACCGTCCTGGCCACTGTAAATACATCGACCCTTTTGGCCCCTCCCTTGAGCAGAACTCTAGCACATTCATCTACCGTGGCACCCGTTGTAAAAACGTCATCGACGAGGAGGACACTTCTTTCGGCTGGGTCTCCTGTGAGGGAAAAAACTCCTTTCACGTTCTTCTCCCTCTCGGCTCCTGTGAGTTCAACCTGTGGGACAGAATCTCGGGCTCTCTTCAGGATCCGATCATCCACGGGCACACGATACCGGCAGGATATCTCGCGGGCCAGAAGAAGGGACTGGTTGTAACCCCGTTGCCTCAGACGATTCCTGTGAAGGGGAACCGGCACAAGTCTGTCGTACTGATCCATAATGAGTGGCAGGGGATTTCTTTCCATCAGACCGATCATGGTCTTAGCCAGGTATGTTTTGTTCTGATACTTAAAAGCATGAATGGCTGTTTTAATGGATCCAGAAAAAGTACAAAGAGCTCGAGCCGTGGTGTAGGCGGCTGCCCCTGCCAAACACCGTCCGCAGAGGTGACTTTCGTCGGTCTGAGAAGCAAAAGGAATGCCACATTTGATGCAAAATGGCGGGCCGATGAAAGTGACTCCGGAAAAGCATGAAGGACATAATAAATGGGGCTCGGACGATGCAATCTGAGAGGAACAGAGATGGCAACGTGGAGGAAGTACCAAATCGATCAGGCTTTTGATAAAAGCTCTCATCCTATCCGAAAATCCTCCAGGCTTCTCAAAGGGGTCGTCAGAAACCTCCTCCCAGGTGTCTGGGGAGTCCCTTTTCTTTGGCCAAGAGTTTCCCCTGGAGGGGGCATTGGTCGGCTATCAGCTGTTGGTTGTGACGAAGTATTGAAATAATTCAAGCGGGAATGGGACGCCTTGGTGTGGTCCTGGATGGGTGGATTGCACCATCTGAAAGCTGAACGGGGGACACAGACGAAAGGGCAACAACTTTTGCAACATAGTTCCTTTTTTGCTTTCTCAGACGATGCCCCGTCATATCTGCATGTCACTGCGGATTCTCTCTTCTCCTACCTGAAGATAGGCATTCCACTCATTGCAGAAAGGACAACGGGCGGTCCATTCAAAAGATTGTTTTTGGCAAAACCGGCAGGAGAAGGGCAGCTGCAGGGAAGCCATGAGCTCCCTGTTCCTCTGATATTCCCGAACTGCCTCTTCAAGTTGTCCCTTTCGAGCAAAGACCTCGGCCATCAGGGCGTGGATGACAGCCAAATCGTTACCCCGCCTCTTGAGTTCTACGAGCTCGTCCATCGCCTCATCGAGCATGTCCAGCTTAAGGCAGAGTTTCGAATAAAGAAAGGAGATGTCACGATTGTCTGGATTAGTCTCGAGGATTCGTCGATAGATTTTTAGCAGTGTTTTAGAATCGTCTCTTTTGAGATAGAGACTCTCAAGGCGAAGGAGAAAAACGGCACCCTTGGAAACGCGGAATCCTTTGCCTAAAATCTTACCGGCCTCGGCCCAACGCCTTTGTTTTTGGTAAATATCCCCGAGTAAAACATAGGCTGGCTCAAATTGCCTCTGCTCCTTGATCATTTCCTTGCACAGCTTGAGGGCTTTTTCCAGAGATTCGTCGTCTCCGTTATCCGTCAGCGATTGGGCATACTCATATTTGAGTCCTAGCTGGAAACGCTTTTCTCGGAGCACATCGGTATCCTTTTTCGAGACCCTCGCAATTCTTTCTTGAAGACGTAGGGCCTCTTTCCATTTCTCTTGCCGTCGATAGAGGTCTCTCAGCTCCATGAGTGGCTCCAGAGCGTTCGGATCAATAGCCCGGACTTGTTCGAGCAGGTCAGTAGCCAGCTTCAGGTTCCCGATTCGGTTATAAAGCCTCGCCTTTTTCAACAGTATTCTTGCATTGTGTGAATCGATTGCCAGCGCCTTCTCGAGAAGCTCAATGGCTTCTTCCAGCTCTCCCTGACTTGCATGAATATCACTCAATTGGTCATAGATGTCGAGATTACGTGGATCTCCTTTTAATACGTGGGTCAGGCGGTCCTTGGCGCTTTTTAGGTCACCTCTTGAAAGGAAAGTAAGTCCCCTGACAATCTCCTCTTGGAGATTCTCTCTTTGTTTCGCCTTTTTCTCTCCCTTCAGGTCCCTCCAGCCCTTTCGAAGATCTCGAACGAGACTCGCGAAGAAGACGATCAAGGCTCCAGACGCAAACGAGATAATGATCACCGCAGGTAAAGATGTCGAGAGCGGTTTTCCCTGGACGAGGAAAATTGAGATGAGAATTTCATGGTTCAGGTAGGTTAAGTATCCAAGAAGGGAAAAGATGAGGATCATGATAAACAGGAGTATCCTGAGTCCCACTGTTTTCCCTCGTGAGCGGTCGGATTGCAGTCATTCGATGGACGTATCGCTGGTCTGTCTTTCTATGGAATCCTGACATTGGACACAATACTTAGCGAAGGGCCTGATCTGAAGGCGTTTCAAGTTAATCGGGTCTCCGCAGCCGTCGCACGTTCCGTAGGTGCCCTCCGTAATGCGGTCGAGGGCCTCATCGATTTCACGCAACACTTGTCTTTGATTCTCGCTGAGGCTCATGAGGATTTGTTTCGTGTATAGGTTTGAAGCCTCGTCTGCCATATCCTGAATACCATCCTGGCCCATTTCCTGGGAGGAAGCGTGAATCTGTTTGACTCCACCGATAATCTCTTCCCGTTTATCGAGGAGGATCTCCTTCAATTTTCCAATGTCTCGGCGGTTTATTCTTCCCTGTTTCACGACGTCACGCGTTTCCCTTTCTTCTCAATGTTTCGTGGTCTCCGATCATGCTCGACATCGATTCGGGGAGCCTCGATCCACAGTCCTTCAAGGTCGTAGAACTGTCGAACCGATTCCTGAAAAATGTGGACAATAACATCGCCGCAGTCCATCAACACCCACCGACCCTGGCTCCTACCCTCGATTCCCAATAGGCGATGACCTTGTTTCCCCAGCTCGGACTCGATCGATTGAGCGATAGCCTGAACCTGCCGGTCGGACCTTCCACTGCAGAGGAGGAAATAGTCGGCGTAGGAGACGATGCCTTTAATCTTCAAAAGAACGATATCCGAAGCCTTCTTCTTAAGGGCAGCATTCCAACAAGTAAGCGACTTCTCTCTGGAACTCTCGGTCATGCCTCCTCGGACGAACCTTGGATGGGTGAAGTGGAATTTATATAACAGAAATAGGGATAAATTGGAAGAAAAATCACCTGAGGAATTTTCGCAAATGTCATTTTGGGTCGACAATCGTCCGGGGTCTCGGGGGAATCCTCACATCATATGGAATCTTCATGGTCCGTGTGAGGTTCCGAGTAGAATCCGTTCTTGGATAAGTATGCCTCCACCTCTTCTTTCATCATGTAGCGGACCGATCTACCCGTTCGAATTCGCTCGCGGATATCCCTGGATGAGATGTCCATGACCAAGTTTTTCAGAAAGTGGGTGTAGAGCCCCGACGGAACGTATATCCAGTGGCTCGCATCATCACTTACAGAGAATTTTGCCCAGAACTCACGAGGCGTGAGATCCTTCAGTTGGCATCGCTGTGCACTGGGTCGGTCGAGAACCACAAAATGGCAGAGAGAGAAAAGATCTTTGTAATTTTTCCATGTCGTGATCTCAAGGAAAGAGTCCATACCGACGATAAAAAACAGTTCTCCCCCTCGATTGCGATCGCGAAAATAGTATACGGTCTCGATCGAGTAGGATTTCCCCTTTCTCGATAGTTCCACGTCAGAGACCGAGAAGGTTGGGTTATCTCTCGTGGCTAATCGAACCATCTCCAATCGATGGGCGGGAGTCGCTCGAATCCGTTCGTCCTTGTGAGGCGGAATCGCTGCCGGGATGAAGTAGATCTTTTCCAAATGAAGTTTTTCCCGGGCCTCCTCGGCTCCCATCAGATGTCCAAGATGGATGGGATTGAATGTTCCCCCAAGAAGTCCCAGGCGCACCGTGAACCTCCCTTTTTCATTATTTCAGTGGACTTTTCCCGAGTTTCTAGGGAACACCGTTGTCCGTGAGTGACGTTGTGGGAAAATCCTGCCAATCCTACTCTCTGATCTGGCCATCTCCATAGGCAATGAACTTTGTCGTTGTTAACTCTTCGAGCCCCATGGGGCCAAAGGCGTGGAGCTTGGTCGTGCTAATCCCGATCTCGGCTCCAAGACCAAGCTGTTGGCCGTCGCTAAAGCGGGTCGAGGCATTCACGAAAACGCATGATGAATTGACATCCTTGAGAAACTTCTGGGCTCTCTCGTAACTCGCTGTGATGATAGCGTCTGTGTGCATCGATCCATAGGTTTCGATATGTTCGATGGCCTCGTCAATGTTGCTAACGACTTTTACGGAGAGGATAAGTTCGAGATACTCCCTCCCCCAATCGTCCGGTCCAGCAGCCCTGATGTGGGGGAGAGCCTCCAGGGCCCTTGGGCATCCCCTGAGCTCGACGCCCTTCTCCTCCAGGGATTTGTAAATCCTGGGGAGGAACCGGCTGGCAACCCCTTCATGAACCAGTAGGGTTTCCATGGCATTGCAAACACCAGGTCGTTGGACCTTTGCATTGATGCAGATCTTTTCAGCCATCTTGAGATCGGCATTCTCATCCACGTAGATATGGCAGACCCCCTTGTAATGTTTGATCACCGGTATCTTGGAATTCTCGACAACAAAACGAATCAGCTCCTCTCCACCTCTGGGGATAATGACATCGATCGAGTCCTCGAGGCAGAGCATCTCGTAGACGGCTTCTCTCTCGATCCTGGGGATCAGCTGGACGGCGTCGATGGGTAGCCCTTTTTCCTTTAGAGCAGATTGGAGAATGGCCGAGATGGCCCTATTGGAGTGAATAGCCTCGGAGCCTCCCCGGAGGATCACGGCGTTTCCTGATTTGAGACATAGGCCGGCGGCGTCTACCGTGACATTGGGTCGAGATTCGTAAACGATGCCAATCACACCGAGTGGTATTCTAACCCTTCCGACCTGGAGCCCATTGGGTCTCTTCCACATTCGCACCACCTCGCCTACAGGATCGGCGAGGTTGGCCACTTCGCGCAGTCCATTGGCCATTTCTTTGACCGCGGAATCCCCTAGTGTAAGCCGATCGATCATGGCATGTGACAGCTTCTTCTCTCTAGCCGAATTGAGATCCTTTTCGTTTTCCCCCCGGAGAGTTTCTCGCGATGCGAGGAGCGAGTCAGCCATCCGCATCAAGGCCTGGTTCTTGACAGCCGTCTCGATCCTTGCCATCTGAAGCGCTGCCTTCCGGGCCCGGCGTCCAATGTTTTGAATTTCCTCTTTCAGTGACATTTGAAGTCTCGCAGAGTTGGTCTAGAGAATGACGAGATCATCCCGGTGGATAATCTCATCGCTGTACTTATATCCAATAATCCCCTCAATCTCTCGACTCTTCTTTCCTTGAATTCTCCTTAATTCATGACAGTTGTAATTCACCAATCCTCTGGCAAACTCCAGACCCTGGGACTCGAAGCAGGAGACCGCATCTCCCCTCTCGAAGTCGCCCGAAACGTCAATGATACCCGTCGGCAAAAGGCTTTTTCCACCTGACACGATTGCCTTTCTTGCACCTTCATCGACGACGATCCGGCCAACTGGTTTGAGACCATAGGCGATCCACTGTTTTCTGCTACTCAAGCGATCCGCGAGAGGTAGGAAGAGCGTTCCGACAACCTCTCCATCGAGAATCCGATTGAGAATACCTTCAGCCCTTCCGTTTGCAACAACCGTCGAAACGCCAAATCGGACCGCCTTCCGGGCCGCCTCGATCTTGCTGGCCATACCCCCGACACACAAGGGGTTGTTGGTCTCTGTGGCGCAATCTACAATTTCGCGATCGATATTTTTTACGAGATGAATCAACCTAGCCTGTTCGCCCGTCTTCGGATCGTGGTCATACAGCCCTTCAATGTCGGAGAGGATGATGAGCAAGTCCGCGCTAACCAGTGATGTGACGAGTGCGGAGAGGTTATCATTGTCTCCGAACTTGATCTCCTCCACAGCGACCGTGTCATTCTCATTGACGATGGGAATAAAATCCAAATTTAAAAGCGTTGAGAGCGTATTTCTCGCATTGAGGTATCGACGGCGATTGCCGAGGTCGTCATGGGTCAGGAGGACTTGAGCTACCCTCTTACGATAATTGGCAAAACAGTCCTGATATATCTTCATCAAATGGGTCTGGCCAACCGCGGCAGCTGCCTGAATATGAGGGATATCATCCGGTCTTTTGCGAAATTCGAGTTTTTCCATTCCAGCGGCAATTGCACCCGAGGTGACGAGGATAATCTGGCGAGAATCACTGTGGAGTTGAGAAATCTGCTTGGCCAGTTTAGAGAAGGAAACGAGATCTAGGCCGACGCCTTTTTCCACCAGAACGCTCGACCCTATCTTGACGATAATCCGTCTGGCCTTTTTAACGAGACTGGACCGGAGATCCTTGCTTTTCACTGGATCCTCTCTGGGACGATGGACTTTGGTTTTTCTAATTGTCGCACCATTTCGTCAACCAGGGAACTGACTCCCTGCTCGGTTAGGGCAGAAACTGGAAAGGAACGGATGCCTATGTCTGCAAACCTCCTCTCAGTCTCATTGAGGAGGTTCGGGGACTCGAGGCGGTCGATTTTATTGATGGCGACAATCTGCGGTTTTTCTCTTAATCCCGTGTTGAAGGCCTCCAGCTCTCTCATGATGGTCTCATAGTCTTGAAACAAGCCACGATTGGGAAGGCGGGTTACATCAAGGACGTGGACCAGGAGCACGGTTCTCTCCACATGCTTCAGAAATCCTGTCCCCAGGCCGCGACCCTGGTGGGCATTTTGGATGAGACTCGGTAGATCCGCAACGACAAAACTCTTGAAGTCCTCGTACCTGACGACTCCCAGATTCGGCGATGTGGTTGTGAAAGGATAGTCTGCAATCCGCGGCTTGGCCGAAGAGATCTTGGAAATGAGGGTGGATTTTCCAGCATTTGGAAGACCGATGAGGCCCACGTCTGCGCGGAGCTTAAGTTCAAACCTAAGCCACCGCTCCTCTCCTTTCTCTCCCCCTTCCGCTCGCCGTGGGCTTCGATCAGAGGGAGTAGCGAACTTCGCGTTGCCACGACCTCCCCGTCCTCCCCGCACCGCCAAAAGCCGCTTATTCTCCTTGTTCAGATCCTGAAAAACATCACCCGTTGTTGCGTCGATTACCAGAGTGCCCACAGGAACCCGGACGATCAGGTCCTGCCCATCCTTGCCTGATTGCTTATTCTTCTTACCCTGTTGACCATCCTCGGCATTGATGCGAGAACGATGGGAGAGATCTAGAAGACTTACCATCTGTTTGTCGCTGACAAAGACGACATTTCCCCCTCTGCCCCCATCCCCACCGTCAGGGCCGCCCTTGGGTTGAAGCCGTTTTCTCCGAAAGCTTATACAACCGTTCCCCCCTCTACCGGCACACACATAAGCCTTGGCATGATCGACAAATTTCATGAGGTCAACGTTTAGAGAGATCTAAAGGGAGGGCATTAGGGGGTAACGATGCTGACGAGCGTCTTCTGCTTTCCTCTTTTCTCAAACTGAACCCTGCCGTCTATCCTGGCAAAGAGCGTGTAATCGCGTCCCATACCCACGTTGTCTCCAGGGTGAATCTTAGTTCCACGCTGTCGGACAAGTATATGACCAGCTTTGACGACCTGACCCCCAAACCGTTTCACCCCGAGACGCTGTCCAGCACTATCTCTCCCATTCCGAGAGCTCCCACCTGCCTTTTTATGAGCCATGAAAAGCACCTCCTAAGAACTGTGAGAAATGTCAAAGCCTTATGCTGTCGATTCTAAGACAGGTATAGGCCTGGCGATGGCCGATTTTTCGACGATACCCCTTGCGTCGCTTATGCTTGAAAACTGTTACCTTCCGGTTCCTGCCCTGCTCAACGATCTTTCCGATAACCTGGGCCTTGGACACGAGGGGTGTACCGACCTTAAGGCCCTTGTCGTGAGAGACCATTAAGACCTCTTTGATCCGGACTTCGTCGCCCACTTGACCATTCAGCCGCTCCACCCGGACAAGGTCACCCTCCGAGGCTCTGTATTGCTTTCCTCCGGTCTGAAATACAGCATACATGCGGGAACCCCTCTAAAATGAGAAAGTTAAACTGAAAAAATAAGCCATTTTCTGCGAAAAGTCAATGTGTAAGACGACTGGAGTTTCCTCAGTTTTGTGGACCCTCATGTCCCAGAGCGACGTTGCGGAAGCGGTGGGGACCACTTGAGGATGAGCAGGAAGGGGAAAACCGCGTCTTTAGAGCGCGGAAGGGGCAGGAATTCCCCGCCGGCGAATCCCAATTGGGTCACCGCGTGAGTTTGGGAGCGAAGGGATATGAGGGTTCCACATAACGATTCGAAATTCTGGTCAAACATCATAAGAATACAAACGTCTCGCTTCGAAAACTCAGGAGACTCCACGTAAGACGACTGGAGTTTCCTCGAAAACCAGGCATGCAACTATGCAATGAGTCGAAATTATGATCCGTTCCCGAATCGCGCAAGTGCCCGATTCCCTTTTCGCTTTTCCCAAACGTTTTTTGATAAATCTAAGGCTCGCTCCAAGCGTCCGAACCGTGACGGGCCATACCGTGTTAGACTCTCCGCGTGAGGCGGATCAGACAGGTGGAGGCGCTTATCCTCTCGCGTTTTTTATACCTCCACAATTTCGAATTCATCCTGATGGAATCGAGGTATCTCTTGCACGACGATTCTCTTTCCCAGTTTTTTCTCCAAGTGCTCGATACCTGTTCGTTCCTCGTCGCAGAGCATTTCTGCCACTTCGGGATTCACGTTGACCATGATTGTATTGCCTCCGATGTCGGAAGTGACTCGCTCAATCTCCCGAAGAACATCGTAGCAAACCGTTAATTTCGATTTAATGTGTCCCAAGCCATCGCAGTAGGGACACGTCTCTCCCAGAAGCTGACCGAGGCTTTCTCTTGTTCTTTTCCGGGTCATTTCAACCAGCCCCAACTCCGATATCTTCGAAATATTCGATTTCGCGCGATCTTTCTGCAACGCCAATTCGAGGGCCTGATAGACCATTTCTCGATTCGATTCCTTTTCCATGTCGATGAAATCGATGATGATAATACCGCCAATATTTCGTAGGCGAAGCTGATAGGCGATTTCCTTGGCGGCCTCGAGATTGGTCTTCAAAATCGTGTCTTCCAGGTTCCTCTTTCCCACAAATTTGCCCGTATTGACATCAATCGCTGTCAGAGCTTCGGTCATCTCAATGAGAATATAGCCTCCAGACTTGAGCCAGACTTTCCGCTTCAAAGCTTTGTCCAAGTCCGTTTCAATACCATAGACGTCGAAGATCGGTGTCCGTCCCTCATCGAGATCGATATCACACTTGAGATGAGGCATGTAATTCTGGACAAAATGAATAATCTGGTCATACTCCTCCTGTGAATCGACGATGACCCGCTTCACTTCGGGTGTGATAAGATCCCGAATCGCTCTCAAAGCCATGTTGTGATCGCTGTGAACTAGGCTGGGCGTCCCAGCAGCTTCATTTTTGCGTTGGATGTTCTCCCACATTTTTGTGAGTATTTCCATGTCATTCTTAAGTTCCTCTTCTCGAGCCCCCTCGCTCGCCGTTCTGACGATGAAACCAACACCCGGAGGTCTCATGCCGAGAACGATATCCCTGAGCCTACGCCGTTCCGATTCGTCACTGATGCGTCTTGAGACTCCCACATGATCTACAGTTGGCATGAACACAAGGTATCGCCCCGGGAGGGTAATATGAGAGGTGATTCGCGTCCCTTTGGTTCCGAGAGGTTCCCTGGAAACCTGGACGAGAAGTTCTTGACCTTCGCAAATGAGATCCTCAATCTGCGGGGATTCGGCGAAGAGGGAATTGCCAGAATTGAATTCGAGAGCATCTTGATCCTCGAATCCCTCATCCAACATTTGTGAATATTCCCTGATGGAGCTGTAAGCGTCGGACACATAGAGGAAAGCCGCCCTCTCGAGGCCGATATCCACGAAGGCTGCCTGCATACCCGGAAGAACCTTTACCGCTCTACCGCGATATATGTTCCCCATGATGCTCCGGTCTTTCTTTCTCTCGATATGAACCTCCACGACCGTGCCTCCCTCAAGGAGGGCGACCCGGGTTTCCTGCAAAGCGGAGTTTATGATCAGCTCACCCGCCATAGGACTGCGTCCTTTTGAGTCTGAGAATTCTCATCTGGCTCTTCATTTGCTCGGAAAGGGATAGAACCGTGCTCAGGATCGTATCGATTCTGATGCTGACGGCGTCTCCTCTTAGGGATACGACCTCCACAAAGTCGGCGTCATCGTTGATCAGGTCGGCCCAGACATCCGTCACAGGATGGTGAATCGAAGCTGGGCGGGTAAGGACCATTTTTTCGATACAGGGCCGCACGTCGAATTCAAACGCCTTTCCATTCGATGGCACAACCCATCGGTCACAGCGGAGGAATTCGTGAATGCGATTTTGAAGTTCCTTTGGCAGGCCCTCGCAAAAGGCCACGAGGTAGTGATCCCGCCTCCCAAGGCTGTCTAGAAATCGGTGCTTTCCAGAGACGTGAAAGAGTCGCCTGATGCGAATCCCCTCGGGTAACTCCCCGTTTACGGCCTCAAGGAGCCACTGATCAGTCACGGGGGTGTCGAGTTCCCATTTCATCTCCTCGCAGATGCTCTCCAAGCCTAAAGCTAAGGCGCCTTCAAAGCTGATCTTGGGGGCAGGATGGAATCCCTGGGAGTAACGAAGGGGAAGGCCAGCGCGCCGAGCCGCGCGATGAAATGCTCTGGCCATATCGAGGTGACCCAAGAACCTTGCAGGACCCACCTTCTGGAATTCTAAGATGACCGTGAAAGGCCTCTCCCCACTTTGCCCGGACGGTTTTGCGACGATGGGAGCCGGATCCTCCATATTCCATGAAACCACCCCGGTTTTCTCGCCGTCACATACACCGCATGTGGTGCACGCCTTGCGGCAAGGACGGGT
>JABAOC010000930.1_pt5 | contig 14970 bp, 7 predicted proteins | sample 7062161 | NCBI WGS metagenome assembly JABAOC01 (sample SAMN14538625, study PRJNA623070) | marine sediment metagenome | biome: marine biome [ENVO:00000428]; feature: marine pelagic biome [ENVO:01000023]; material: deep marine sediment [ENVO:00002113] | place: India: Gulf of Khambhat ... | reverse complement strand
GGTCAACAAGGAGTAACCGGCCCAACTGGACCGCAAGGTGAGATGGGTCTTCAGGGAAATGACGGAGATGATGGGGCTACTGGTCCTACTGGATCGACTGGTTCTACTGGTGTAACTGGATCAACTGGACCTCAAGGTGAAATGGGTCTTCAAGGAAATGACGGAGATGACGGTGCCACCGGTCCAACTGGTCCTCAAGGAATACAAGGAGTAACAGGTCCAACTGGAACACAAGGCCCAGAAGGTCCTACTGGTATCCAAGGCAACGAAGGTCCAACCGGTCCACAAGGTATTCAAGGGAACCAAGGTCCAACAGGTATGAAAGGTGATCAAGGTGATGTTGGTGCAACAGGAGCAACAGGACCTAAATGTACAGGACCTACTGGTCCTACTGGTCAAACTGGTAAAGATGGGCAGGCTGGAGTTACCGGTGCAACTGGTCCTAAATGTACCGGGCCTACAGGTCCTACTGGTGAACAGGGTGCAACTGGTTTCACTGGTCCAGCAGGGACTGCCGCTAATACTGGTTGTACTGGCCCTACCGGTCCAACTGGTTTTACTGGTCCACCAGGTCCGGCTGCTAATACTGGAGCTACTGGTGTTGAAGGTCCTACAGGTCCAACCGGAGCCACCGGTGCTGGAGCAACAGGTCCAACCGGTGTACCTGGAATGACTGGTTCAACTGGTGCCACTGGATCAACAGGTCCTAAATGTACAGGTCCAACAGGTCCACAAGGAGAAATGGGTCTTCAAGGAAATGATGGTGAAGACGGCGCTACAGGGCCAACTGGAGCACAAGGTCCTATTGGTCCAACTGGTGCTCAAGGTCCTCAGGGTAACCAAGGTCCAACTGGTCCACAAGGGAATCAAGGCCCAACTGGTGCTCAGGGTGCTCAAGGAGCAACTGGCCCAACTGGTGCACAAGGTCCTCAAGGTATCCAAGGCGCAACTGGCCCAACTGGTTCTCAAGGAGAACAAGGTGCAACTGGATCTACCGGATCTACCGGAGCAACTGGTATGAAAGGAGATCAAGGTGATGTTGGTGCCACTGGATCAACCGGCCCAACTGGTGCACAAGGTCCTCAAGGCATCCAAGGCGCAACTGGCCCAACTGGCGCCCAAGGAAACGACGGAGCCACCGGCCCTCAAGGTAACGAAGGTCCAACGGGTCCTCAAGGAGTAACCGGTCCAACTGGCTTACAAGGAGAACAAGGTCCAACTGGCCCACAAGGAGATCAGGGTATCCAAGGTCCGACAGGTCCAACCGGATCACAAGGTATCCAAGGCAACGAAGGTCCTACAGGACCTCAGGGAGACCAAGGTATCCAAGGTCCAACTGGTCCAACTGGTTCACAGGGTATTCAAGGTAACGAAGGTCCTACCGGTTCAACTGGTGCTACAGGTGCAACTGGAGTAACAGGTCCTACAGGAGCTCAAGGCGAAATGGGTCTTCAAGGAAATGATGGAGAAGATGGCGCCACTGGTCCTACTGGCCCTAAGTGTACTGGACCAACTGGAACTACAGGCGCAACTGGTCCAGCAGGAAACGATGGTCAGGATGGATCAACCGGACCAACTGGCGCCCAAGGGCCTATAGGACCAACTGGTGCCCAAGGTCCTCAAGGAAACGAAGGACCAACCGGTCCACAAGGTGCCCAAGGACCAACCGGTCCACAAGGCGCACAAGGGGCAACTGGCGCAACTGGTGCCACTGGAGCCCAAGGAATCCAAGGAGCAACTGGAGCTACTGGTCCTACAGGAGCCCAAGGAATTCAAGGTATGACCGGAGCTACTGGACCAACCGGAGCCCAAGGAATTCAAGGAATGACCGGAGCTACCGGACCAACTGGTGCGCAAGGCATCCAAGGAATGACAGGACCAACAGGTTCTACTGGCTCCCAAGGAAACGATGGTGCCACAGGTCCACAAGGTAATGAAGGACCAACAGGTCCTCAAGGAGTAACTGGTCCTACTGGCGTGCAAGGTGAGCAAGGTCCAACTGGTCCTCAAGGAGATCAAGGAATTCAAGGTCCGACCGGTCCAACCGGATCACAAGGTATCCAAGGCAACGAAGGACCAACTGGTCCACAAGGAGATCAAGGTGTAACTGGTCCAACTGGAGATCAAGGTGCTCAAGGAATGACTGGACCAACAGGTGCCACCGGGGCAACTGGATCACAAGGAATTCAAGGGATGACTGGTGCAACAGGTCCAACGGGATCACAAGGAAATGATGGTCAGGATGGAGCTACTGGACCAACCGGATCAACTGGTTCTACCGGTCCTAAATGTACAGGCCCAACCGGTCCAACTGGAAATAACGGAAATGATGGAGCTACCGGTCCAACTGGAACTCAAGGCCCTATTGGTCCTACTGGAGCACAAGGTCCACAAGGAAATCAAGGACCAACCGGCCCACAAGGAGCTCAAGGAGCAACTGGAGCCACTGGTCCTACTGGATCACAAGGTATCCAAGGAATGACTGGACCAACCGGTTCAACTGGATCTACTGGTGCCACCGGAGCACAAGGAATTCAAGGCATGACTGGAGCTACCGGACCAACCGGCGCACAAGGCATCCAAGGAATGACCGGCGCTACCGGACCAACCGGTGCACAAGGTATCCAAGGTTTAACTGGACCTACTGGATCAACTGGTGCTCAAGGAAACGAAGGAGCCACAGGTCCTCAAGGAAATCAAGGACCAACTGGCCCTCAAGGAGTAACTGGTCCAACAGGAGCACAAGGAGAACAAGGTCCAACTGGCCCTCAAGGAGATCAAGGTATTCAAGGACCAACAGGTCCGGCAGGAGCTACTGGTATTCAAGGTAACGAAGGTCCAACAGGTCCTCAAGGCATTCAAGGAATGACCGGGCCAACTGGAATGACCGGAGCTACCGGACCAACTGGTGCAACTGGGGCGACTGGATTTGGAGCAACTGGTCCAACTGGAACTCAAGGAATGACAGGTCCAACTGGAGCTACCGGATTTGGTGCCACTGGCCCTACTGGAGTAGCTGGAGCAACAGGTCCTCTAGGAACTTCAGCTGTTTGTGAATTGAAACACGAGTCAACCACTCAGACTTTGGCTATCACTGCTAAGTCAACAATTAACTTCCCAAATATTGACACCGGTGATCCTTCTGTCAAATGTAGTCATCCAACCATCATTGAAGCATTTGATGCTGATGGAACACCAGCTAATACAATTAGGGTCTTGCAAGATGGTTATTATAAGATTAACTATTCTGTATCTGTCAGGTATACACATGTGACATCTGTGGATTCAGTCTTTATGATCGATGTTAATGGTACAACAGTCACCAAGAGTCAAGCTCGATTCAATGAAGATACTGACGGTAGCGCAACTGATGTAGCCCCTATATCAAAGGAAGTTTGTATGCTTTTGAATGCTAATGATGAAATCACCTTCACCTATAGTAACTTCGGAGCCGCACATTCTTATGAACGACCTATTCTCTTGGTTTGTTTATTGGCAGGATCAAACGTCATTAATGTTACTGGACCGACTGGACCCGCAGTTATCAAGTATTCTCCTGCTTATAACGGATCTTCTCCTAAGAATATTACTCTTAACTGTCAATGGAACCTCACTGTCAATAACACAGTACCTATACCTGATCCTGGATCAGGAGATATGATCGTTAATGAAGGCTTGGCTGATCTTATTAACAACATCCAAAATTACGACGCAGTCAGAATTCATAAGATAGACGCTAATAGCAATGACAAATTAGACTCTCTCGATTTTATTAATGTTGGAGACGTTATCTGTATTACCGCGCAAAATGGAAATACTTTGAAGTTCACTGTCTCCGGAATTAGCAACTTTGGTGGTGTTTTCAGATTTGTGGGGACCGGTTCTCTTCCTTTTGCCAATGTCATCAATAATGGATTAGCTACTGTTCCAGTAGCTACAGGTTGCCCAAAGGTAACTTGTCCATGGGACATTACTCAAATCGCAATCGACCCAACGGTCATCGTAGATCCTACTGCTGGGGAAATGACTCTTCATGGACCACTTTCTGGAGGAGGAGTACAAACCTATGATGAAGTCAGAATTCACTCGTTGGATAATAACGGAGTCAATAAATGTCCAAATCTTTGTCAACTTGGTGTTGGTGATAAAATATGCATTACTTCAGCCAACGGAAACACTGTGATCTTCACCATCAGTGGAGTTACTACTTTAGGCGCTGTTTATAGATTTACTGGTACGGGATCTGTCGCCGATCCAGCAGGTCTTCTTAATCTTGGTGTTGGGACAGCAATTATTCCTTCAACGCAATTTGTCAGTTGTCCGTGGGACATTGTAGAACTTGTCCCAAGTTTTGGTGCAATCACTGATCCTCCGGCTGGTGACATGAGAGTTAGATTATCCATTGGTCCAGTAGGAACTCAGAATTATGATCGGGTCTCGATCAATGCCATCGATGACAACGGTGTAGATAAGTCAGATAACCTGAATAAAGCGACCAAATTGTGTATTCAAGCTCAAAATGGAAATTTCCTGATCTTCACAGTTAGCTCATTGACAATTGTTGGGTCAGTTTATAGATATACAGGTACTGGAAGTGTTGCGGATCCAGGAGGACTGATCAATACTGGAATAGCTTCGGTCGATTTACCAACAATCAGCATCGCCAGCGGATCAATGGAGTATGATGAAGTAGATGCCTCATTGATCACCATGATCACAGTTAACTCTACTGATAAATGCGGTGGTGACGCCGAATGCTATCTCAAATCAGTTAAAGTGAGTGATGCTATTAGGATAACTGACCAAAATGATAAATCGGTCTGTGCTGATTTGCAAGTAACTGAAATTTGCTGTGTAGATGATACCTTTAAATTCACCGGTACTAATATTCAAAGTAATGGTACCTTCCCAGAACAAAATGCCTGTATCTGCTTTACCACTCTTGGACCGTTAGGTCTAATTGGACCTACAGGTCCTACTGGCCCTGATGTAACAGGACCTACTGGTCCAGCAGGAACCGAAGGACCTGTCGCTTTCTGTATGCTCTCTAATAGTGCGCCTAACCAGCAAACACTGACCAATTTAACAAGTGGAGATATCGCCTTTGATGTAGAAAAATGTACTCAAGTATCAGTGATCGATGGACCCATCAGGATCAGCTGCTGCTAACACAATACAAATTAAGGAAGATGGTGTTTACTTTATCACCTATCATTTAGGCTATGGATGGGTTGATGATAATAACAGAACCTTCTTCAGGGTCAGAGATTCTATCGGTGGTGACATTCAAGCAAGTGAAATGGAAGCTAGACCTGAAGTTGATGGAGCTGCTGGTTCTGAAGTTCATCCATTGGGTAATGCTTTCTATTATTGCATTGATGACGGAATGACTCATAACTTAACATTAAGGTATGACAATACAGGAGCAGGTGATGCTTTTGCTTTCAACGCTATATTTACAGTTGAATCTAAAGAAACGGTGATAGGGCCAACAGGAGCATCATTTACAGGACCAACGGGTCCAACTGGTCTAACTGGTGCTCCTGGAAGTGCCTCCAATACTGGAGCTACTGGTCCTACTGGACCAGAAGGAGGACCTACTGGTCCAACCGGTCCAGCCTGTGAACCCGACGTTATTCCATCTGCTCAGTTGTCCGGCGGAGGTGGTTTAGGTATTATTGCCCCCTCGACAACCACAACTTTGGCATACTCAACTCAGAGAACTAATTCATCATGCTTCACCGTATTAAATTCTTCANNACTGCTTGGTATGTGGTTTTCTTCTCAGCAAATTACATCGCACAGGCTGCTGGAACTATAGATGTGACCACTACCATTACCATAAATGGAGTATTAGAAAACTCGACATTCAGACTTTTAGAAGATGGTACTGTGAATAACGCCATCCATCCAGTTTATGGATCAAGTCAAATGTTCCTAACTGCTGGAGATGTTGTTAGGTTGCAAGTCTCCAATAATGCTGGAGGCGTATCTATATTTGCTAATAATTGTATCTACAGGGTAATGAAGCTAGAGGCAGCTAAGGGACCAACAGGTCCAACTGGAGAATCAGTCACGGGACCAACCGGACCCAAATGTACTGGTCCAACTGGTGCCCCTGGAATAGCTTCTAATACTGGAGCGACAGGTCCTACTGGTGAAGCCGGTTTAACTGGACCAACTGGTGCTCCTGGAACAGCTTCTAATACTGGTGCCACCGGCCCGACCGGTCCAGCTTGCGAAGTGGGAGATATTTCAATTATTGAATTGTCAAGTGGTTTCTCTAGTACCATCACCTCATTTGGGGTTCGGCGCTTTAGATTTTCTGCCATTAAGAACAATGATACCTCTACATTTATACTGGAGCTGTAAATTCTGGAGGTGACATTCCTAACTCGGTCACTGTTTTAAAAACCGGTTTATATGAAGTTTCTTATTCTGCTAATTTAAGAGTCGATACACCTGGAATTCCTGGACTTTATTTTGCCATTTCTCAAGTGAGAATCAACGATGTAGGTCAAGGCAAAACTAATAGATTTTTCTTATTTAAGAATGATGACGCGGGAGCAATCGATATAGCACCCAGTACTGTCTTAGGTGGTCATTGGTGCCTCAATTTAACAGCCGGTGATGCTATCGAAGTAATATTGGATACGGCGAGTATACCGTCCAACATGAGAATTAGTAATCCGACATTAGTAGTTTCTAGGGCCACTGGAGCGAAGGGACCAACTGGAGAAACAGGTCCTAAATGTACTGGACCAACTGGTCCAACAGGTGCCCCCGGATCAGCATCAAATACAGGAGCTACAGGACCTACTGGTCCAACTGGTGAAGCCGGTTTAACTGGACCAACCGGAGAACAAGGATTCACAGGACCAACAGGACCTTGCGCATCAGCAGTCTTGGCCCATCTTACTCAAGGGAGCGGGACTGTAGCTATGAGTGGTGACTTCCCAATTTCTTCAATCAAATACCAATTAGGTGGTGTGACAACATCAGTCGGTGTGGGAAGCGGAAATGTCATCAATATACCAGCTAGCCAGAGTGGGACTTATCGTTTATCGGTTCATGCCATTATTACCGCAGCTACTGCTAATACTCTAGATATTTATGTCAATAATTCCTCAGCTGGCTGTAGTTTTGGACCATTAGGCACGATAACTGGAAGTTCTAATCTAGACTGGCATGTCATTATTCCATTAAGTGGAGGAGATTTCGTCTCCTTTAGAAATACCACAGCTGCCACTATTTCTGTTAACGCCATTCACTACACCATCGAGAAAATAGCTTAAATTTGATACAATTTTTCAAAAGATAACATATGATTATAAAAAATAATTATATGTTCAACCTATTTTTCCTTGTCTTTATCCTTCAACGATTTATTGCTTTCTTCTATGTCTAAACGTGGTGGAACTGCCGGAGGTTCATCATCCTCAGCATCAAATTCATCACCTATATCCTCTTTAGTGAAAAAGTCAGCTTTCCTTTTACTTGGAAAGCATGGACACCGGTGTCCACAGGTTCTAAATAGCATTACTCTACATGGGAGACAATAGATAAAATTTTTAATTGTTACTTTATTTCCTTTTTCTTTTTGTTCTAATACCCAACGACGAGTATTTATACATGTTGCTATCAATGATAAAAATGTTAAGGGGATACCAATCATCATTAAAATAGTCCTAGTTTTATCCCAGTCATTGGCATCATTAGAACTCTTTGGATTTGACGAACCAGGATCTTCTATTTTTAGGCAAGGATCTCCAAAAGTTTCATACTGATGATTGGCTGGACAATTGCAATTGCCACTGTCGAGAACATAAGTTTCATCTGGACATTCACACGTTGGTTCTGGTGTAGGATATGTACCATCGGTAATATTCGCAGTTACTGTTCCAGTGATACAATCTTTGTAATCATAAAGGTTTTCACACTGTGAGCCCCAACCGGAACCACTACATTTACAATAAGGTCCTACCCCTGTATCATTTTGAGCCGATCCAAAATAGCAAACAATCGCATAATTCAAATCTAGGGTACAATTGGTGGATGGATCGGTCCATGGACTACAATCGCATCCGGTTCCATTCCAAACTCCATTAGAATAACACTCTTCTACCAACTCACAATTATCTCCTTTCCATGGGCTTAGGCAAACTCCACATTTTGATCCATCCCAATTATAGCCTCGACCATTACAGTTGACATGATCGTATGATGGATCGGCTTTAACTTGGATATTTCCAAGTACTATTACTAAAATTAACATCGACAAAATATTGTACGAAGATAAATTCATCTTTAATTAAGCTTAAAATCTTCTTTTTATGAGACCAAATAATCTGACCTGAAAGAATAGTTATGAAATATGACAGGGTTACCCTCCTTGTCACTTTCTCTGGAAGGGGTGATCTAGGGAAAAGTTTAACACGACAAATCACTATGATCCAGAATTTAGTGATTTGTCCAGTGACTTAGGTGATCTAACATATTTACCAGAGGCAAAATTGTAGAAATATTTTTTATTTGGCTTTATGTATCTCTATAATTTTAATCTGAGATTATCATTTATTTGACTTCGTTTATTCAAGTAAATGACTTTGTTATTTAATGGATAATTTTATATGTAATTTATTCTCAATTTTCTTTTAGGTTTGATTTGCTGTTTCCTTTTCTAGTAATTTTTTCTCTATTAAAATAGGCAGCAAGTTTTTCTAATTCCTTTTCAGTATTTTTACTTGGTTTTTGGCCATGAGTACAATAACCACAGCTACAATAACCACAGCTACAATAACCATCTTTAAAAATACGACATCTTTCTTCTGGGAGAGGTTCGTTCATCAGCTCTTTTTATTAAAAGTTTTATTCTTTATCATTTATAAGATAAAGAATAATCATTTATGGATGACATTTGGGTGCCGAAGCACTAAAATGTTATTTTTACCTATCTCTAACTGAATTGGTTAATTTTAATAGCGTGTGAAAGAAAGCTGTCCATGATTTTTTTGTGAAAGTATCCCTCTAAGAAGGAAACACCAAGCTTGAATTTCTGAAAAACTTTGATAATTTCAAAGACTTCTTCCAAGTTATAGTAACTTAAACTCATGGACGAGCCTCCTCGACTTTTGGATTCCATCATTCCAGTAAATGAAGAATAGGGACCTTTTCCATTAAGCCTAGTGAGAAACCTTCTAATATGGAGGAATTGTTCGTGAGCCTTCTCATGTCCTTTGGGCCAGTTGTCAAAGTCTTGTGGCCTTTCTGGTAAACCAGTTTCTGGTAACAATTTCTTGAATTCAGCCAGAAAAGTTTTTAATGCTTTAGAATGTTTGAAGGTCCATTCTAAAAGTTTTTCCGGGGATGGCAGTCTACCAGATCTAACTAAATCAATTGGATCAAAATGTTTATAATCCCCTTCATTCACTGAAGCAGGAATTGTTCCATATTTCTTAAGATGAGCTACTGGAAAGATGGAATGATCGAGTTTCAATAAGTCAAGAAATTTGAGATCTGACGTTTGGTCCGGCTGATAAAGTGAGAAATACAAAGAAGATTTCCATTCTTTGTATATACTACAGTAAAGATCCATAGATTTTCTGAATTCATTGATCTTTCCTTTTGGAAGTTGGTAACCTTTTCTCCAAAACTTCCAAACACGATAGAAAAAGATTTTTCTCATTTGAGCAATGGTGTAGGCAATGTTAATTTGGTTTCCGCGAACGTCCTTCAAAATAATCCTGTGATAATCGAGAGGACCTTTCGAATTAAACTTTCGAATCAAAATACAACTGTCTACATAATCATCGCGATCATAGAAAGGATGGTACTTAGGATCCAAACATTCAACTTCATGAACTGTGGGTTGAGAAGAAAACCCAAATTCTTTGGTTAGATTGAGGGCTTCATTTGGTGGCTCGCTCCAATAATCATCTCTTCGACAACGACGAGAAGAACGACTTCGGAAATAGTTTGACCAAACGCTTGCAGTATATTCAGGAAAAGTTCTGAACAAGGCCTCACAACCATAGAGACAGGCGTCGAGGTTAAGGAAATAAATCCTTGTCTGTTTGATATGAGAAATGATCTCATTCACATTTACCTTACTAGATCGAGAAATAACTTTTCCGGTACCAAGATTGATAGCCAAAAGATTAATCGACATAGTCGGGTAATGAGCCGAATGCCATGGTTCTGGTTGAAATGAAAAATCAAATTTCAAATCCCCAACCTTGAACGAGGTATGCATCCAATGGTGTTGAGCAAAAGCCAAAGAATGACTTTCAAATCCAGGCAAATTATCTTCTTTCACTCGAGATCTGTCCTTGATCCTATCCATCGGAATTGAGAAAATTTTCTTGTAGAATTCTTCTTCCCAGACAGATCTAGATCCGGAATAGATCAAATCAATGTCTCCACTAGACTTCAGATATTGATTCAGATCCTTTCCAGCAACGAATTCGCGACAGATTCCACCAAAAATCCAAATTTCATTCCAACANNTGTGAGAAATTTGTGCAATTTCTCAAAGCGAGAAAGAGACTTTATTTGTCTGATTGGTTTCCGATGAGTTCTAGGAACTTTGGAATAGCCAGATCTCTCGGTTCTTCGGGAGTTAAGGAACTGTGCTTTCATAGGCAGACATTCTCGACAAAGAAAATTTTTGCCTAAATACATGGTCCGTTTTTCGAGACCACATCTTTTGCAAGACAATAGCAAACAGTGACGATAATTCATAGTGAGAATTAAAGAAAAGGTTATCTGGGTAAATAAGCTCGAAAAATGTGTCAGTTTCTGTCCATATTTTGACAATTCGTTAAAATTCCCCTATTTTACTTTACGAAAATCTGTCTGACCTTACCAAAAATCCTGATAGTTGGGAAAGAATCGTTCCGACTCCCCCCCACAAAAAATTGATATCTTTTTTGATCTTTGGAAAAGATCCAAACGTTTACCTTTAAATGATTAGGATTAATCTGGGAAGAAATCAGGCGCAACACTCTAACGGTCATGGTATAGCCAATCTTGATTGGAATAGAGCTTCTGAGTATCAGAAAGTCTCTCAAAGTGATCATGTCAGGTTAAGACCTGACATGTATGTAGGATCAGTCTCTAGACATAATTCAAGAGAAATTAAAATCTTTGATTTAACAACAGAAACATTTATTTATAAAAATGTAGATATACCAATGGCTCTAGATAATATTTATCGAGAAGTTTTGTCTAATGCTGGTGATAACATCGAAAGATCAAAGCAAAAGGGTGTAATTTCTGATTTATTCGAAGTTGAGATGAATAAAACTACTGTGACTATCACCAATGGAGGACTTTCAATACCTATCGTTAAACATCCAACAGAAAAAATATACGTCCCTGAAATGATCTTTGGTCACTTCTTGACATCATCAAATTATGATGATAGTAAGCAACGAACTGTAGTGGGGAGAAATGGCGTTGGTGTTAAGGCAGTATCATCATTCTCAAAAAGATTCTCTGTACAAATTGGTGATCCAACGAATAAGAAAATGTACATTCAAACATGGACTAACTATATGAAGAATCGTTCTGATCCACAAATAACTTCATATAGTGGTCCTTCTTTCGTAAGAGTCAGTTATGATTTAGACTTGAACTATTTTGGATATCAGGAATACTCACAAGATGTCTTCGGGTTGTATGCATCTTTAGCAGCGGATATTTCATTCTGCAATAAAATTAAAGTCAAATTTAACGATAAAATATTAGATATGACCAAGATGGATGTCTATGTTAAAAAATGTTTTCCCGATATCAAATTAAGAAACAAAATTATTCATCGTGAAGAAATACCGCTCAAATCTCAGATTGTAGAACTTACCTTGTTAGATACTCCAGATAATGGACGTGTTATTGGTTTCGTCAATGGATCTCCTTGCCATGCAGGTGTTCATGTTGACGCAGCGATCAAAACCATTTCTGATGTCATTTTACCAAAGCTTAATAACAACAACGAGAAAAACTCGCCGAAACTTAACATTAAAAATATTCGTCCACATTTGAGTATGATTATAAGTGTTAAGATAGTAAACCCTCGTTTTACAAATCAAGCCAAAAGTAAACTTGATAGTCCAAAAATCAAAATCACCATTCCTGAAAATAAAATCAAGAATGTTTCAAGGTGGAAATTAATTACCAGACTCAAACAAATTTTGTCTAATAAGTACAAGAAAAAGATGAAAGAATCTGACGGTAAAAAGAAAAAATTTATTTCGGCCAAAAACTACACACCTGCTAACTTTGCTGGGGGTGGTAAAAGTCAAGAATGTGTTCTTATCTTGACAGAAGGTCTTTCAGCTAAACCTTACGCGGAAACTTGGATTTCGCAAATGGGTACCAGAGGTCGTGATTATTATGGTATCTTTCCATTAAAGGGAAAGCCGCTTAATGTAATTAACGCCCCACAAGAAAGAATCTCTAAAAATGACGAGATAGCTACTTTGAAAAAAATCTTAGGGTTAAGAGAGGATACTGATTATAAAATACCGAGAAATTTTAGTCAATTAAATTATGGAAAAGTTATGATCTTCGCCGATGCTGATGTGGATGGAATTCATATAGTCTCTTTGATTTTACTTTTATTCTATAAATTCTACGGATCATTGCTGGAAAGAGGATTTCTTCAATTTTACCGAACACCTATTCTAAGAGCCACCAAAGGTTCTCAGAAAATGTCCTTTTTATCTGAACAACAATATAGGAGATGGTTAGCTCAAGATTCGTCTAGATCAAATTGGCGGTGTGATTATTTCAAGGGTTTGGGTTCCTCTTCAGAACAAGACACAATCGACGATTTTAATAATCCTCATGTGGTTAATTGTATTTTTGATCCAGGAGCCAAAAATTGGTTTGAATTAGCTTTCAATAAAACTAAATCCAACGAAAGAAAAGTTTGGATTGAACAGGCTCAACCAATGAATGGGATGGAAACGGTAAAAAATCTTCCCATTTCAAACTATATTGCGCGAGAGTTAGTTACTTACTCTTTGGTAAATATAGTTCGTTCGATCCCTGGAATTGATGGATTGAAAAGAAGTCAAAGAAAAATCATTTATGGTTCAATGTTGATTTGGAAAGGTAAGTGTGGACAAAAAGCCACTAAAATGAAAACTGCAAGGCTGGCCTCGGCCATTAGTACCAAGACTGATTATCATCATGGAGAAAAATCCCTTCAAGATGCTATCACCTCTATGGTTCAGTGTTTTGTGGGAGCAAATAACATGCCATATTTTATGCCTGATGGTAAATTTGGTACAAGAGGGATGCTCGGAAAAAATGCATCTAGTGCTAGATATACTTTTACCAGACCACAATGGTGGTGGCCATATATCTACAGCAAAGAAGATGTAGCCATTTATAAATATGTTGAAGAAGAAGGTGATCAACTAGAACCTAGATTATTATTCCCACTGATTCCTATGGTTTTAGTTAATGGAGCTACCGGTATCGGAACTGGACATTCAACATTCATACCTCAACATAACCCCGTTGATATCTGTCAGTGGATCATCCTTAAATTAACCGGAAAAGATCCTCCTGGAATTAAACCTTGGTATAATGGATTCAATGGAAAGATTGAAGTCAAATATTCTTTAAAAGATGCGTCTGTAACAAAGATGGAAAATTATGACCATGATATTCTTAGCGCCATTGATGAATCGGTTCAATACTTGGGTGAAGAAAGATTGTTTGAAGAAAACAGTATTAATACCACCTTAAAACCCGCTGTGACCAAGGGGTTAACTATGAAGAGAATGACTACTTATGGTAATTTTACTATCTCGGGAGATGACATAGAGGTGAGTGAACTTCCGATCATGGTACCTATAGATGGTTACTACGAATGGTTAAACAAATTACTGGAGATGGAAAAAATTAGAGATCGTTTGAATCATACTGTCGATGACATACCAAACTTCAAGATTAAAGGTTTTAAACTGGCTCAGAAAATAGTTAGTCCAAAACCCAGCCCAGTTACTAGTCCGGTAACTACACCTTTAGCTACGGCGCCTGGATTTATCAAACCGAAGATCAGCTTAAAGATCAGGAAAGCCATAACACACAAAGATCTTAAATTGACAAAATCTTTCGGTCTGGCTAATATGGTCATATTGAATATCGATGGAAAACCGATCAAATTCAGAAATACTACAGAAATTCTGGAACATTTTTATCTGTTTAGGCTGTCAGCATATAGGAGGAGAAAAGAACAACGTTTGATCAAATATCAAATGGATATAAACGCTCTAGAAATGAAACAGAAACTAGTTGGTCTGATTCTGTCTAATCAAATAAAGATCAGAGATTCAACTAATCGTAAAGCCTTATCTAAAGCAGATATTGTTAAACAAATGGCAACACATCAAATTCCTGAAGAATTTTTCTCTAAGATTAGCCTTTCCTCAATTACCAATGAAGGATTAAAGGACATTGTTGATAAAATCAATAAATTAAAGGAGGAGATGAACAAGTACAAAAGTATAGGAATTCGTCAAATGTGGTTGAATGAACTATCTATCTTTGTCAATGAATATACTCGGAGAACTGGAATTGGAATGACCAGTGACTATGTGGAAAAAACAAGAATAGCTACTAGCAGAAACACTTCTCCTACTGCCACAAGTCCTATATCCATGAATGGAAATCACAATAGTCACTCTACAATGAATGGTCATTTTCCAAGACGAGGAGGAAAAATATCCATTAGATTGAACGTAGCTCGAACTACCTAGAAAATATTTTTAATTGAAAATTCAACTAAAAATGTATTGTATGTGATTATGTCTTAACGTCTTCTAACCACTGGTTGATAAGGTAAAGTAAGAGTTAATTGTGGTACCACTCTTGGTTGTTGGACCGACAAAGTCAGCTTAGGCAATTGCAACGTCATTGGTTGAGTTGTAGTCGGAGCTAGAGATAGAACTGGACTTA
>JABAOC010004137.1_pt1 | contig 14973 bp, 15 predicted proteins | sample 7062161 | NCBI WGS metagenome assembly JABAOC01 (sample SAMN14538625, study PRJNA623070) | marine sediment metagenome | biome: marine biome [ENVO:00000428]; feature: marine pelagic biome [ENVO:01000023]; material: deep marine sediment [ENVO:00002113] | place: India: Gulf of Khambhat ... | reverse complement strand
CACCCCCTTGAGACAGTTTCTTGAGTACTCATATCCACGTACCCCGTATTCCACCACGGCTGTGGCCCCGTGCACATCTTTATCGAGGTTCAGTCTGGCGGCACGTCGGGTGGCACCCGCAGACTCGCTCCCGAGCGCGGCACGCGCCGCCATGACGNNGTTCTCCCTCTTTGGAATTACTCCTCAAGTCTGAGAGACCGCTACGTCTGCCCCCCTCGGCGTCCGCCCGCACGCCGGAACGAGTAACGACGCAAGTCCTTTCTGCACAAAGCCTTGCGTCAATTCGTGCAGAAGGGCNNAGCACCGGTTTTGGCACGCTATTTGCTACGCTCGACTGCTGCAACGAGCGTCATATGCGTGTATGGCGCGCAACTGGGGGCTCGGCGAACCGACAAGCCAACGTCACGCCTGTACCCAAAGCGAGGGGACAAACGACCGGATTGCGCCGGTACATTTTTGGAAAGGAGTAGTCTGCATGCGCACCGACCGACACCCTCGAAGGCTGTTTCTGGCCGCATTTGCCTCCGTTCTGCTCACAGCGGGATGGGCGGCGGGCGCCCACAGCGATCATGGCTGCGACGCCTGCCATATCCCGCACAACGCCGGTACCATGCCCGGCGTGCCGCTCTGGAACGGCAATGAGACGGTCACCACCTTCACCATGTACTCCAGTCACACGTTCCAGGCCGCCATCGACGGCCAGCCGAGCGGCTCTTCCCGGCTCTGTCTCAGTTGCCATGATGGGGCCAATCCCAACTACACATGGATGGCCGACGCCCGGACGTTCGGGGCCGACGAGTTGGTCAACAGTCACCCGATCTCGTTCGTGTACGATTCCACCCTCGTGGCGGTGGACAACGACCTGAAAGACCCTTCCCAACCGAGCACGCTCGGCCAGACCATCGCTCAGGACTTGCTCGACGCCGAGAGCAAGGTACAGTGCAGCAGTTGCCACGACGTGCACACCTCCGGCGTGGGCGAGAACCTGTTGCGCGGCTATGATTACGGTTATGAAACCGTCACGAACCCGGACGGCTCGACTTCCACGGTGCACCACGGCCCGGAACTGTGCCGCATGTGCCACCTGAAGTAAACCGCCGGGCCCGAGTGCGTCGGGCAATACGGGCGCAGTATCCGGATGGCCGAGGGCCGCGACCGGTGCCCCCAATTTCGGGCCCGGCCGGCGGACGTCGGCCATTTCCAACTCATGTTCGAAGAACGGATAGCGCGGCGGCCTTCGCGCGAAGCAACTCTTGCGTCCGGCCTTCAAGGCCGTTCAGTCGTAGAGCATGACATGAGGACGAATGAGCCGGGCCGCACGCCTCAGGCGGGAGACGACACGCACGACAAGGATATCTCGCTCTCCGGACAGGCGGCAAGGCCGGCGTCCTGGACCCGCGGGCAGCCATAGGCCTGACATTTCTCCCGGAACCGGGAATATACGTGCACGATGAGCTCGCATCGGTCCTCGACGCCGAAGCGACTGAACAGCCGGCACAAATGCGTCCGCACCGTCGGCACCGACATCTGAAGCTCGTGGGCGATCTGCTTATCGGAATGACCCGACAGAAGCTGCTCGACGACGTCCGCCTGCCGCGGCGACAACGAGAGGTCCCGCTTCAGTTCCGCCCACTCGTGCCCGGAGAATACTCGTCTGCCTGTTGTCGTTTCCATTGTGTGCCCTCCATGGCCATTGGTGATAACAAAGATCAAAAACGCCTGCCGTCCGGCGCGACTCGCCCGGGGCCCCATACCGCAGGCCCCGCCAACCGGCGTTCCACCGTGTCAGCCCATATAACTTGTCCCGTCATGCGCGCCAATTAGGGAAAATACCTAATTTTGCGCTGCCGGCCCCATTGACGAACGTCCAACGGTCCGACATGACGACCGTACGATATATTCGCACCACCTGTCGATGTGACGCACACCCCGGTGCGCGATTGATCTTTGTGGCCCGGGTGGACGGTCGCGGAATTTCACCCAGGAGGGCGAGCGTCCCCGCTCGCCTGAAGGCGTCGTGCGGGGACGCACGACCTGCAGAAACCACAAAACACGGTCGCAAACGGACGCCGTGGTATCCTCGCGGCAGTTGACTCCGGGTGACACGTCGGGTAGACCATAGCCTGAACTGACGATGCGCAAGGAGACCCAAATGCGACACGATGCCTTTGCCCCAGTCGTGCGGACTGTCCTGTGTGTGTTTGCCGCCGCGTGCGTTACGACCAGCGCAACGTGCTCTGCCCGGATGAACGAGCCGGCGCAGGCCGCTCCCGACGGCCACCAGGCATCGGCTGCCTGCCAAACCATCGACATATTCCCCGGTGTGAAGGAACACGTCCACGGCTCGACGATTGTCGAGCTGCCGAACGGCGACTTGCTGGCCGCGTGGTTCCAGGGCTCCGGCGAGCGCTGGGCCGATGACGTGACCATCATGGGCGCGCGGCTCAAGGCGGGCGCCGCGCGCTGGAGCAAGCCGTTTCTCATGGCGGACACGCCGGCCTTTCCCGACATCAACCCCATTCTCTTCATGGATGCACAGGACCGGCTCTGGCTGATGTGGTACACGGTGATAGCAAACCAGTGGGAGACTTCCCTGCCCAAATACCGCATCAGCAAAAACTATATGATGCCGGACGGGCCGCCCGAATGGGCATGGCAGGATGTTTTGCATGTCAAGCCCGGCGATTGAGCCGAACGCGGCATACAACCCGGCGACCGCTTTGTCAAATCCGTCGAAAGACAAATTGAAGAATACGCAGAACACATTGCTCAAAGCTCCAGTATGCCGGAGCAGGTTATGCGAAAAATGGTAGAAAGATGGAAAGATGACTTGCTTGCCAAGGCTCGTGGCGAGAATATGATACGCAGAGGCAGACTCTATGACGCTCAGGGCCGATCCACTGAAAAGCAACTGGGTTATGCTTATTTTAGGCGCATGGGCTGGCAAACTAAAAACAAAGCTGTGATCATCGATAAAAATCGAATGATCGTTCCCCTTTACTCCGATGGATTCAGCTTTTCGCTAATGGCCATAACTGATGATTGCGGCAAGACATGGCAGTTCAGTGAACCGCTTGTTGCACCGGGAAATATTCAGCCAAGCATAGCCAAAAAAGCCGATGGTACATTAGTCGCTTACATGCGTGACAATGGCCCTCCTCCCAAACTTCTACACGTGAGCACGTCCGCAGATAAAGGCTTGACGTGGAGTCTGGTTAGGGATTCCGAATTACCCAATCCCGGCTCGGGGGCCGATATTGTCACTATGAAAAACGGTCACTGGGCTCTTGCGTACAATGACACGGAAGACGGCAGGCACAGCCTTGCAATTTCTATTTCAACAGACGAAGGTAAAAGCTGGGAATATACACGCCACCTTGAGCTGGATACACGAGACAGAAATACAGCGACAAGCAGTGCTTATCCATCTATTATCCAGGGCCGCGATGAAGTTCTTCATGTGGTTTACAGCTACCACCATAAAGACCGAAAAGGCACCCCGAATAAGACGATCAAATACGCAAGGTTCAATGAAGCGTGGGTCAGGCAAGGCGACGATTCAAAATCCAAATAAATCATTCATGCCTCAATGCCACAATCGGGTCTACTTTTGCGGCATGGACCGCGGGATATAATCCGAAAAGAATTCCGATAGTCATACTGATTAGAAGCGGCAGAAGAATTCCCTTCAAGGTTATTAATGTGATCATACCAGAAAAGTAAGTAATTAAGAACGGAATAAGTGTCCCCACGCCCAGACCGATCAAACCACCCATGGTTGAGAGAACCACAGTCTCGATAAGAAACTGAACGACTATTTGTCTGCGTTTGGCGCCTATGGCACGCCTGATTCCTATCTCACGCGTACGTTCGGTGACCGAAGCCAGCATAATATTCATAATTCCGATACCGCCGACTAATAGACTTATTCCTGCAATGGATCCGAGTACGATATTGAATCTCCGCTTCATGGCCTCGGCCTGTTTGAGCAATGCCAGAGGTACGCTTACGACATAATCCTTTTTCTTATGAAAAGTCTCCAGCATCCTTTCTATTCCCGCGGCGACGGCCTCCACCTTCTTCGGATTATCCACCTGAACGATAACCTGATGNNAGATCGAGGAGTATGCGAGCTATATCAAGCAGGGCCTGTACGCGTCCCAACCGGCAAAGGGAGCCATGACCATCGCGCTGTGGAGGACCTGGGGCGCTCAGTTGCTCGCCAAGGCGCAGGGCGAGGACATGGTGCGCAAGGGCAGGCTCCAAGACCCGGCGGGAGAATCGAAGGAGACGGAGCTCGGCTACCCGTATTTCCGCCGGATGGGCTGGCAGACGAAGAACAAGGCCGTCCTCGTCGGCGACAAGCGGATCATCGTCCCGTTGTATTCCGACGGCTTCAGCTTCTCGCTGATGGCCATCACGGATGACGGCGGTCGGACGTGGCAGTTCAGCGAGCCCCTGGTCGGGGCCGGGAACATCCAGCCGTCCATTGCAAGAAAGAGCGATGGGACGCTGGTGGCGTACATGCGGGACAACGGCCCGGCGCCGAAGCGCCTGCACAGCAGTTCCTCACAGGACAACGGCATGACGTGGACTGGTGTGCGCGACTCAAAGTTGCCTAATCCCGGCTCGGGCGCGGATATCGTCACACTTCGCAACGGGCACTGGGTCCTGGCCTATAACGACACCGAGGAAGGCCGGCACAGCCTGGCCGTGGCGCTCTCGGAGGACGAGGGCAAAAAGTGGCCGCACGTCCGCCATCTGGAGCAGGGCCCGGCCGACGGGTCCTCCCTCTCGGCTTCCTATCCATCGATTATCCAGAGTGCCGACGGCGACCTCCACGTCGTGTACAGCTATCGTTCCCGCACCGCGGCCGGCGAAGAGAGCAAGACGATCCGGCACGCCTGCTTCCCCGAGTCCTGGCTCAAGGGCCGGTAGGAACGCCCGCGCCGGAGAAACGCAGATGGCTCCCGGGCAAAGGCTGATCGTGGGAGGCGACGGTCAGGTACGCAAGCGCGAACAACAGGAGCGGAACAAGGCACAGGCACATCCAGAATCTCCGTCCGAGTCGCCAGGGACCGAGCGAATCGCGCTGCGACTCGATGACGACGGCTGGCGCCGGCGGGAAGGTCAGCACGATCAGCGAGCAAATGCCGGCGGTCAGCCAAAAGCTCACGTGGACGAGAAACACTCCCCCGCCTGACATCCCCGGCATCGCCTGTGTCAAGGCCCCAAGGACCGGCACCCACAGGACGATCAAAAACAGGAGTTGCGCCCGGCCGTAGGCGTCGGCGGGAGACAACGCCAGAGATGCGCGCTGCCGGCGGATGATGGCGACAACGATACTTGCGGACAACAGCACCCCGACCGCCAGAAGCCACCATCCCGCGCCGACGCCGAGAGCATCCTGTGGAAGGGCGTTCCTGCTCACCCATGTCCTGACGTTCTTGAACAGGTTGGCCCACATCATAACCAGCAGCAGAAGCAGCAATGCCAGGGCACGCAACCGGCTCTTCGGGGCATCCTGATTTGCAGGCGGCAGCCCCGTTCGGAAGCGCGTCAGAAACACCGCGCCGACACCCAACCCCATGACCAAGCCGAACGATTGCTCCATCCATTTCCAGTAGTCCAGGCCTTGCAGCGCCTCATAGCGGCCGATGGGTCCCCATTGGGCCCGCCCCAGCATATTGAGAAAGTCCCCCAGCACAAACCCGAGGCCACCGATGCCGAATCCGTGCCCGGCCGCCATCACGGCCGCGCGGTCTTTCTTCCGGCGCAGATACACGACGAGAACCGTGAACAGGCCGAAGCAGCCGGCCCAGTTGTCGCTGCGCGGCGGCGTCATGTGCAGGCCGAGCAGGCCCGTCAGAACTAGGTAGCCGGCCCACCATCCGCCGGCCAGAACGGCGATCAGGGCACACGCGCTGCGGTCGGATGGGATCAGCACCGCGCACACGCCCGCGACCAGCAAAGCCGATGAAGCGCCGATCCAGTCCGTGTCGTTCAAGGACCACGTGTCGGCGAGCCTGGCCGTCAGGCCGGTCAAGCTCATGACCAGCCAGACGAGTCCCAGGACCACGAGGGGGCGCGCGAAGCGTTCGAGAAAAGACCAGGACTGAGTGACGCTCAACGCCAGGAAAGCAGAGCCGACGCCCGCCCACAGTCCACCGATGATGAATAGAGACGCGTAACCATAGAGGACATCCGGCAGCGAGGCAGCGGCGGTATAGCCGACGACTTGACCGTAGCTCATCTGTCCGCCGAAGGCCCAGCCGATGGCCCCGGCCATCCCCATGATGCCGGCCCGGGCCCACCAGTCCTCCCGCCCGGAGGCCAGGCAGACGGCCAGTCCCACCAGGGCGCCCGGAATCATCGCCCCGGCCTCGTGCCCATAATCGCCCCGGACGCCCCACCCCACCGACATCGCCAAGCCGGCCAGGACGATGCCCGCGACCGTTCTGAAACCCCTCTGCCTGTCGAGATCGAAGACCGCCATATCTGACAACTTGCGCCTCGGACGCCAGCGGTGTAGCCTCAGGCCCCTGCAGCCGTGTTAGCGCGCTCTCTGGGCTGTTTTTCGTCGGCGGGCGGCTGAAACCCTTTGCCTGGTAGAACCGCCCTCCAAATGCCGACGAGATACCCGCCTCAGCGTTCGCTGCACTGCCTGTGGAAGCTCTACACCGACAAAGTAATTCGCAGGATACAGATAATCTTCGCCTTCGTTGTCTATCACGCGAACATAACCGGACTTCGCAGCACTCTCATCGGGCAAGATCTCGTACACGCTGCGAGGCGTCAGCATATCTGGGTCGTCCGTGTTGATGCAGATGGCAAAACGGGCGGTAGGATTCTGTCTAGTCATGTCTTTGTCAATCCAACGGCATCAAAAACCACTATACCCGCGCTATCGTCTTATGCAGGAGCGGCCTAACGCCGCGGTTCAGCCGCATTCTCGCGCGCAGCGCGAGAATGTCGGCTGGAACCTGTTGTTAGCCACGGCGCCTCGAACGAAACGATGTTTGTAAATGCACAGAACGTCCTCAAGCTCGCGCGGGCTTAGGACGCGCAGTTCCGCCGGGAGCTGCGAGACCTCTAGGACCCCTTTTGAAACGTCCAACCCGAGGCTGCGCGCGCCCGCGCGAGCACCGGCATGAAGGAAGATTTTGCTTGGCTCCAACCGAAGATAAGCCCCAATGCGCAAGGCGGTGTCATAAACGGCAAGCTCGCCGATGCCACGGATTGGGCGGATAGCCGCGGAGACCAATTCATGAAGTTCTTCAAAGGACGTGGCGCGGTTCAACTCGCGCAAGCGACGGAGAAGCCGGGCGCGGCTTTCTTCTAGGACGCGGGCAGGAATACGACACTGATGGGAGAGGCGCTTGCCGCTGGGACTCTCGGCGAGCGCGGCGATTTCAACCGCTGCGCGGAGAGAGCGCTGAACGGCGAACCAGCGCCGCTCTCGCTCTGCATTGCGCTGATGATCTCTCACGTAGTCTTCAACGACGCGTTCAAATCCGTTCATAAGCGGCTAACAATGATTATACAGTCCCTATAAAAGGGGGAAACGCGGACTGTTTCTTTCTGTATGAGAAGTCCCGGCTCTTCTCAGGAATTCCTCTGACATCTTCCATTCCAACCGGTTACGCACTCAGAAGACGGGTTCTTGTCACGCGTTCATAAACGGACAACACTCGTGCGGGCTGTCAGGATGAAACGGGCCATGGAATAGTTGTGCCGTGGCGGCCTGGTCGTCCTCTTTCCGGAAAACCGAGCCGCAGCCGGCGGCAAGCTCGCGCAGCTTGCCCATCTCGGCCTCAGTGATTGGCTGATACGATTTGGCCGCCTTGATGCACTTGTCCACGAGGTCGAGGTACGAGACCGGGATACCGGTGACCACGCCCGGTTGGGACAGGGCAAAACGCAGCGCCAGTTCGATCTCGTCGTCCTTCTCCAGGGGGCGGTACCACCACTTGCGGGTCCGCTCTGCCCCTTCGGGCCACGCGCCGGCGTAGATCGCCTTCATGGCCAGCACGGCCACGCCGTGCTCCTTGGCCGCCTCTATCACCGCTTTGCCAAAATCCCAGTTCAGGTAATCGACGTAGCTGATCGGGAACATGACCGAATCGAACTGGAAGCCCTTCATCATCTCCAGCGCCCCTCTCGTCGTGTGGGCGGAGAAGCCGATGTGCCGGATCTTGCCCTCCTCTTTGGCCTTGAGGAAGGTCTCCATCGCTCCGTTCGGTCCGAGGGCCTGCTCGATCTCTTTCGTCCAGCGGATATGATGCATCTGGTACAGGTCGAAGTAGTCGGTCTTCAGGCGCGTCAGCGAACGCTCCAGTTCCTGCCGGGCTCCGTCTTTATCACGCATTTTGGTCTTGCACGACAGAAAGACCCGGCTGCGGTCGATCCCCTGCAAGCCGATTCCCATCTTGATCTCGGCGTCGCCATAGGCAGGCGCCACGTCGAAGTGATTGATGCCTTCCGCGAAGGCCTTGTGGAGCCCGGCCGTCCCTTCCTCCTGGCTCAACCGTGCCAGAGCCAGGCCCGGGAAGGCCACAATCGAGAGCTTCTCACCGGTCCGTCCGAGCACACGTCGCGGCAACTCGCCCCGGGACGCCGGCTCACTCAGCACAGGCAACGACTTCGACCCGAGAGCGCACCCGGCCACGCCCCCGGCGATTTTCAGGAATGATCGTCTTTTCATGATCGTCTTCCCCTTTCCAAAGCCAAAGTCACCTCTGGCGGATACGATTCACATGGCCATTGTAAAGCCTGCGAACGATTCCCGCAACGACGGACTCCGATATTGCCTGGAGGGGTGCAGTCGGCATTCGATGGCGGATTCTGGTCTGCTCTCGGCCGCTGTCATTTCGACCGAAGGCCAGAGGCCGGAGTGGAGAGGGTTGGGCTCCCAAAACGCGAAATAGCGCGTTTGGGGTCCCAGACACGCAGCGCAGCGGAGAGCCCGCCTCGGAAATCTGGCCGCGGAGGGCGACACGCCCAATTCGCAGCCAGATATCTCGGGGTCCCCAAACGCATTATTTCGCGTTTGGGGGTCCCTCGACTACGCTTCGCTCCGCTCGATATGACAAAACACGCCCTTCCGACGGCCTTTCCTGCCATGCGGTCTCTGCCACCGAAAACCGACCGCATCCGCCTGAGGGTCATAGAAGGGACCTAGGCTATTTTACCGCAGGCGCAGCAGTCCAGCGTCAGGGAAGACAGGTGCTCCGTGACTTTGCCGCTTGCCCATACCGGGCCGCCGTAAGAGCAAATGGTTTTGTATAGGGTGAGTCGGTCGGGGAAAAAGCTCAGCTCGACCAATCCGGTGGCATCCTCCAGCGTCACAAAGCCCATGACGCGATTGTCGTTCGTTCTGGCCCGCCGGGCCGTCGCGACGAATCCGGCCACGGTGACTTTTCTGCCCGAGAATTCCGGCAGCCGTTCGGCAGGCACATAACGCGTGGGCAGCAGCGCGGCCGGATGCATACAGAACGGGATCCCCGTGACGTTAAGCTCTGCCTCCAGCTTCGCGACCTCGTCGTAATCGGGCAGACTCTCGACGCTCGATGTAGGTCGTGCGTTCTCGCACGACGTCGTAACATGGGCGTCCCGCCTATATCTCGCAGGGCCATCTTGGCCCTGCACGGGCGGGACGCCCGTGATACTCATGGGCAAGATGCCCATGCTACTGGGGCGAGCGCGGACGCTCGCGCCACAGAGATCGAACAGCATCGGCTGATCCGCCGGCGGCAAAGGGAAATGCAGGCGGCTCAGCATGGCCGGCCGCGTCGGTCCCAGGCCGTCACAGGCTCCCACGTGAATGAGATTCTGCAATTCGGGCCGGCGAAAACGCACCCGGCGGCGCAAATCCTCAAGGTCACGGAAGCTGCGCTCCTGCCTTTGCTCGATGATCGCCCTCATGGTGTTGCCGGTCAGCCCTTTGACGATGTTCAGACCCGCCCGAATAGCCCCATTCTGCAGGCTCCATTCGATCTCGCTGTGATTCACGTGAGGCGGCCGGACCGGCACGCCGTGCCTTTTCGCATCCCAAACATAGACCCGCAACGGATACATCCCCTGGTGGTTGTTGAGCAGCGAACAGTAGAACTGGCGGGGGTAGTGGGCCTTCAGCCAGGCGGTTTGCCAGGCGATGTTGGCGTACACGGTCGCATGTGCCTTGCAGTACGAATAGGCGGCGAAGCGCAGTACCTCATCCCAGATGGCCTCGGCGGTCCGGCGGTCGATGCCTGCCTGCACCGCGCGCACGCGCACGAAATCGACATACTGCGCCTGCATGCGTGCGGCCGACACTTTCTTCGAGACCTCGGACCGGAAACGGTCCGCGTCCGCCACCGTGTAGCCGGCCACCTCGACCGCGATCCGCATGACGTCCTCCTGGTAGAGCATCACGCCGTAAGTGTCGCCGAGCAGCTTTTCGATCTTGGGATGCAGGTATTTGAAGGGCTTGCCGTTGACGTGTCGCTCGATGAACTCGCTCTTCATGCCGCCCGAGGCCGGACCCGGGCGAATCAGCGACAGGGCAATTGCCAGGTCCTTTTTGCTCTTGACCTTCAGCCCGCGCAGAAGCTGGCGCATCCCCGGCGACTCGCTCTGAAACACGCCGAGACTGTCCCCCGCACTGAGCATCTCGGCCGTCTTCCCGTCGTTCGGATCGAAGCGCGTTGATCTCAGGGGCCCTGCCCCCGAACCCCCGGCATTTGGCGCTTCGGACCAACAGCATGGTAGAGGCGAAAGCCTGCCACGCCAACCGTCGCTTTGAGTAACCGGAGATTTCCGCTCAGCCGATACCGTAACATGCGCCCGACACGCCGTTTTCCCAACGAGGGTATGCTCTGCACACTCTACATGCTGCTGGCGCAAAGCGGAAAATGCCGGGGGCCTGGGGGCAGAGCCCCCTGGGGCGGCGTCAGTTTGTAGGATGGGCTTGGGCCCATGCTGCTCCTCGTCCGAACATGTGGGACCATCGCCAAGGCCTTCGGCCTTGACGCTGCCACCCGTCGCCGAAGACGGCGACGCTGCCAAAGGGGCCCCTTTCGGGACTTGGCGATCGCCGTGGCCGTTGCCTCCGGCACTGACGAGCTGAATCGCCTCGCTGACGGTCGAGAGCGAGCGGTTGCCCAGCAGATCGATTTTCACCAGGCCGACCGCCTCGGCGGCGTCCTTGTCATACTGCGTGATGATGACACCCTTATTCGCCCGCTCCAGCGGGGCGATCTCACACACGGGGTGCGGCGTGACGACAATCCCGCCGCAATGAACGCCCAGGTGCCGGGGGATGCCGATCAGCTTCTCGGCCAGCCGGTATACAGGCGAAGTCCTCTTGATTTTGCCNNCTGCGCAGCCGGTACCGGTTGATGTTGCAAACCATCGCGACCCGCTCGAAGCCCCAGTGCTCGTAGCAGAAGCGGATGACCTCGTCGCGCCGGCGCCAGCAAAGGTCGATGTCGATATCGGGACAATCGGTCCGGCCGGGGTTCATGAAGCGCTCGAAATAGAGGCGATTCTCGATGGGACAGACCCGCGTGAAGCCCAGCACATGCGCGACCAGCGAGCCGGCGGCTGAGCCGCGCACCTCGACCGGGATACCGCTGCGCTTGGCGAAACTGACGATCTCGTGGACCACGAGGAAGTAGTCGCTAAACCCGTTCTTTCTCACGGTCGCCAGTTCGTACTCCAGCCGCTTGATCACCGCGTGACCGGCGGGACTGTATCGCCTGGCAAGGCCAACATGACAGAGCCGGGCCAGTTCCCTGTCGCCGGTTGTCCCCCGGCCCAGCTTGATGCGGGGGAGAATCGGCTTGCCGCCCAGCAGCCGCAAGTCGCACCGCTCGACAAGTCGGTCCGCGTTCGCCAGCGCTCGTGGACAGCCGCGGAACTTCCGCTCAACCTCATCCATGGGAACAAGTGTGCCAAAGCCGAAATGGTCCTCGGGCCCGGAGCCGGTGACACTCAATTGCCGAATCCGCGCCAGGAGCTTGGCAACCTCTATGTCCTGGCTGTCCAGCCAGTTGGCGCCGGTCCCGGCAATCGGTTCCATGCCGCGAGCGATTACACCTTCGGCTGCTTTCGCGTCACCGCAACCGGCAAACAGATAGTCCCGGGGCAAGACTTCCCTCAATCCATCCAGCAGCTTCACCTGAGAACAAATGCAGATTACGCCGCCACCATCGACTCTCAATTGCTCGACAAGGTCGAAGGGGTGCGGTCGGCATTCGGTGGCGGATTCTGGTNNAATCTGGCCGCGAAGGGCGACACGCCCAATTCGTAGCCAGATATCTCGACTACGCTTCGCTCCGCTCGATATGACAAAACACGCCCTTGCGACGGCCTTTCCTGATCCATGCGGTCTCTGCCACCGAAAACCGACCACGCCCGGTCGAAGCTCGCCGTCAGATTTCGCGCCGTGGTGATTCGACACAGGTTCCTGTAGCCTATGTCGTTCTCAGCGAGCAGGATCGCCCTTTGGCTCTCGGTCAGGATCTCCACGCCGACTATCGGCCGGATGCCCGCTTTCTCCGCGGCCTTGCACAAGTCCACGACCCCCGACATCGAATTGACATCCGCCAGAGCCACGGCCCCATAGCCGCATGCGGCTGCCTTTTGCACCCACCGCAGCACGGACACCGCCCCCCTCAGGAGGCTGTAAAAACTCCGGCACGTCAACGCCGCCATGCGCATACCTTCCCCGCCCGAACGCGTAGTAATGTATTGTACGGATTATGGCTAATCCGTGCGTATATTTGTCATCCTGAACGAAGCGCAGCGGAGTGAAGGATCTGGCCTGCGCGCGAGAGAAACCTCCCTTTCGATGGCCAGATCAGATCCTTCGGCTTCGCCTCAGGACGACACAGTCCCTGACACGCGAGAAATTTTCCCAATGCATATCACACGTTTCTTCACAGTCTGAATGCGGTGCTTATGCGCGCACCAATAGCCGTGAGGTTTTCACCACATCATTCGGCGCTCTGGTTTTACGACCCGCGGCTCGGCAGGCTGACAGACACTCCTCCGAGACCGTCCCCAGGGACAGCATCCCCCGTCGTATCCCTGCCGTGCTTCTGTGTGTTCACAGGCCGGTCAGTCTGGATGGTTCATTCTTTGGCGATCTTTGCCAGGTCTGGATAGGTTCTCAAAAGCCCCTCTGGTACTGGTTGCTTTTGGCCGGTGACCAGTGCCTTCAATTCGATGGCGTTGGCCAACTCGGCTCCCCGGTAATGATTATTCGCGATCACGGTCAGCGACTCGAAGGCCTTGCCCAGGCTGTCGAGCCGNNCTGGACTTGCTGAACCACTTCTCCTTATTGCGTCCGTGCATGCGGAAATAGCCGTCTTTGCCAACCGTGCACTGCTGAAGGTTGAAGGATTGCGTCGAGGTCGGATAGTCCAGGTTGGCCACGGCGACGCCGAGATCCCGGAGAAAGCTCAGGGCATCCTCCTTTTCCCACGATTTATGCCGTACCTCCACGACCAGGCGAAACGCATCGCGGAACTGGCCGACGAGCTTTGCCAAGTGCTGCCGGTTCGCCGGGTTGTCCAGGAAATCATACCGGAACTGGGCCAGCAGGTGCTTGAGCTTCCCGGCGTCGAGAATCGGCCGAAAGCCGTCGTGAAACTGCCTGACGACCGCCGTGTCGATCTTGCCCTCGTGCGTGAAACTCTGGTGCAGCTTGGCCGTGAAGAAAAAGCCCGGCCGCTGGGCCGTCCGCTCCAGCCACGACCTCGTCATCCGCTCGACCGGCGGCCGGTAAAACGTGGCGTTCACTTCAATGCAGTCCACGAACCCGCTGACGTACTCAAGCTGGTCCGCCTTGCGGTCCATATAGACAATCCCCTCCCAGTCCGGGTAGGACCACCCCGCGATGCCGATATACACAGGACAAACCATCGTCTATCCCATCGTAAAAGACGAAATCCAAATTCCGAAATTCGAATCTCGAAATCCGAAACGAATCCGAAACACGAGGCACCAATGACAAAAACAGACTGCCGCCGAACCTCACCCCGCCTCTGCCATCTGGACATCGGATCGTTCGGTCATTGAGGTTTGTCTCGGATTTTTCCGAACGACACGAGGCAACAGGCATCCTCCTTTGGCGGAGTTGTCGAGTTTCGACATTCGTGCTTTCACACGACTCATTTAATGCTTGTCCGGATACAACCAACGACCTTACCTACAATGCGAATATCCTTATCAAACCGTTTGATGTATCTGGTCTTATACCCGGCCCGTCGATTGGCCGGCTTCAGGGCGATGCGGTCCTTCCCGATGGACACCCGCTTGACGGTCGCCTCATCATCGAGCAGGACGATCCCGATCTGCCCGTTCTCGATGGCCGGCCCGGCTTTGACGACGACGTAATCGCCGTCCATGATCCCCTCATCGACCATGCTGTCGCCGGCGACGCGCAGCAGAAACATCCCTTTCCTCCGCCCGAACAGTTCGCCTACGTCCACATAGCCCTCAATATTCTCCTCGGCGAGGATCGGGGTCCCCGCCGCCACCCGTCCGATAAGAGGAATCCCCTCCGTGTCCCGCCGCTCCTGAAGATACTCCTCCGAAAGCCGCAGGCCCCGGTGGCCCCCGCTATCCACCAGATAGCCCTTCTTCCTGAGGTAGTTGACCAGTTGATACACCGCGTTCTGGGCCAGGCCGAAATGGTCCGCGATTTCCCGCTGGCTCGGCGGGTCATTCGCTCCCAGCCGACCCTCGACAAACTCCAGAACCCGCTGTTGTTTCTCCGTCAATGGCTCCATCGTCAATCCCTCGAATCCACTACGCCGACGATCCTGTTTGGGCCGCCGCCACAACCGTCTGCCGCAAGCCATCCGTCAATGTATGGTCATTTGACCAATCCGTCAACAAAAATCTGAAAATTTTTCCAAAAAAATTCCCCGCCGGTGCATCCCTTGCCTGCCCACCGGTGCGGCCGGCATCCAGTGGCGGATTCCG
>JABAOC010005347.1_pt1 | contig 14976 bp, 15 predicted proteins | sample 7062161 | NCBI WGS metagenome assembly JABAOC01 (sample SAMN14538625, study PRJNA623070) | marine sediment metagenome | biome: marine biome [ENVO:00000428]; feature: marine pelagic biome [ENVO:01000023]; material: deep marine sediment [ENVO:00002113] | place: India: Gulf of Khambhat ... | reverse complement strand
TTAACAGCAAAAACTCTCAACTTATTATGAGTAAAAATATCTCCGGCATATTCAAAAGGCACAGGGAAATATTTTGTCCTTATATCAGCAAACGACCACTTTTCAAGGAAATCTATTATATCTCTTTTTCCCCAGAATCTTACATGTGTCTTATCAAAATAAAAACCCTTCTTGCCAGGAAGTTCTATTGCAAGCCTCCCTCCACTTCTTAAAACCCTCTTTATTTCTGAAAAGGCATCTTCAGGCCTTCCAAGATGTTCAAGAATATTATTCAGCAAAATCCCATCAAAGGAATCATCCCTGAAAGGCAGCCTGTACACATCAGCAGGGATACATTTAAAACCTTTTGAATTACAGAATGAGACGCAGTCCATATTAATATCCATCCCGACCGAATCAGAATAAAGATCTAAAAATTCTCCTATACCCGAACCGATATCAAGTACCCTCCCGGAAAAAAAAATCACAACAGGTTTTAAGAATAATTTTCGAAGAAGGACTCTGGCAAGACTTCTTTTCTTCAGGTAATCAAAATATTCTGACTGCATTTAACACTTTTCTGTAAAGCGAAACATACCTGTCAACGACTTTGTCGATATAGTAGCCTTCCCTGATAGTTTGATATGCACTTTCTGCTATGGATTCAGATAAATGCCTGTCTTCAAGAAGAGTCAATATGGCATCTTTCAATTCATCCGCATTGCCGGGTTTTACAACCAGACCGTTTTCCCTATCCTTCACGACATCCATAACTCCTCCGACACGTGTAGAAATCACCGGCAGTCTGCAGGCCATTGCTTCAAGAAGCGAGTTCGGCATCCCCTCCTTTTCTGATGGAAATACAAAAATATCCGTAATCTGTAAATAATCGAGGATATTTGAAACAAAGCTTTTGAAAGACACATGGCCCTGGATGCCAAGTTCTGATGCCATCGATTTAAGAGTTCCCTCGACTTCACCTTGCCCGAGTATAATAACCTGCACATCTTTTCTAACCTTTAAAACTTCTGCCACTGCATTTAATAAAACGTCAACCCTCTTTCTCTGTACAAGCCTACCGGAAAAGGTAATTATCTTTTTTTCACTTCCGACTCCGAGTTTGTCTTTCAAAGATTTTATACCTTCTCTGTCTTTCACAGGATAAAAATCCTCTTCCCTTATAAAATTGCTTATCTCGGAAATCCTCTGTTCGTCAAAACCATCCTTTATTAAATCACCCTTAATTTCACTGCTGATCGCAATAAAAGCATCTACACGCTTCAGAATCTTTATAAAAATATTCCCAAGTAAAAGGTACTTCCCTTTAAAGGAACCTGCCTCTATGTCCATCTTTGCACCGGCAACCTTTGCGATAATCTTCTTTCTCATAAGCTTAAGCGGCAGGACATTAAAGATAAGGGGAAGGCTTGCACCATGGAAATGTGCGATATCAAATTCCTTTCTATTTCTTATCAGGGTCACAAGAAGGCTAAAGCAGAAGCTTAATGAGATGAGAAGATTAATTAATGTTTTTTCTTCAAGGTCGTGCCTGCGTGGACTTAAGGCACATATTTTTATTACAGACAAATCAGGTGCGGTTTTCCATGCAGTAAGACCCTTTATGTTCCTGCATATCACGAATAATTTAACATCAGATTTATACAGATGTTCTGTGAGTGCAACAGCCTGTCTGCCAACTCCGCCTAAATTTGGATGAAAAAGCGGTGAAACAACACACAGCCTAATTTGATTTCCCATACTATATGAATCCTCTATCTGAAGGATGTTCTAAAGATGTGAATTTCTTGGAGATATAACTTACTATTCAAGTTTATATATTCCGGGTCTGGACAAATGTTCTTATGAAAACAGGAACAATATTAAAGAACAAGTGGCCTATATAAGAATATCCCAGCTTAAGTATAAGAGACCTCGGTACATTAGAAACAATAACAAAAGGGTATCGAATGGGTTTAAACCCGTACTTTGAAAATAAATAGTCCAAAGAGTTCAGGGTAAAGTAATTCAAGTGTTCTATTGGATTAACAAGTTTATATTTACCAGCCCTTTTTTCCTTTTTAATGACAGCGGGAGTTAGCCCATTAACACGCACTAATGTGCCTTCCCTGCTATGCTTCCTTATAAAATCTAGATATTCATTGAGATCAGTTACGTGTTCAAGTACATTCTGCGATAAAATGAAATCCGCCCTTATACCCGGAAAATCCATATCGAAGAGCTCGGGAGTTGAGACTTTTAGTCCGTACCGGCTGCATGATTCCAGCCTGTACTGGTCAATATCTACTCCGTAGCAATCCATTCCCATAGCCCTGGCAATAATCATAGAAAAACCAAAACCGCATCCGTAGTCGAGGAATACTACCGCATCGCGTTTACCCATGCTGAATAAAGCCAGCAGTTCCTCGGTGTAGACTCTTTTCTGTTTCAGCTTTTTCTCATCTTTTACATTATGAATGTCTTCATATTCGTCCCCATGTAGACTGTATTTTTTTGTTTTGCCCACGTTATAGGCCATGACGTTGTATTCTTTCTTCAATCTCGGATTAACAAAAACAAAGGAGCATTTTTTGCACTTTACGACCGTAAAAGGTGTATTGAAGTCAATCCCTATTGATTCGAGGTCATAATATTCTTTACGCGTTTCACTCAGGAATTCATCCGGGGTTAAAACGAGAACCGGTTTATATTCTGTATTCTCGCAAACCGGGCATGATATTTTTTCAAAAGCAGTCATTCAAGTTTTATCCGGTCACTGATATTAAATAATAATACCTTCTAATACTCTGACAGCCCTTTTACCCCAGGTATAATGCTCCTGAAGGTCATTCAATGCCTGTCTTCCCAGCCCCTCGCGAAGCCCCGGCTCAAGGATTAACCGCTGGAGTGCGGTTTTCCATTCCTCTATATTATCCGGCGCTACAAGTAAAGCATTCTCTCCGTGCCTTAAGACTTCCTTAAGAACACCGTGATCAGATGAAATGATCGCTTTTCCTGATGACATATACTCAAACATCTTTATGGGAGACATCCAGAGGCTTGTATCATTCATACCAGGTACACCGACTTTTTTCTGATAAGGCATCAATAAAATATCTAACTCTTTAAGAAGTGATACTATTATACGGTGTGGTAAAAACCCCTGAAAAAAAAGATTGTCAGGCAAAGTTTTTGACTTCCAACGTGAAATATCCTTATCACTCCCACCGATGATATAAAAGTCAAGTTCTTTAAAAGATTCAGCCAGGCTATATATGATCTCTATTCCTCTTCCAGGATACAGATTACCAATATAACCAACTTTAATTGTACCTTTCCGACCCGGCCAACTCGCGAGACTAGAATTCAATCTATTCTCATCAATGATGTCAGCACCATCATGTGCTACAAGAATCTTCTTGTCACCAAACCTTTCACTTACTCTCTTTTTCAAGGCATCCGAGATAACAACGAGGCGCAAGAGACTTTTAGTTCCCATCATACTGCCAAGCAGCCAGTTGCCGATCGCCCCACCCTCTTCTTGTGGTGTGTGTATCTCATAGATAGTTTTATTGCCAAGCCTTACAGAAAGATATGCACTAAAAAGATTTCTTGCATAGACAAGATCGGGCTTTTCTCTCATTATTTCTCTGATACTCGGCATGGATAAGAATAATGAGTGCGCCTTTATCTGAAGAGTCCACGGCCGCCTGATGGTAAAACATGGGTCAACGCCGTAATAATCGAATATTTCCTTTTCATCTCTTATATACGGATCGGAACCTATGAGAGCCAGAAGAACTACATTATGACCGTTTTTGGCGAATGCCTGGCACATCTTCATTACATGAACAGCGTTGGCATATCTGGAAGGTATGAGAGATGCCGAAGCATATACGATCTTCATTACTCTATAAATCCGCTTTTTCTTATTAATAAACTTTTAATTTTCGATATAAAACTTATAATCTTACTCCTTAAATTATCACCTATCCAGCTGCCAGCATCCCGAACCGGTTCAAATTCAGGCAAAATATTGTGCCACCTCTTAGGGTTCCTGGAACCAATAAAAAGAAGATATATTCCTGCATCCCTGTAAGGACTCTGCGCTTCATATATAACCTTTAAGCCGTTTTCATCAAAAAGATGTCTCAGGCATGAAGGGGTAAACCTCCAGTAATCTTTAAATGATTCAGTTTCATGTTCTTCTTGAGAAAAAGGCACAATAACAAATACGATATCACGGCTCATATCACATATTGTCGAAAATGCTTTCCTGACATCAAAAATGTGCTCCAAGGTTGTATGACTAAAACAGGCATCAAATTTACCAGTCAATTCCCTGGGCAGATTCTGTGTTAAGTCCAGCGGTATCTCATTATCCATACCTGTAAATCCACGCTCGCCACTGTAATTCGTAACCGTATAGGATTTGGCTTTCCTGAAATAATCTTTATAGTGACCTCCCTCTTTATCACGGTCATCCCAACCGGAAATGTTAACTACATCTCCTCCAATAAACGGTGCAAGTTGTCGAATTTGTTTGTTTGACCAGTGACGCAAAAGACGATATTTTCTGTCTACAAACATTTGTCAGTGATAGATTTCAGACTAGTGAGCCCATGTCAATTAAATACATCTTCCGTTTACCTTCATGCACAGAATCGAAGCAGATATATTTTCCCGAAAGGCTCCAGCGTGGATGGAGATCACACCTTATTTCTCCCTTAAACTTTGGGTGACAATAATAAGAACCGATATATTCCGATTTACGTAAATCGTCTCTGTAAATAAAAAGGTGTTGTTCTCTAACCCTGTCAGGGTAAGAATCCAGAAGAAGCAGTGATCCATCCGGAGAAAAGGAAGGATGCCCATCCTGTGTTAAAACGCCTTTTCCAAATGTAGCTCTCTTCGAAGATCTGTCTGTATACAGATGAAAATTAGTTCCTGTATCGGCATGTGTTGAAAAAACCAGGAGTTCATCATTGGACTTCCATGTATAGTGCGAAGCATGACCTTCGTTATTTAATATGTATCTTTCCTCACCGCTGATATCACAAGTAATCATGCGGCTGAACCTCTTGCCTTCCTTTACCCAGAGATGTATAAACATAAATCTTGTTCCATTCGGATTAAAGAGGATATGATTAAAATAATGCTCTGCCCCTGACATACTCTCTAATGGCTCAAACCGGGTAATCTCCGAGATAGAAAAAAGAAAATCTTCCCTGCCAGTTGCCATATCAATACGCCATATTCCGTCATTTTCAGGTATTGAATGACCTTCTGTTTCATCCGGGAAATTAACATAACCATACCCGGGACGTAAACGCTGCAGGCGGGAAAAGTTAAGCGAGATACCCCATCTGCCGTCCCTGCTAACAGAATAAAACGGTCTCTTGTATTCTCTTATGATTTCCCCTGTATGGATGTCCTGAATCACACAGCCATATCGGCCTTCTACAAGCCGGTTATAAATAACTGTCTGATTACTCATTACAGGATACCACTGCAACCTGCACCCCTGCTGCCAGCACCATGTTGTAGTCCTGCCGACTTCAAAAAAAGAGGGATTATCATACATCAAATTATAGAAACCTATCATAATCTCTGTATCTACCGATGGCGAAATATTCTTTAAAGGTGCATGCATGGCAAGCAATAAATTATCGTCATGACTTATTGGGGTAATATCGTAATATCCAAAAAATACCTGTTGCTGTATATCATCAAATTTTCTGATTTGAAAATTTATTTCCTTGTCTCTGGCCGAAAATCTTTTGGCTAATCTGCGGATAGGCATAAATGAATAAACTACTAAGAATGAAAGTGCATCCATTAATAATCTGATATATCTCTCACCAAAGATTTTTTTTATTGGTCTCTTCCAGGACATGTTACTTTTTATATAACTAATATTTATCTCTCAGGATCTCATTACAGTCTTTTCATGTTTATCTGTCCGGAATAGGATTACATTCAGCAAATATCTGCGGTGCTCGGGCAGAAGGGGAATAGCAATAATGAGAACAAGGCTTAACGCACAAAAAAGAATAGTCACCACTGCAAGTTGAAAAACTCCTGTATCATAAATAACGCCTCCCGAGAGAATGCAGAAAGGTATTAATAACAATACAGGTGCGAGTGGAGGTATGTACGCCCGTTTGATATACTCCTGCCAGGGAATTTTCAAGTGCCTGCATATTACTAATGGGAACAACAGGATATCTGTTATTACCACTCTGAGTGCCCATCCTATTGCAGCTCCCAAAATCCCCAACCCTGTATACAGCATAACAAATATACCTGTTAAAAGGCCGAACAGAGACGCAAAAAACAACCCGTTTGCCACTAACCAATGCCTTCCTGTCCCTCTGAGAATAGAACGGCTGGCCATCTGGGGCCATCCTATTGCAAAAGGGATAACCATCACAACAAGCACATAAGACATCAAACTGATATCAGCATCTGTCAATCCTGTCCTGCCCAGCCAGAGAGTCAGCATCTCTTTCCCAAAANNATATCTGACACCAAGGATGTTTAACTGTTTCAGTTCTTCCTTTTCACCCACTGCTTCCATCCTGCTTGCAATAGGTGTAAAGGTAGCGCCCATCCGGCTTATAAAAGGACTTATGCTCATTAACAGTGCATTGGGGATCAAGAACAGAGGGGTTGCACTGACTCCCAGGATAATTCCAGCGGCAATGACCTTTACCCTTGTATAAAGTATCCCAGATATAGTCTGGACTATCGAGCTTGCACCTAAAGATATCAGATCCCTGAATGCCCCCCTGGTAATCATGCGTGGCCTGAATGTCAGGTTTGGATGTTGTTTTAGGGCAGTCAGGAAAAGGCCTGTCTCTGCAGTTAAATTCAACCCGAAGGTAATTACTGCAAGTAATACAAGGCTTCCGATGCCCCTTCCGAAAATAAGAACTACCAGCACGAGATTCAAAAAAGAAAAAGTTGTCTCATACACTGATATGATGTCGTATCTGTCCTTTGCCTGTAGAAGACCGCGCCCCACCCTAAGCGGGAAAAGCATCGAGATACTAAGACCTGCAAGCCCGAAAAGCCATAAAGAAGCTTGTCTGTGCCGTATATCAATATCAAAAATATCCGGAATTAAGGGTAATATAATTAAGGTGACGATAAGGACAAGAACAGAGGCTGAAAAGAACATCATCAAGGCTGTATTGTAAATTCTTACATTTTCTTCATGATTTTCTAAAGCCATATTTTTCGCAATAAAGCGTGCAACACTGTTTGCAATTCCAAAATCAAGCAGTATGAGCAGCGATGCGCCCTGTCCTATTACCAGCCATAAACCATATTCATATTTGCCAAAATGTGAAATCAGAACAGGTGTAATAATTATTGTTGTAAAAATAGATACTGCTCTGCCTAACCAGCCAGCAGCTACATTTCGAATAATAACTTTCTTGAGATCCATGCTGTTAAGGAATGTCCCTTTGCATTACTTCATTTATACGTTTCAGGAAATACAGGGAAAGTCGTTCATAGTCCTGTAACCTGAGTTCATCCTTTGAGATCCCTTTCTTTTTCTCACTGTACCTGCCCTCTTTATTCAAAAGAACGGTATATAGATCCACAGGAACAGCACCCATAATTATGGCACCTACATACTTTTCTAATGCCTTTTGGTCATAGGAATAATTGTTGATAATGTCAAGAATCTCATATCCGAGGCGGTTCAGATCAGTAATTTGCCTGACCATTGTTTCGGGCAGTATATTATATGCGACTTTCCCGAAGGTTATAACAGGTTTCCTGCTGATGGCTGCCTCAAAGGCGATTGTTCCTGATACCACAGCCACTAACTTAGAATAATGAACTATTTCAGTAACCGGTACGAAGGGATCAATTAAAAAAACATTCGGCATTTCCATAAGCTTCCGGTAATAGGAATAAGGTCTGAAACCAAAGGATCGGGGGTGTTCCTTGACTACTATTTTCATACCCACCGGCACGCTCAAAGAAAGATTTCTTATCAATTCAATCTGGTTCTGATAGGGCCTGCCAAAAACCTGTAATGACACCTCAGGTTCAAAATGCAGTGGATAGAAAACAAAATCACCTGCTTCGGGGAGTTTTTCCCTTGTAATATACTTTTTATTTCTCCTTAGACGGGTCTCAGCTACGATCAGTTTNNAAAAGATTGTGGTAAAGTGCTGGCACAAAAGTTCCCGGAAGGTGATTATCATACCGCAGTTCAGGATCCAGAAATATCTTTATTGCACCGTATATCCCTCCTGATATGTAAACTGGAGCAGCAATCAGGCGTTTAGCCATACGCGAACGACCCGGCAGTATAGCACCTTCATATTTGACCCCTTTACGGGCTACCGATTCAAGAAACTCCTGTGCCTTTCTTTTTATTTCCTCTGGAAGTGCATCCTGTTCCAGATACAATTTTTCTGTATGACTTGACAGGCCTACAGCAGTATCGTTTAGAGCCACATTATTGCCAATCTTTGTTGCCTTGAGCTGAAGATAGGGAATGTTACGTGCACGGGCAAACAGATAAATAAGATAATCTCCAAAAGTAGCGGTGCCAAAGCCGAGTATGAGGTCAGGCTGAATTCTACTGATGAATTCATCAATTCTTATCAGTGCTACATTCAGGATTCCACCCATCTGTTCATAATTAAACCTTGGTGTATAATCCTGTTTCTGCTTGCAGTATCTACCAAAGAAGATTCGCCTGTCTGCAAGCAGTACATTCCATAAAGTCGGATCACCAATCTTTTTCTCATAAGATAATATGCTTTCCCAATCAGGCTGTGTTTTCCTTCCGGCACCTGTAATCTCCCATTCTTTAAGTAGTTCAATACGTTCATTATTCATGAACGTGTGTCTCCTGGCAAAGGATTTAAAAAACTGGGAATCGGATACATATATGCCGACTTTTTCTACAGGGATACTATTCTCGACCAATTCGAGCATATTGATAAATACCTCGAGGGCCTTGCCCATTGTTGAAGCCACGATTTTCATCTTATCGATAGAAACCTCTGTAATTTTAGATATGTTATAAAAGTGGATTATTTAAGACGTCATAATTATGAAATAAAACTAATCACTAATATCAAAATGGCCGAATTCCTCTTTGTTGCTCTCTAACAAACACCTTGCCTGAATTAAGTCTGAATAACTGTCAATATTTACTTCGAATTCCGGTCTGCTCAGTACGAGGGGCAGAATATTCCTGCCAAAGAAGCTATCAGACAGAAACGTACGTTCCGGCCTGAAAATATAAAAAGAACCGCAATTACGATACATTACAGGCTCCTTCAGCCTGTTGCGGGGCAACTGAAATTCAGGGACAAATCTTCCATCAATAATCTGTCCTCTAAGATCATCTGAACGTACAATGGTAAATAGGGAATCAGCCAGAGGATTATCCAGCATCATAGTGATTCCCTGTTCAATATCAGCTGGTTTACGCAGAGGATGGGTGGGTTGCAGCAATACAACCAGTTCCGGATATTTCCCGGCACCAGACCGGATGGTTTCAGCAGCATGGCTCATGACGTACTTATTGGTTATATCAGGTTTAGACAGTTCCCCGGGACGCAGTATACTGTTTGCGCCATATCCTATTGATAAGGACAGGATACCATCATCCTCGCTGCTTACATAAACAGAATCTATTTGTTTTACCAGTTGTCCAACACGGATTGAATAGTAAATTAAAGGTTTGCCGCAGAGATCAACAATGTTCTTGCGGGGAAGACGCCTGGATGTCATTTTTGCAGGAACAACAGCAACAATAAAATGGTTCATTCAGTGCCTATGCCCAATCAAACCCGAATGTTTTCAGTGCGTGGTCAATTATGACCTTTTCTTTTTCAGTAAGTATGCGGTAGACTGGCACGACAAATTCCTTGCATACTCCCCTTTTAGATAGAATATACTTTTCTTCAGCTGCATATTCACCGTTATCAGTACGCGGAAATGACCGTGAAAGCTTTATCAAAGCAAACTGTTTCGATCGGGCTGAGCTTATGTCACCTGATCTGAAAGTATCAATCAAGTCTATAAATGCCTCAGGGTAACAGCATCCCTCGCTTGTGGTATGAGCATCTGCCCCCAGGCAGAGCATCTGGAAAAGCTGCCCGCCTCCGGCTCCGATAACGTCAAAATTTTCACTCCTCAACATCATTGCACGTGTTATTTCGTTCAGATCATAACCGCCTATCTTAATGCCTGCTATATTGGGATGATCTTTTACTTCTTTAATGGCCTTATGAGTGATTGGTCTGCCACGCTTCGGGTTATGATATAACCAGATAGGAAAAGGTGCCTTATCTGCAAGCCCCAGTAAAAATTGAATCAGCCGGGTCTCACCAAGTTTCAGATCATAGGGTAGAATATGCAGTCCGGCAAGTTCAAGATCTTTTGTATTATCAAAAAAATTTAGGATATCCCCGTAAGCTGTACAACCTGAACCAACAACGAGGGGGATCCGGCCCTGGTTTGCCTCTGCGGTCAACCGGGCAACCTGAATACGCTGATTCACTGACATATTAATATCTTCACCTGCTGAACCAAGCACCCATAAACCACTCACTCCTTTTTCAATCAGAAAATTTACGAGCGAGTTGATACCGTCAGGGTCGGGACTGCCATCCTCTAACATGGGGGTTACCATTACCGGCACAAGGCCGTTCAAAAGATTCTTTTTTGCATTCATATAGCTTTGTTCTCCATAAAAGCTTATTTAATTATTAAACCGGGATTTTTCAGATACAGAATGTTTCTTTCTGAAAATCGAAAAATACCGGTATCCAGCCCTGAAATTCCGGGTTATTACATCAGAAATAAAAATATCGTAATAACCGCCCAATCTTTCAACAATTGCATCAACTGTAGACTTTCTTATATCAACGACAATAACCCTCGGTAACTGACTTGATGCTATATCAAAAATATTGCTGTTTATCGCATCCTTATGCTTCATACCATCTACCCTCAGCGACGGACCGTCAATAAACACAAAGTCAAACGACTTATCAAATTGAATATCGTACTTAACCTCCTTTGGGAAGACATTATCAATAAAAATCTTTTTTGCATGGATAAGTTCCATCCTGGTATTCTTTTCTGTTATCCCTGCCAGTTCCTTTGACTTTTCAAGCCAGAATTCACTCTCATCTATACTGACTAATTTTGTGCCTTCCCTTTTACGTATATAATCTGCAAAAACAGCAGTGGTTGTTCCTGTACCTAATTCCAATACAGCCAGCGGTTTTTCTTCCTCCAGGAGCCTCGATAGTGAAAACATTTTATAACCCTGAAATATATGTCTTAGACCCCCGGATTTTCTATATAGATCTAATATTCTTTCAAAGCGCTCGTACTCCTTATTATGAAATTTTCGGTGCTGATAATGAATTTTCTTCAACCTCAGTGTATTTATATAATTCCCTGTTATTTCTCTTAAATTCTGCGGCAGTATTTTTGAAAACACTTATTGTTCCTGTAAATTCTGATATTCTTGATAGAAAAAGCTTTTAAGCTTTTCAGCGATAAAAAGTTCTGTGTTACCCATCGACTCATAGGTAGCACCACCTATATGAGGCGTTAATATCAGATTGTCATGACTCTGTGCATATTTCAGGAGGGGGTGTCTGGGTAACCAGTCAGGTTTTTGAGATGTCTCGCCCTGCAATACATCAAGTGCAGCACCGGCAATTACACCTGATTCCAGAGCTTCAAGTAAAGCCTGTTCATCGATAATTTCACCCCGCGAGGTATTAACAAGTACTGAACCCTTTTTCATCGAAAAGATCTGTTCTCTTCCGAAAAATCCCTGTGTGGTTTCATCCAGATTCACATGTAGGCTCACAATATCGGCTTTCCTGAGCAATTCTTCAAGAGATACTTTTTGAACCCATGAAGGCACTTCATCTTTATTAGGGTCATTGACGAGCACCTTCATGCGAAAAACGCGTCCATATTCAGCCACAATCTTACCCAAACGTCCGTATCCGACAATCCCTATGGATTTATTTCTCAGCTCATTGCCGAGGAACATGTACCTGTTCCATTGACCTTTCAGTACATGAAAATGGGCCCTCGGCAGATGACGAATTAAAGACAGGATTAATGCCCAGGTTAATTCTGCAGTGGCCGTAACCGTTTCAAGAAATTCACTTTCACCTTTCAAAGAAATAATTTCCACACCACGGGCAGAAGCAGCTTCCAGATCAATGTGATTAAGGCCTGTCGCAGCAGTTACAACGGCCTTCAGCCTCTTACCTGACTGAAAAACCTCATTATCAATGACATGCCCCAGACGTACTATAAGTACATCAAATTCAGATATCAGTTCCAGAAGCCTGGCTCTGTTACAGGCTTCTTCATGTAATTCACCAATCTCCAGCAGTATTTTACGGGCAACCGGGTTATAATTGTCAGGCTCAACATTTAATATACGCATCTTCATAACACTTACTTCTGAAATACAATTAAAAATGCCTGTCCCATCTTTTCGGAACAGATCCATCCATTCCTTTTTGTTATCAACCGCCTGATAAACAAAGCAAATTCAAAACATCTTGTAAGCAGCCATTCAAGAACAGACGGCAACAATGAAAAGGGAAATTCAGGAGAATGGCTGATCATCGGTAGTGGGTACATTCCGAATACTCTGATATTAATTACACCTAAGGGCCTTATCGCTTCAAGATAGGATGAGGAATCAAAGTCGTTCCTGAATATGGGCTCTTTGGCAGAGCTGTCCTTTCTGCCTGTCTTGAAAACAGAAGAAATTACCTTTAATATCCTGTTAATCCATTTGAAATAGTGCTGTATATTGTCAGGTCTTTCAGGAACAATATAGCCTAAAAACAATCCCCCGGCTTTCAGAACCCGCCACTGTTCATAAATTGGGGTATATACATCTTCAAAATGTTCTAGCAGCCCTATACTGAAGACGACATCAAATGTATTGTCAGGGAAGTTCAACCTGTTTGCATCCCCCTCTATGAAAGCGGCCTTATGGCCGTTGTTTGCGTATATCATCTTCGCGGTCTCCAGAACTGACCTGGAGCTGTCAAGCAGTGTCACATCCCACCCATTTTCAGCAAAATAACTCGACATGCTGCCCCTGCCGCAACCGACTTCGAGACTTTTGCCTTTGTTACTCATGCTGTCACCGAGGAGTTCATTAAAAACTTCCCAGTGTTTTCTGAAGGCAAGTTGTATCTGGTTTTTTGGCCTTCCCCTGGCCCAGTGATTGTAAAGTGCTTCCTTTCTTTGCTTCCATATTAAATCAAATTCATCTGCTTTGCCGTTTATTTTCTTATTTTCTTTCACCATGAGCATTAAAGAACTTTTTCTGAATTTTCAATTCGACATCAGCCAGCACATCGGTAATCCTCCGGCCGGCCTTTCCATCGCCGTAAAGATGATCCGGATCATAATGGCCGTGTTCAATCTGTTTTTCTACGGCAGCCTTGATCTCTGTAGCATTGTAATCCACGTCAATTACATTTTTACCTCTCTCCCGACCGTCCTGCCGTGTACCGATATTAACGGCCGGGATACCCATAAAAGCCCCTTCACGAATGGCACTTGATGAATTTCCAACCATACAGTCACAGTTATTTATAAGTGTCAGATAGTCTTCAACCTGAAAATTGCGGTAGTAATGTACCGGAAGTTCACGGTTGCGGGCTATAAACATACGAATGCCTTTGGAAATGTCATCAGATCCAGCGTCAACATTCGGCCAGAACAATACTGTCTGCATCCCGAGATCTTTAATAGCCTGCAAAGTTTCATTTATCTGCTGGAATCCTTCCCCAAATTCTGTGGTAACAGGATGCTGAAGGACAACAATATAAGGTTTGTTATGATCTATCATGCTCCCGACCCCACCATACCGCTTAAAAAGAGCCCCGGTCATTGTCAGGTCTGTCTCAGCTATTGTGTCAAGGGAAGGACATCCTGTCACATAAATATTTGCCGGGTCTTCACCCATCCTTATCAATCTTTCTTTAGAGTAACTATTTGATGGGAAATGTATATGCGCCAATTTAGTAACTGCGTGGCGTACACTTTCATCTATTGAACCTGTAATTTCTCCACCCTGCACATGCGCCAGTGGTATGTTCATGTACGAAGATGCAATTGCCGTCGCTAATGTCTCGAAACGGTCAGCAACGGTAACCACTATATCGGGCTTCAAATTCTCGAACATAGTTGCAAGTTCCATTAGGGCTATTCCTGTTGATTTTGCCATTGTCGTCAGATTCTCACCCTCAAGAATGGTATATACAGTTCCCTTTACTTCAAACCCGTCTTTCTTAATAAAATCTATTGCACTTCCGAAACGGTATAGCAATGCAGAAGCTCCGACAATAAGCTGTAACTCTAAATCAGGGTGTTCATTAACTGGCTTCAGAACAGACTTAATACGTCCATAGTTGGCTCTGCTGGCAACAACAATACAAATCTTACGCCTTTTCTTTCTATTCATCAGTAACCTCCAGGTCATCCCAAAATAAAACTCTGTCATTAGATACGTCTTTTAAAAGTTTTAAACCTATAACTTTTTCCGTCTTATCAGCAGGGATACCAATACCGGGTTTCTTGGTTGTCAGCATATCTGATGTTAAGACAGTCCCTTTAACCTGAGGAGATCTGAGCGCTACACTTTTGTTAAAAAGGGACCTCATCTCACCAAGCTGTCCCGCCATTAAATCCTTATCTACAGGGTGGCTTTCAATTTCAAAGAAAGCATCACGTGCACCAACGATGAAAGATAGTTCATCTATGGTAACTGANNCTATGGTAACTGAAGATGAAACGTCAGGACCGAACATTGAACTGTGAAATGTAACATGGACCTCTATAATATCTACCCCTTGAGCCATTGCAGACAGAGAAGGGTATATTGTTCCGGAATGATCGGATAGACCGACAGGCACTCTAAATCGGTCCCTGAATTCTTTGATAATATTAAGTCCG
>JABAOC010026518.1_pt2 | contig 14984 bp, 10 predicted proteins | sample 7062161 | NCBI WGS metagenome assembly JABAOC01 (sample SAMN14538625, study PRJNA623070) | marine sediment metagenome | biome: marine biome [ENVO:00000428]; feature: marine pelagic biome [ENVO:01000023]; material: deep marine sediment [ENVO:00002113] | place: India: Gulf of Khambhat ... | reverse complement strand
CCACCGTGCCACGAGGAAGTCCAGTCGATATTGGGATATTACGGCCTGGGTGGAAGGCCGCTTGGGACTAGCCCTAAGAGACGAACTGATACACTTCCGCGCCCAGCAGCACAGCCCCGAGCGACCAGCACGCCTGCGTAAGTACATCTCCGAGAACGACTCCGAGGAAGAAGTATCGCCACCTGCGGTACTGGGACAGCCCTCCAAAACGGAGGATGGTTACCTGGAATACCCAGGCGACGAAATAGGAGAACCAGAAGCCACTGCTGGTGCCGCCTCCAGTGACGATGTATCCGACCGGATGGAGTGGAAACCAGGGGAACTGCTGTCGAAGCCAGAACAGCGCGCCGGTAATCGCGGCGCCCGACAAGATCCCTACCTTCTGCCCGGAGCCGAGGGGCTGCGGGCCCAACATCAACTGGGACAGGATGTCCATGCGACTCAAGGCATCGGGCATCAGGTATTGGCTCACCTTGGGCGTTCCGATTCCCAGCGCGTAGGAGGCCCTCAGGGCGCCCGAGAACCCGAACGCCAAGGCCGCCACTGTGGCGAGCGCAAGCACAGCCATGAGCCCTCGCCGACTGATTCCCCCCACTTGCTGAGCCGCCCAGAGAGACTCGGTCTGGTTCGGCATCGGGTTGAACCGGCTGTCGCTCAGCATATCCAGCGTCATCAACCCGGGGGCCGTCTTCGGCACGGCTAGCGATAACACACTCACCCCACCTGTTTGGGTCCAGGGAGTGCCGGCCTCGGCGCGAACGCGCGCCACGGCGACAGAGATCAGCAGGAATCCCCCTATCACTGCTGCTGACAGCTGCGGGCTGAGTCCCAGGGCCCGCCAGCAGAACAAGCTTGTGAACCCGAAGGCAGCGAGCAACCCAATGATCGGCCATCGGCTTGTTTCGCGGTAGTCGGTCCGCACGTGCCGGAGCACATAGAGAAAGGCAAGTGCACCAACGGCGAGGAACCCGCCGAAGACCTGTTCCTGCAGATATGGAGCTGCGTTGGGCTGCCACAGGCGCGTGCCGGGCAGCCGCCATCCGAGAAGTGTGAACGCGGTCACTGAGAGGCGCTTCAGCACGAACATGACCCAACAGCTGAACACCACCTCCCGGCTCAGTAGGAAGCTGATGCCCACGGCATATGGATAGATATCGAAGCAGATGCACCCGAGTTTGCTGTCTGGGCCGCCGATCTGAAACCACAGGCCCTGCAGAGTGGCCGCTGGGACCGAGGGGTAGTAGTAGCGAAGTGCCAACAGCGTTTGCAGGAGGGCAGGAATCGCGAAGCCCAATGCCATCAGCCATCTCGCTTCGGGACCCTTCTTCCCCTCGATGAGCTCCACCGGGAGCTGCATGATGGGGAATGACAGCCGCTCGGCACTTCGCCATATCGGCGCGACCAGCGCGGCCGCCGACAGCATCCCCAGGAAGAGCCCGACCATCAGTGTGCCCCAGGAAAGGGTTGGCTGCAGCCAGGCAGACCAGGGGACGCGCGATTCCCCTAGGAATATCCCGGCCGCGTCCTGATAGTCATGCATGTAGAAGCTTGGTGGGAGAGTGGAGAGCAGCCTCGCATAGGCGTCCTGCTCCGGGCCGATGTAGACGGGAGCCGCTATCCAGGGCAGGATGGTCTGAATCATATCGTATCCCGTGATACACACGGACACGGCCGTCATCGCGTAGATGACAACTAACTCTCCTGGATGGAGTACGAGCCGAGGGAAGAATCGCCGAGCAAGGCGATTGAAGCCCAGCAGTGCGACCAGAGCGAGGAGAGCGGGCCACACCAAGGACCATGAGGACAGGAAGACCCGGCCGCTGACCTCGCTATCGGTCACCCAGGCAATCGAGAGCCCCTCGATCAGCAACCCGACGATCACCGCGCGCGGCGTGATGCCTCGACGCCCTCGACACTCTGTTGCAGCCGCTTGCCGCGACTCCATCTCCGCCTCCTACATCGCGACCGCGGTCCCACGTTTAACCACCCTCGGGTCGCACCGCCTCTGCGAGCACCCAGCCTCCAGGGCTCGCGTTCATGCTGCTCGCGATTCAACCCATTCGTAGTAACGCGAGACCACGGCATCCGGGCCGTCGAAACGGGTGTAAACGATCTTCCCGTCGAAGCCGATAGCCTCATCGAGCGGATAGCCCTGGATAGCCCACGAGAAGTCCCAAGCCGGGTTCTGCACCGACGAACAGAACAAGNNCAGAACAAGTGACCGCCCCCATTGACGAGGAACAGATGAACGCGGGGATCGCTGAACATCAGTATCAAAGCGTAATCCCCGATCAGACCGTAGGCCAGCGGCAGCGCCTGGTCAGCCGCGTCAAAGGTGCTCTGTTCATGTTGATAGTCCACGGTTTCGCCCAGGACGATGTCGATGTTGCTGCCCAGGGAGGTCCATGCCCAATCAGTGGGGGTCCCTTGCGGGTAGAATAAGCGCGCGTCGTCATACGCGTTCACATAGCAGGGCCAGGATCCTCTGAACCGAGAAGGCACTCCCTCTGCCTTGCGACGGAAGACGAAGCGCACTGAGAATTCGAACCCATCCGGTTCCGCAGGCTGAAGCTCGAGGCGGTATTCCATCTGTGTCTGGAGAAGCGGGTCGAGAGTGATACGCGCTCCTCGGTCGACTGCATCCAATCGGACAGGCCAACCTCTGGTTATCCCGTCCCAGGCGCGTTCGTCGACGGCGTCGTTCTCGATCCCGGCAAGCCGAACGCTCTGCAGATTCAGCCAGGAGCCGAACGGGACCACGAGGTTGCGCCGCTCGGCCCTATGGTACAGGGTGCGAATGCCGTGGCAGCCGAGGTGATGTGTAAACTCGGCGAACCTCATCGTCGGCTTGAAGTAGGTCGCGGCCTGCGCGCGCGGGGCAAGCAGCCCCGTGTTGTCAATCACCTTCGCCACAAGATCACGCGTCTCGACAGTCAGGCTGGGGTCATCCTGCTCTGGAACATATCTGAGCACGTCATATTGCATGCTACCCCGCCTTCATCGTCCCTTGTCCGTCCCCTTTGGCAAATCGATGGCTTGTGCATTCTGAAAGGCTGCAGCGTTGAGCTGCCACGAGCGGGAACCTGACGTCCCCCAGCTGCGGAGGGTCACGACCCTGTCAGCATCTTTCACGAGTCTGGCAGCGTGTTTCCGACATGCAGTTCCGCGTCGTAAGGCCGGCCTCATTCTGCCGGAGGCCTCTTGCCAGCAGACACACATCGATGGCATCTCCCCGCTGCAGCACCCGTTCGGTCGCCCCGTTCATGGTCTCCATCATCCTCATGCCCTCACCCCATGCAGATAGCCAGCTTCCCTTTCTCCCGAATCTCCCGCATAGCAGCGAGGGCCTGGCCGTACTCCTCTAGCCCGAAGGTGTGGGTGACCAGCCGGTCCGCTCGCACGCGCCCCGTGTGAAGGAAGTCCAAGGCCGCTCCGAAACGATGCGTCTGGGCGAACGACCCCAGGATCCGCAGTTCGCGCTGGAAGATGTCGTAGGGGGACAGCCGNNTCGTCTTTGTCACACACCCCGTAGCAGACGATCTTGGCTCCCATCCGTGCCAGCCGCGGGGCCGATTCCACATTGGCCGGAACGCCGGCTGCGTCAACGATCACGTCGAACCCACCTGGCTCAGCCTTCCGCAGAGCGGTGACGGTCTCCTCATGGTTGTCCCGATTCACCAGCACTGTGTGATCGGCCCCCAGGTCCTCTGCCAGTTCCAGCTTCCCGGGGTTCGGATCCGCAACGACGAGGGCGCTGGCACCATGAACGCGCAGCAGCTGGAGCAAGACGAGCCCTGTCGGACCCGCCCCGTACACCACCATGACATCTCCCGTGCGGACCCCGATCTGCTCTACGCCATGGACGGCACACGCGGTCGGCTCCACCATGCACCCTTCCAACCAAGAAAGGTCTCCCAGGGGAAAGGTCTTCGCCTCCTCGACCACCACGTACTCCGCGAATCCGCCCGGTCCGGTTACGCCGAGCGAGTAGAAGTTCTCACAATAAAGTGGTTGATTCCTTTGACAGTAGAAGCACTTCCCGCACAGAATCGTGTTGTCGGCGCACACGCGATCGCCGACCTTGAACCGGCTGACGCCGTCGCCGATCGCCGCTACCTCCCCGCAGAACTCGTGGCCGGGCGTAAGCGGAAATCGGGAGATGAAGTCGCCCTCGTGAATGTGCAGATCCGTGCGGCAGACGCCACATGCCCGTAACCTGATCAGGACCTGGCTCGGCGTTGGCGTGGGAGTATCCACCTCGCGGACTGCGAACTTCCCTGGCGCATCATAGACGACCGCTTTCATGGTGATACCTCCGCTCGCTGAGTTGAAGATGCCGCCTGGCGTGTCCCAGGAGCGCCGCGCAGGATGTCGAGCACTCGCGCTCCGATCTGCGGTCTCTCTCGGCCTTCATTCACGGCTTTATCTCCTCCGGGCCTTGGGAGCACACTCTTGTCACTCCAGCGGTGGGAGAAGGAGATGACCAATCCGGTAAGGGGCGATGACCTCCAACGGCTCCCCCGCCAGATCCGTCACGTCCACCTTCATCCCGAGAGCCTCAGACAGCTCCTCGACTCCCTGGGAGCCGCCACCGCTTTCCCAGAACCGGCAGACGGGACGATCGTCGCGCAGAAACAGCGCGGAGCTGATCAGGCTCGTACGTGAGAGATCGAGCGACCAGCGGGCAATGGGAGGCTCGGAGGCTCGAGCGGCGCCAAACACGAGCACGGGATGGTTAACGCACTGCGCCCTCCGGGCGATGTGAACCTCCGAGTGGCCGGCCGCCATCGCCACCGCCGCCGAGCGCAAGTAATGCGCGCCGGACAAGGAGAGATCATACGCGTGCACCCATTCCTCACTGCCCTGCAGCCGGTTGGAGTACTCCTTCCGCCCCCAGGCCAGCACATTGGCGATGGTTCCGTCCTCGACGTAGTGCTTTGGCATGCCGGTGTTGATCAGCGCCAGTCCACCTTCGCTGCCGAAGACGGAGAGCCAGCTGGACGCGTACAGCGGCAACTTCTCCATCCCATCGGTCACCCCGTAGGGGATGTCGTGGCGAATGGTCTGCCCGACCGTGGGCCAATACGCGTTCAGCTTCGTCCAGTCCTCCCACATGACGCCGATCAGATGACGATCGAAATCGAACCGCGTGGTGATGTTCAGCCCAACCACCGCCGGAGAGGCGAGAAACTCGATCGAACTGGGCACATCGCCTACGGGGGCCTCCACCCGGATCACCTCCCCGACCGGCCCGCGGAAGTGGCGAAGACTGCCGGAGCGACCCGGGCCACCCCTCAGCGTGCCGTCGAGTTCCAGGTAGTGTAGATCATGGCCGGGGCCCCGCAGCACGTTCGTTCCATCGGGTAGCATTGCCTCCCGCACCGTGCCGTCTTCCGCGACGGCATATCGAGCATCCGCGGTCTGGCAGGAGACTTCTGGAGCAGCAGCGCCTGTCAGCATGGTGGCGCCCTCGCCCGTGAGCGCGTAGGAGGCGATTCCGCAGGGAGGGACTTCGGCCAGGAAGTAAAGGTCGTACTGATCGGCCCCATCTTGCGAAGGCACGCATTGGCTGGGGGCCGGCGTTCCGTCGGCGCGCAGCACCTGCACCGGCGAACCTCTGAGCCCTCGAAGGGTCACCACCTCACTCCGCGGCAGCGGCAGGGGGTTGATCGCGTGCACCACCTCGTCAGGCTTCACTGAGGCAGACGACGCGGAGCGGGGTTCACGGAACGCGGACCCACTGGCACCCACCAGACTCGCGACGTGTTCCTGGGACCGCAAGATGACTGTCTCCAGGCGCTCGGAGTAGAGTCGCTTCAGATCGGTCACTTCGATCCAGTGCACGTCATGGTGCATGGAGGCGAGCAGCGTGCGCCAGTCAGGGTCCAAGTCGGCCCGGGCGGGGGGGCCATAGAGCGCGGACACCGTTTCCTCTGCGACGAGTTGAGCTTCGGCGCTGCGGATCCCCCGGCAGACGGCCTCGGCCCACTCTCCCTCGGAGTAGGACCAGAACGAGAACAGACGGGCCTTCCAGGTGGCAGGGTGTCTCGTGGATTCGTCCAGAGCCGCGCTGTCCAGCAGCACGAACTCGCCGACAGACCGCACCTCCCCCATCCGCTCTTCGCTGACTTCGTCCATGTCCGGCGCGAAGACGCAGAGGTCGCTAAGTCGGTACAATCCCTTGTGGTATTCGTCCCCCGCGAATATCCCCGGGATGACGAGGGGGATCTCCGTGCCGTCCAGCCCGCGCCAATCCGGCGTGCTGTCCTTCGCGAGGGGACGAAGTCCCTGCCGGCCGCATCCGATGAGGCACGGACCCGGAAGGGAAAGCGGGATGATGGAGTAGGTGAACGAATCCGGCGCCACCGCGGATTCGAAGCCGAGGCCGCGCAGCAATTGGGGCATCTGGTCGTGGGTACAGGTCTCTTGGTGGAAGGCACAGGTCACGCGATATCCGACCAGTTCGCCGAAGACGCGCAGGCCGAACTCAAGCTGGCGAAAGTTCAGTTCACCGCTGTATAGGTGCCCGTGCGGCTGGGAGTAATCGCCGCCAACAAAGGCCAGACGTCCTTGGTCCACCATCTCTCGCATGGTGGCGATGGTGTCGGGAGCCACTTCTGCCAACATCTCCAGCTCGACCCCGGAGAACTCGTAGTTCAGACGCAGGTCCGGGTAGCGCTCCAAGGCCTGAAGATTGCGACGCACGCGCTCTGCGTATGTCGGCAAGTCGGGCGCTCCCCAGGGGCCCACCCGCTCTCCCACCACCGGCTCGCCGCGATCCTCATGCACGATAAGCACCATTGGGTGCATGACGTAGGCCATTTTCAGCCTGCTGGTCGTCATCTTCTATGTCTCCCGGCTCTATGTCTCGGGCGCATCGTCTCGTCTGTGCACGTTCACCTGTCTAGATGGGCGGCAGCAGAAGATACCCGATCCGGTAGGGATCGATGACCTCCAACGACTCTCCCGCCAGGTCTGTCACATCTGCTTTCATCCCGAGGGCCTCGCGCAGCTCTTCGGCCGTCTGAGAGGTGCCACCGCTTTCCCAGAAGCGACAGACGGGACGGTCCTCGCGCAGGAAGAGAGCGGAGCTCATCAGGCTCGTTCGTGAGAGATCGAGCGACCAGCGAGGCGGTGGGAGGGCGGCGCCCGGGGAGGCGCCGAAGACCAGCAAGGGGGTGTTGACCCGTTGCGCGGTGCGCGCAAGGGCGACCTCGGAGTGGTCGGCAGGTACTGCCTGCACCGCTGCCCGCAGGTGGTGCACGCCGGACAATGAGAGATCGTGCGGGCTTGGGGCAGGCGGCTCGAGCGACCACTGGCCCTGCATTCTGAATACGATTTCCCTGCCCCCCCAGGCGAGCACGTTGCCGATGACGCCATCCTCCACATAGTGCTTCGGGGTGCCAGTGTTGATGAGCGCCACCCCCCCCTGGGTGCCGGAGACCGACAGCCAGCTCGGGGCATAGAGCGGCAGTCCCAGGGAACCGTCAACCACGCCGAACGGGACGTCGTGCCTGATGACACCTCCGTTCGTCGGCCAGTAGGAGTTCAGCTTCGTCGACTCCTCCCATATGACACCGATCTGATGGCCGTCGAACTTGAACCGGGTGGTGAAGGCCAGGTGCGACATCGCGGGAGAGGCGAGGTACTCAATGCTCGTGGGCACATCCCCCACGGGGGCGGAGACGCGGACGACGTCACCGACCTCTCCCCGGTAGTGCAAGAGTCTCCCCGATCTGCCGGGACCGCCTACCACCTGTCCGTCAGCGTCGAGATAATGCAGATCGTGTCCGGGACCGCAGAGCACATTGGCTCCATCTGCCAGCACCGCCTCGCCGACGGTGCCATCTGCCAGTACGCTGTAACGCGCGTCTCGGGCCTGGCAGCAGACCTCGGCCTTGGCAAATCCTTCCAGCGCCATCGCGCCTTCGGTGGTGAGCCCATAGGAGACCGATCCGCAGGCTGGCACTTCAGCGAGAAAGTACAGGTCATATTGGCCGGGATGGTCTTGCGAACGGATGCATTGACTCGGCACGGGTGCTCCGTCGAAACCCACGGCGCACACGGCGGCCTCGGCCACCCCGCGAACCGTGACCACTTCCCGTCGCGGCAGCGGCAAGGTATTGATCACGTGGAGCGCCTCGTCGCCCGGCCCTGGGGTCGCGGCGCCGTCTACTATGCTCGCGACATGTTCCCGCGATCGTTCCGAGACGAAGTCCATGCGCTCCAGGTACGTCCGTTTCAGATCGGTGATATGGAGACAGTGTACGTCGTGGTGCATGGATGCCAGCAGTGTGCGCCAGTCGGCGTCCAACTCGGGCCGCGGGGAGGAAGCATGGAGGGCGGAGACCGTCTCCTCAGCAACGAGCTGTGACTCCAAGCTCCGGGCTCCTCGGCACATGGCTTCGGCCCATTCGCCCTCGGAGTATGACCAGAAGGAAACCAGACGTGCCTTCCACGTGGCCGGGTGCCTGTCGATTTCCTCCTGCGCTTGTTCCTCGAGAGAAACGAAATCCCCAACGGAGCGAATCACTTCGACGAGCGACTCACTCGCTTCGCACATGTCGGGCGTGATGAGACACAGCTCACCCAGTCGGTAGAGATCCCTATGGTACGCATCTGGATGGAAGACGCCCGGGATCACGAGGGGGATCTCCGTTCCATCCAGTCCCTGCCAGCTCGGGGTGCTGTCCGCCGCGATCAGACGGTACCCGCCCGTCATGTCGGGCACGATCGGATGGCCGGGGAGCCAATCATACTCGGCCGTCAGACGCGGGCCCGGGAGGGAGAGCGGGATAATGGTATGGGGGAAGTGGGGGGATACGGTGGATTCGAAACCGAGGCCGCGCAACAACTGAGGCATCTGGTCGTGGACAAACGTCTCCTGGTGAAAGCAGCAGGTGACTCGATAGCCGGTCAGATCGGCGACAACCCGCAGGCCGACTTCGAATTGGCGGTAGTTGAGCTCCCCGCTGTACAGGTGCCCGTGGGGCTGAGAGTAGTCGCCGCCGACGAAGGCCACGCGCCCCTGGGTCGCCATTTCTCGGAGACCCTCAACCGCGTCCGGGGCCACCTCGGCCAGCATCTCCAGCTCGACGCCAGAGAGCTCGTAGTTGATGAACAAGTCGGGGAATTGCTGCAGGGCTTCCAGGTTGCGACGCACCCGTCCCGCGTATGTCTCCAAGTCGGGGGCCCCGACGGGCCCCTCTCGTTCTCCGACCATTGGCTCGCCGCGATCCTCATGGATGACCAATATCATGGGATGTTGGACGAAAGCCATCTTGAGCGAACGTCTCCGCATTCATCCCTCCTCAGGAACGACCTTGGCGGACTCTTGGCTTCTCGGGTTGTCCGTTGGGCTCTGTCGGTGAATCCCAGTCAGAGAGTCCCAGCGACCCCGAGTGGGATCGGGTTGCACCACTCGCGTCCCGGGTCTGAGCCTCGATGCTCCCTGCTTCGGTTACGGCCGCATTCACCCGGGCACGTGCTCCCGCACCTACCAGTGGCCTTCGCCTCTGCGCTGGAGCTCAACCTTCGCCTGCTCGAACAGTGCCTTCATCTGGCGGTGGCGCTCCTCGTCATATCGCACCGACAGCGTGTCCAGGTAGGTCATGCCGCCGTCTATCAACGTCATCATGTAGGTGGCGTCGGAGGGGCTGAACATCTCTCTTCCCCCCACCATCACATAGACAGGCGAGGTATGAGCGCCCACGTGGGCGGGCCAGCAATGCAGCATACGTATGCTCGAGCTGGCACGGGCAGCAATCCAGCACGAGCCGTCGATCTTGATGTGCTCCCTCAGAGAGAGCGCACGCGCACCCTCCTTGGAGCGAGAGCTGGCAACAACCTGGCCGTTCACAACCACCTCCAGCAAGTGGAGGGGCCAGATACAGTCAGCTCGCGCCTCGACTTCGAGGGTGCCTGGGCCGCTCATGCGGATCTCCTCCCCCATCTCCCTCCCGTCCACCGTGAGGCTCATCAGGGGCCCGGACGTGGTGTACGTGCGCCCGGCGCGCACGGCCTCTGCCCAGCTCTCGAAGGTCAGTGGTTCCCCCGCCTCCAGCTTCGCATACGTGCGCGCTCCCCCCACCGGCATGCCGGCGCTCATCTTGTCGGTCCCTCCCACCGCCGCGACGCGACAGCCGCAGTTCAGATAGCGATACCATTCCGAGAATCGGTAGGAGTAAAGGGTCCTCTCGTCCGGGTCGCCGTAGAAGCGGAGCTCGGCCGCATCCACCTGGTTCAGAAGGAAGTGGACTGGTTCCTCACAGGAGGGCTGGGGGAAATGAGGGTGGATCACGACGCCGTCGCGCTCTTTGCATTCGCGCGCCCATTCGGTCAGTGTCCTGAAGTCCGGGTCCCCGAGATAGGCCTCACGCGGGCCTCCGCCGCAAAAGGGGTAGACCGGATCGCCATGCGCGCCAAGCAGGGAGATGTGCCCGAGCAGGTGGTGGCGATTCTCCGTACCCACCCACACGAGCGTGTCCTCAGCCGAGCAGCCGGAGAGCGCGCCCGTGATATCGGCCACATTGGTGAACAGCCGGCCGAGCTGAGTCGCGAGCACGTTGACCAGGTTCAGCCCCTCGCCCTGCCCCTCCAGCCAGGCCGTCTGCGGACTGATGAAATGGACGTGCGGGTCCGCCGTGACCCAGCCCTGCGAGCGGAGATCCATGCGGCGCGGGATAGTGAGCTGCAGCTCACGCTGCCCCGGCGCGATCCTCAGCTTCGCCCGCACCGGCTCGTACTCGAATCCCTTGGAGATCTCCGCGTAGACCTCGCCCACAGGAAGCTCGGCCTGGAATCTCCCCGGCACGTAGGCGAAGCTCTGCCCTCCCAATTGCAGATCCCCCCCGTAGTCTTCGAACCAGTTCTCGTTCACGACGTCCTGGTGACCGTAAGGCGGGAGGTAGCGACCATCCGATCCCCGGAAGTGGACACGCGTAGGAGTGGGCTTTCCGGTGGATTCGTCTATGACCGTTACATAGGTCCAGGTAGAGCGTGGATACAATACGTGTATCCGCGCGTCCCCGTCCGAGCTTCGCGCCTCACCGTCGAGAAACGCCTGACCGATGGGCAGCTGGTGTGCTGGAGCCCCTGGCGCGTTCACGGTCAGAGTTGCTCCTTCGGCGGCGGTGGCATCCACCAAAAACCCGCGGGTCGGCTTCTCGTCAGGTTTCAGCTCCCCCAGGCCTTTGTCGTCGGCCTTCAGCCAGGTCCCGTCCACCTGCGTGGGCGCGGCATACACGCGAGTGATGGCACCCATGTCGATCTGCGCGTCTAGCTCAGCCGCGGTGACCTTCTCAGCCTCCGGGAGTGTTACACTGTAGACTCGCCGGGGCAGATGGCGCAGTGGATGGCCCGGTCCGTTGTAGAGCGTCATCCCCAGCACGGCCACCGACACTTCGTGTCCGGAGAGGAGCCGAATCGCTGCGAGGTCCTTCATTGGATGGGGATTCCCCAAAGCGTAGACCCAGGCACCGAAGTCCGGCATTCCGCCAACCACGTCAACCAGCAGATCAGCCCAGCCTAAGCCACTGAGATCGTCGACCCTGGGATCGTGAACAGCAGTTGGCATGCTGCTGGGGACTGAGGCGAAGGGCGGGTCGAATTCCCGCCAACCTCCCTTGAACGAGTTGAGTTCGAAACGGCGCCGGACAGGCTGTGTGTGTTCGGATCCATCCTTGTAGGTGAGCACGTAGTTGGCGACGAGCTCGCCGACCGTGCGCAACTCGTCCTCCAGGCTACGCACATTGCAGAAGTGCACGATACACGCGTGTGTAGCCCGACCAGAGAGGGGAATCTGCACTTCCGGCATCCTCGATGAAACCTCGATGAGGCCGGGCTCATCCAACTCCTCCGGGCCAAGCTCGAAGGGAATGCCCCAGTAGCACTGCTCGCCGCGCGGCATGCGTGCGCGCGCCTCCTCAATGCTCTTGTCCCAGCCGTGCTTCCCTCCTGCCGTGAGGGCTGCGGGGGAGTTGAAGTGCTGGCTCAGATCGATGATCCTGAATCTGTCCATCTTGATTCGCTCCTCCGCGCTTACCTTCGCCACCGCCGCGCTCCTTCCCGTGGCCGCTCGAGCGCTCCCTCACCTCCCCTCCCCTGCACTACGTAGCAGCACACTGTCGATCATCTCTCTGGATGTCGACAGTGGTACGCGGCACGGACCTGGAGGCGAGCTATCCACAACCAGCACCGCGACTGCGTATGAAGGGGACCCAAGCAGTGCGCATGGGTCCATTGTACGCGGCCCCGGGCCCCGGTTCACTGCACAGGGTTCCGATCCCCATGTACGCGGTTCTCTCGCTCGCCAACGATGGCAGGATACCCCAGGGACAGCACGTACTATGCCCTCTAGTCACGTGGTGGTCCATAGAGGGAGTAGAGACGGAGCAGACCATAGTCAAGCCAGACCGTGCTTCCTCGGACTCGGGATCGATGCCGATGTACTGTTCTCTTGCCGCCAAGCTCGCGCGGGCAACCGCGACTGAATCTCGTCAGCATCCCATCGGCGCACTTGGAATCAACAGGGCGAGAGAGCCCGCCGTGCTCTGACCGCGCGCGGGAGGGGTTCGCCGAGAGAGTCGACATAGGCGCGTGATTCCCAGCGTCATGCAAGCGGCCCAGCGTCTGGGCGCGGCAGATCGATCGTCGCGGACGGACGCGCCCTGATGTTGACGGAGGTACAGGTCGGGAGCACATCAATCGGCAGCGGGCCGGCAGAGGCCGCGAGGAGGCGACATGCAGGCGAGCGCGCGATCTCCTGAGATCGGGAAACTGAGGCTGTTCGATAGCTGCGTTACGCTCGGGCGCATGGCCATGGCTGAGATGCCCGAGTGGCTGACACCGTCGAATGTCGTTGAGGTCATGGACAAATACGACGTCGCCGAGGCGCTCGTGCACTCAAATGATGCCCGCCTCAGGCACCCACGGGCCGCCGGCAATCGGCAACTGCTGACGGATATCGCCGCCATACCGAGGCTTCACCCGGTCTGGGTGCTGGAGCCGCCGGAGTCCGCGCCCCCGAAGGCGGCGCAGGCGATGGTGGAGGAGATGGTGGCAGCGGGCGTGAAGGCAGCGCGCCTGATGATGGGATTCGCCCCGCCGCTGCCGTGGCTGTGGGAGGCCACGTGCGCCTCACTGGAGGAGCATCGTGTGCCCTGTTTCCTGGACTTCGCCCCCACAGCCTCCGGATCTCATGGCAACACCCAGGGCGTACCGGACGCCGCGTCAATTCACCATCTCCATGACCTATGCCTCGCTCATCCCCAGCTCCCGATGATCATCTCCCACGCCTTTGGTGGCGTGGGTATCTCGCAGCCGACTCTGCCCTTGATGCGCAGAGTGCCCAATCTCCACTTGGATATCACCTGCCTCCTGGACTACTGGAAAAGGGCGGTGGTCGAGTTGGGGCCCGAGAGGGTGTTCTTCGCGACCGGAATGCCCTTCGACGATCCGAGCTGGCGGGTCTCGAACGTGCAGTACGCTCACGAGATCGATGGAGCGGCAAAGCGACAGATTTGTGGCGATAACCTGCGGCGACTCATGGAGGCCGTGAGATGAGCGAGATCATCGACCGTTGGCGCGCCGGTGAAGGGCTGCCTGGCTGTCTGGTAATCGACGGACACACCCATATCATGGCGTGGCCCTACGGCGTGGACCACAGCACGCCCGAGGAGGGCGTCGCGCAGGCCGTCGCCGCGATGGACGCGAACGGAGTGGATGCGGCCTGTGTCATGAGCGGTGGTTACATGTTCGCCGGTCTTGACTACACGGTGGGGAACGATGTGCTGCTAGAGATGACACGGATGGCGCCCGAGCGGCTCATCGCGTTTGGACATATCAACCCCAATGACACCTGGGAGCGGATTGAGGCCGAGTTGGAGCGCATCTACGCCATGGGATTCCGGTGTCTGAAGCTGCTGAACGACTACCAGGACCGCTATCCTGGAGACGGGCCCAACCTCATGGCGCTCTACCAGTTCGCGGCGGAGCGGAACATGCTCGTCTTCAACCACATGTGGTTGCCGGGGGAACTCCCGAAAATCGCGCGCGAGTTCCCCTCCGTGGATCTCATCTGCGGGCCACTACCTTGGCTCCGAACACGAGCCCCTACTGCGGGAGTTCCCCAACGTCTACACGAATCTCGCGTCGATACACAGCCTGGGCTTCCTGGAGCGGGCCGTACGGAATGTGGGGGCGCACAAGTACCTGATGGGCTCAGATGGCTTCATGGTCCCTCTCTCCCGCGGAATCGGCCCCGTCGTGTACGCGGACATCCCCGACGAAGACAAGCGGCTGATCCTGGGCGAAACGCAGGCGCGACTGCTCGACAAGGTGGGCGCCGTACCTCGGGGGTTGAAGGCAAAGCTCGAGGCGGCTTCCTGACGAGTTCCGGTCACCAGACAAGTTCTGTAAATGGAGGCAACCAGTCACGATGGCAGACAGGAGCAGTGGGGAAAGGATCGTCCCGGTCTATCCCGGGAGGAGTTGGGAAACCGCGCTGGCATCCGAAGTGAGCATGGACGGCGACCGGCTTCGCTCAATAGCGTTTGGCCAGGCGGGCTGCATTATCCGGTACGGCTACATGGTTCATGCCTGGGGAGACCTCACAGACCGTAGCGCCGGCGGATCAGACATCAAACCGGTCTTCAGCCATTTCCTCCTCAAGGCGGTGGAGGAGGGCCTCGTGCCGAACATCGATGCCAAAGTCGTTGATTTCGAGCCGCGGCTGGGCTCACTCAACGCCGATCTCGGCCACAAGGACCGCGACATAACCTGGGCACATATGGCCAACCAGGTCGCCTGCTACGGAACCCAGGAACGACCGGGGACGGCCTTCGACTACAACGACTTCAACATGGCGCTGTTCGGCGACACCGTCTTCTTCAAGATCTATGGCGCGACCTCGTGGGATGATGCGAACGAGAAGGTGGTTGTGCCGAAGCTCACGGGGCCGATACAGTGCGAGGATCGCCCGGCGG
>JABAOC010019421.1_pt1 | contig 14989 bp, 13 predicted proteins | sample 7062161 | NCBI WGS metagenome assembly JABAOC01 (sample SAMN14538625, study PRJNA623070) | marine sediment metagenome | biome: marine biome [ENVO:00000428]; feature: marine pelagic biome [ENVO:01000023]; material: deep marine sediment [ENVO:00002113] | place: India: Gulf of Khambhat ... | reverse complement strand
GATGAGACTGCTTCCGATCCTGGTGGGGCGGGAGGGTCTGCTAGGACGACAGGGTATGGAGAGTAACTTCCGTGCCTGCCATCATGCAAAGGAAGCCGGGGGCTAGGCTTCCTTTTTTTTGTGTTGAATCCGTTTATGGAAGGAGGTGGTCGACCCTTTCCTGAAATGAGCATCAAAAAACAGAAAGAAAGGTAGGTGAGGTAGCCTTATGAAACTAACCCGTAGGACATTTTTGAAGATCTCGGGCGCCACGGCAGCAGGAGTCGCGGCTGGAAGTTTGGGTTTTGATCTCTCACCCATCAAGGCCCACGCAGCCACGCTCCGTAAGAATTTGAAGGCTGCGAAGGAAACCGCAACGATCTGCTGCTACTGCGCGGTGGGATGCGGTGCCCTCGTCCATTCGACCAATGGCAAGGTGATCAACATCGAAGGCGACCCGGACCATCCCATCAATGAGGGGACCCTCTGCAGTAAAGGCGCTGCGTTGATCCAGCTTTCGGCAGGAAACCCGAAGCGGTTGCAAAAACCGATGTACCGGGCTCCTTACGCTAGCGAGTGGAAGGAGGTTTCCTGGGATTGGGCCCTCGACGAGATTGCTAACCGGATCAAGAAGAGCCGTGACGCGAGTTTTGTCACCAAGAATGCGAAGGGCCAGGTGGTCAACCGCACGGATGGCATTGCCTCTGTAGGCAGCGCTGCCATGGACAACGAGGAATGCTATCTCTACCAGAAGTTTCTCCGCGCTTTGGGTCTGGTGTACATCGAACACCAGGCGCGTATCTGACACTCCGCTACGGTAGCGGCTCTGGCAGAGTCGTTCGGTAGGGGAGCTATGACCAACCATTGGACCGATATTCAGAACGCGGATGTCATCCTGATCAGTGGCAGCAATGCCGCCGAAAACCACCCGATCTCATTCCGTTGGGTGACCAAGGCGATCGAAGGAGGGGCAACTCTGATCAGTGTCGACCCCCGGTTCACTCGGACCTCTTCCAAGGCGCACATCTATGCGCCCATCCGGTCGGGGACAGATATCGCCTTTTTGGGTGGCATGATCAACTACATCATCCAGAATAGACTCTACAATGAAAAATATGTGGAGCTCTACACCAACGCGACATTTCTCGTCCACCCTGATTTCAAAACCGCCGGTGAGCTGAACGGCGTGTTCTCTGGATATGACCCAAAGAAGCGAAAATATGACAAAACGACCTGGACCTTTCAGAAAGACGCCAACGGGATCATCCAAAAGGATCCCACGATGGCGGACCCTCAGTGTGTTTTCCAATTGCTGAAAAAGCAGTACGCCCGTTACACCCCCGATCGAGTCTCCGAAATTACCGGAATGCCCAAGGACAAAATGCTCAAGATCTATGAGGCGTATGCCGCCACGGGGGCTACTGGAAAGGCTGGAACCATCATGTACGCCATGGGTTGGACCCAGCACACCGTGGGTACGCAGAACATCCGCACCATGGCAATCATTCAGCTGCTTTTGGGGAACATGGGTGTTGCCGGCGGTGGCGTGAACGCACTGCGAGGAGAATCCAATGTGCAGGGATCAACTGATCATTGCCTTCTCTTCCATATCCTGCCTGGATACCTCAAAACCCCGCAGGCCTCATTGCCAACGTTGAAGGCTTACAACGACAAGTTTACGCCGAAAACATCCGATTCGAAAAGCGCCAATTGGTGGGGTAACTATCCCAAATACTCGGTCAGCCTCCTCAAGGCCTTTTTTGGGGACAAGGCGACGTCGGCTAACGATTTCGGGTACCCATGGCTTCCCAAGTTGGATGACGGGCAGAACGCCTCCTGGTTGATGCTCTTCGATGAGATGTATAAGGGGAAGTTTTCTGGGTTCTTTGCCTGGGGACAGAATCCAGCCTGTAGTGGTGCCAACGCGAACAAAAACAGGATCGCCATGGCCAAGCTCGAATGGATGGTGAATGTCAACATCTTCCCCAGTGAGACCTCTGACTTCTGGCAGGGACCCGGTATGCGACCGAATAAAATCAAGACCGAGGTCTTTCGGCTTCCCTGTGCCGTCTCGTTTGAGAAGGAGGGAAGCATCACCAACAGTGGCCGATGGAGCCAGTGGCGCTACACGGGTGGTAGCTCTCCCGGTGAGGCGAGACCCGACAGCGAGATCATTAACGAACTCTACCTTCGGGTGAAGAAGCTCTACGACAGAGAGGGCGGTGCTCTCCCCGAGCCTATCCTCAATCTCTGGTGGGACTATGGCCACCCCAAGGTGGATCCGCACAAGGTCGCCAAGGAGATCAACGGCTACTTCATGGAAGACAAAACCGTCAAAGGCAAAACCTACGGCAAGGGGACCCTGGTTCCCAGTTTTGCCTTCCTCCAGGCAGATGGGTCCACCTGTTCTGGTAACTGGCTCTACTGCAACAGCTACACAGAGAAGGGGAATATGGCAGCCCGCCGGAGCAAGGAGGATGCCCCCAATGGGATTGGCCTCTATCCAGAGTGGGCCTGGGCTTGGCCAGTGAACAGGCGGATCATTTACAACCGGGCCTCCGTCGATGAAAACGGCCAGCCCTGGGATAAGGACCATTGGGTGATCAAGTGGGAGAATGGCAAATGGATTGGCGATGTGCCCGATGGCGGCTGGCCGCCACTGTCGAATGAGGCGAAGACCCGATATGCCTTCATCATGAAACCGGAAGGGCATGCACACATCTTCGGTCCTGGTCGGGCAGATGGGCCGTTCCCTGAACACTATGAGCCCTATGAGTGCCCGATCGAAAAGAACCTGATGAGTGAGCAGAAGATCAATCCAACGATTCGGATTCTCTCACCAGAGACCAATACACCACTGGATGTGGCGTTCTCATGCGATCCGCGGTATCCGATTGTTGCCACGACTTACCGGATGGTTGAGCACTGGCAGACCGGCGTCATGACAAGGCACTCTCCCTGGCTTCTCGAGGCGCAGCCCCAGCAGTGGGTAGAAGTGAGCAAAGAGCTCGCCAAACTCAAGGGCATCCGAAACGGCGACCGGTGTGTGGTTCGGTCAGCCCGAGGTGAAATCGACGCCATCGCGGTTGTCACCGATCGATTCAAACCCTTCAAAATCGCCGGTCAGACGATCCACCAGATCGGAATGCCCTGGTGCTTCGGCTGGTTGACGCCGCGCGATGGTGGAGACAGCAGTAACCTGCTGAGTCCATCGATCGGGGATGCCAATACCATGATTCCGGAAACCAAGGCCTTCATGGTCAATATTGTCAGAAAGGAGGTGTAGTCTGATGGGAAAATACGCAGCCTTAGTTGACGTTTCCAGGTGTACGGCATGTCGAGGATGTCAGGTTGCCTGCAAGCAGTGGAACGAAAACCCTGCTGAAAAAACCGTGCAGGTAGGCACCTACCAGAACCCCCCAGACCTCTCCAGTCTGACATTCACCATCGTCCGGTTCAAGGAAAATCTGGTGGGTGGTGAAGTGGTATGGAACTTCTTCAAGGATCAGTGCCGCCATTGCCTGGAGCCCCCCTGCAAGGAGGTCGCGGGGACCGTAACCAATGGTGCGGTTCTTCAGGACGCAAGCGGAGGAGTCATTTTTACGGAAAAGACGAAAGCGATCGACTACGATGAGATCCGGGATGCCTGCCCCTATGACATCCCACGGCAGGACCAGGCAACAGGCATCCTGTACAAATGTACCTTCTGCAACGACCGCATCGCCAATGGTATGCTCCCGGCGTGCATCAAGGCCTGCCCCACCGGTGCCTTGAGCTTTGGGCTTCGGGAGGAGATCCTGAAGAATGCGGAAATGCGGCTGAGTGTGCTGAAGAAGACGCACCCTGCTTCCCGAATCATCGACAAGGATGAGGTGACCTGGATCTATGTCCTCCATCAACCCGAGGTGCAGTTCCAGATCACTCGGAGAGAGCGAAAACCCTCGGCCCTTTACGCCCTGAAGTCGTTGACCAAACCTCTGGGTATCTTCGCCATGGGTGCTGCCCTGGTGAGTCAGGTCGCCAGGAGTCGGGAATAGCGTGTGACGGGGAGACCCGGGTGGTTCCCCTTGTCTTGCCCAGATGGATTGTGTATCATGAGGCTTGTTTCTCTGTGGAACAAGCCTCTTTTCTTGTCTGGCAGGATTGGGTGCGTCCTTTCTGTCTGGTAAGGAAGAAATAGGGTGTGGTATGTGCGGAGGAGTCCGCCGAGAACGCTTTGAATTTAGCAAAAGAACTGAGATATAATCCGGTAGTTGGGAGTTACTATGGGGAAGGGGTCGAAAAAGATCCTCGAGGAGCTTGAAGAGCGGGTCAAGACCCTCGTCCGTCTGAGGCCGAGTCACAAGGAGATCCTGGAGTTCTATGGAGCGATTCTGAGAGAGCAGCTCAAGGCGAGGGGAAAAATTTGCCGGGACATGACCTTGGAAAAGCCCCGCACATCCTCCCAAGAAGACGAAGAAGGTCCACTCCTTCGAGGGAGGAAGATCCCGATCGATTTTGAATTGGCAAAAAAGCTTTTCCGTTGCCTCTGTCGCGTCGCCAAGGGAGGAACTCCGATCCTCAAGGAAGGAATTGAGAAGATCGAAAGAGCGGCCAGAGACGGGAGAATCGATATAGATCGATTCCTGGAAGAAATGGCCCTATCAGAATCGCGTTACCTCGAAGAGGCTTCATCATCCATCGGCCTGAGTCGTGATATTCTCACATTTCTGGGTCGGGCCAGCATACAGCCATTCTTGATCGAAGCTGCTGCGACTCTCACGGAAGGTGCGGACATGAAAGAGTGGTCGGAGAGCAGGTGCCCCGTCTGCGGCGCACCTCCGCTTCTCTCAGAACTCGCTGAAACAGAGGGTCGAAGGATGTTGATCTGTTCCATCTGTGGACACCGGTGCAAAGGCGTTCGCATGGCTTGCCCCTTTTGTCATACCCAGGATCCAAAGGCCCATCGGTATCTGTTTGTCGAGGGAGATGAATCGGTCAGGATCGATGTCTGCGAGGTGTGCAAGAAATACATTAAGACCATCGATTCGAGAAAAATGAGCCAGAGGATTTTTCCACTACTAGAGGATATGGGAACCCTCCATCTCGACATGCTTGCACAGGGGGAGGGATACCAGAGGGGCTCGACCCCGTTTCTGGATATCAGTTAACAAGCGAGGGAGGGATCGACTCTTGAAAAGGACAGTGATTCCACTAGGTCTCAGCCTGTTGGTGGTTGTGACCCTCGCGGTGGCTGCCCTGGCCGGGGATAGCGTAAAGGACCTCACCATTGTATATAGCAACAATATCAACGGCACGGTCCGTCCCTGCCCTACCTGAGGGAACAAGACGATCGGCGGCCTGGGCAGGCGAGCGACATTGATCGATCGATGGAGAGCTGAGCAAAAGAACCTCCTCATTCTTGATGCTGGCGATCTCCTCTACCCGAGGGTTTCAGAACCGGTATCCCAGGACAAGACCAAAACATTCAATCTACAGGCTCGTGCCATTATCGAAGCCTTTAACTTTATGGGATGTGACGCGATCACCGTGGGTGAAGATGACTTTCTCTTGGGAAAAGAGAATCTGCTAAAAGTTCTGGACGAGGCGAAATTCCCCGTGGTCAGCGCTAACCTATTGGACGGTGAGTCGAAAGCCACCCTATTTCGTCCATATGTCATCAAGACCATCGAGAATCTCCGCATCGGAATATTCGGTCTTTCTCCGAAGCCCGATTCTCAGGACGAGAGGTTTCATGGCCTTTTGGTGGGAGACCCCAAGGAAACGGCTCGGAAGGTTATTTCTGAGCTGAAGGAGACGACGGATTTTACGGTGTTGCTGAGCCATCTTGGATACCCGAAAGATCTGGAGCTCGCCAAAGAGTTGGACGGAATCAATGTCATCGTGGGAGGCCACACGGGCATCAACCTGAACTACCCCAGGATCGTCCGAAATACGGTGATTCTCCAAGTGGCCAACCGAGGGCGTTATCTCGGACGGGTCGACCTCTCCATCAATGACCTGTCCCAACCCTTTGTGAATGTGAAGATGAAGGATACGCTTCAAAAGCGGCTCGCGCAAATCGAGAGGCGTCTCGAAGAGTTGGAGCAAAACCCCACCAAGAACCAGAAAAATGAACAGATCAGGGAACGGTTTTTGAAACATAAGGCCGAAACCGAAAAGATTATGAAAACCTATGAAGAAGGTAACAAAATGGTCAACGAGGTTGTCCCGCTGAGGGACACGATCCAAGACAATCCTGAATGCCAGAAGATTTTGGCCCCATACCTCGATCAGATTTCTGAACATAGTGAGAGTTCCCCCCGCAGCCAGGAGGCATCCCCCGCTCAGTAGACCCGAGAAATGTCGAACCAAGACACGTCGCACCGAAGGTTCGGATTTTGCGAGAGGGATCGGCGTAATGATCGCAGAGACTGATTTTGTCCTCATCCATCCTCCCAGCCTCTATGATTTCCGAAAGAGCCCCGTCATGCATGGCCCAATTAGCGATGTCGTTCCCTCAACGCCGATTTTCGAGTTCTATCCTATTGGATTTGTGAGTATTTCTGAATACTTAGAGAGACACGGTTTCCGGGTCCGAATCATCAACGTGGCCCTCAAGATGCTGAAAAACCCTAGATTTGACGTCGAGAAACTCATCGGCTCCTTGAATCCTCGCCTCTTTGGACTCGATCTTCACTGGATGGCACACATCCAAGGGGCTCTGGCCCTCGCTGAGATCATCAAGCGTTTTCATCCCCAGAAACCGGTCATTCTTGGGGGGCTGTCGGCGACGTATTTCCATGAGGAGATCCTCGAGCGCTACCCCCAGGTCGATTTTGTTGCCCGAGGTGACTCGACCGAGGAACCCCTTCGTCAGCTCCTGAGCGCCCTCAGAGACGGGAACGGATTCCATGAAATCCCGAACCTCTCGTGGAGGGATGGGGGCGGAAGAACACTTGTCAATCCCCTCTCCTACGTCCCCGAGAATCTCGATCACATCACCATCGATTATCGTCACATCATGAAAAAAGTGGTCCGTTACTTGGATCCCTTGGGATATGAACCTTTTTTCAACTGGTTTTCCTACCCTGTGACAGCTGTTTTCACGTGTCGGGGTTGCGCACACGATTGCACCACATGCGGTGGATCGGGAAACACCTTTAAGGCCATGGCATGTCGTAAACGACCGGCCTTTCGCTCCCCTCATCTGCTGGCGCGCGATATTTTCAACAGTATCGAGCATCTCAACGCTCCAGTGATGGTTATTGGAGACATATTTCAAGCAGGCCAAGAATACGGATTCCAACTGCTTTCGGCCCTCATGGAGAAGAAGATTCGGAACCACATCGCTTTTGAATTCTTTAGACCACCTTCTCGCGAAAAACTCGAGAGAATCGCCGAAGCAGTTCCCAATTTCAACATAGAGATTTCTCCCGAGTCGCATGATGAGAAAATTCGTCATCGATTCGGGAGGCATTATGACAATCGGTCTTTAGAGGAAATGATCGAGAACGCATTGGAACTCGGGTGCAAGCGTATCGACCTGTTTTTCATGACGGGCCTTCCAGGCCAAACCTATCGATCTGTCCTGGATACGGTGGCATACTGCCGGGATCTTTTGGAACGGTTTGGAGAGAAACGCCGGGTGATCCCTTTCATCTCTCCCATGGCTCCCTTTCTCGATCCCGGAAGTGCAGTGTTTGAGAATCCGGAGGAGTTCGGGTACACGATTTACTACAAAACAGCTGAGGAACACCGCCAGGCCCTCCTGGCGCCAAGTTGGAAATACATGCTCAACTATGAGACCGATTGGATGACGAGAGACGAGATCGTGTACAGCACCTATGAAGCGGCCCTCAGATTGAATCGCCTAAAGGCCCACTACGGCCTCATCGACCCTGAGATTGCCCGTGTGATCGGACAGAGAATTGAAGAAGCCACCCAGTTGATGCACGAGATAGATCGGGTGGTGGAAACGACTAGGCCCGAAGAGCATGAGAGAGAGCTGCGCAGCCTAGGGGTCCGGTTCAACAACCTCGACATAGCCACCATTTGCGGAAAAGATGAACTCCAGTGGCCCACCCATTTCTTTCGGATGAACTGGTACAAAATCCTCAAGACCCTTCTCATGCCCATTCGCCCTGACATCGAACCCTAGGAGAAACCTGATGGCCAAAAAGCAACAGGTCCTGAGGAAAATCCCCAAAGTGGATGAAATTCTCAACGATCCCGGTGTGTCTCGCTGGATCGATACGTACTCTCGAGGAGTCGTCGTGGAGGCCATTCGTCGGGGCCTGCAACGTCTCCGGGATGATCTCTTATCCTCCCCCAGCGAGGATCCAGACGAGACGGCCTTTTCTGTCCAGAGACTGATGCCCTACTTTGAGAAAGCCATCGAAGACCAGATTGCCCGGCGACTCAAACGCCTCATCAATGCGACAGGCGTTGTGATCCATACCAACTTAGGGCGCTCTCTCCTGCATGCCGACGCGATCGCCCATATGGATGAAGTCTCCCGTCGTTTTTCCAACCTCGAGTACGATCTCGAGAGAGGCCAGCGTGGATCTCGATACGTCCACGTCGAGGAGATACTGTGCACTTTGACCGGGGCGTCGGCCGCCCTTGTCGTGAACAACAACGCTGCTGCCGTTCTTTTGGTCCTCAACACACTGGCAGAGGGTAAAGACGTGGTTGTCTCTCGAGGCCAACTGGTTGAAATCGGTGGGTCTTTTAGAATTCCCGACGTGATGCGTCGCAGTGGAGCCCGATTGGTCGAGGTGGGTACGACCAATCGAACCCATCTCGAAGACTACCATCGTGCACTGAGCGAGGAAACGGCCCTTCTGCTGAAGGTTCACACAAGCAATTTCAAGATCGTAGGGTTCACCACGGATGTTTCCCTCAAAGATCTTGTTGAGCTCGGAAGGAGTGAGAGTATTTTCGTCATGGAAGATTTGGGGAGTGGATGTCTGGTTGACCTGAAGCGATACGGGCTTGAGGAGGAACCTCTGGTTCAAGATGCTATTCAGGATGGTGCTGATGTTGTCACCTTTAGTGGTGATAAACTTCTCGGCGGCCCCCAGGCAGGAATTATTCTCGGGAGGCAGGAGATCATTCACCGCGTGAGGGCGAATCCGCTTAGCCGTGCCCTCCGTATCGATAAGCTGACTCTGGCCGCTTTAGAGTCGACACTGCGCCTTTACCTTGACGAGAAAAAGGCAATTCAGGAGGTCCCGACACTGGCCATGCTCACCGTTCCCCGAAGTACGCTGGTTCGCCGGGCTCGTCGTTTGATGAATCAGATCCGTCGTCGACTCGCTGATGCGGTTGAGGCATCGGTCCGGGATGATATATCTCAGGTGGGGGGAGGTGCTTACCCGCTTCAGGAACTCCCGACCCGGGTGATTGCTCTTCGATCGAAGCGCCTTTCCTCAAACCAAATCGAGGCAAAGCTCAGACGGCACCAACCTCCGGTGATCACCCGAATCAATCGAGACGAGGTGATCCTGGATCTCAGGACCATACAGGATGACGAAATTCCAATCGTCGTCCAGGCCCTTTCAGAAGCGCTCAGGTGAGGAGTTGAATTGATCCGATGAGGGAAGAAGTTTTTGCGTTCAAGGTCTTCGCAGAGGATGAGGGAAAGCGATTTGACCGTTTTTTTCAACCGCGCGATTTGCCCCTGTCGAGATCTCGCATCAAGCAGTTGATCGAAAGTGGTCAGTTTCGACTCAACGGACGAACCGCCAAACCGGGAGTAAGGCTCAAACTCGGAGATGAGATCAGCGGCACCATCCCTCCGCCGAAGGCTTTAGAGGTAGAGGCCGAGAATATTCCACTCGATGTTCTCGGTGAAGACCGTGACATCATCGTGGTCAACAAACCGGCCGGGATGGTGGTTCATCCCGCCCCTGGAAATAACAGCGGAACCCTTGTCAATGCGCTGTTGTTCCACTGTGGTGACCTTTCAGGAATCAACGGGATTTTACGTCCTGGAATCGTCCATCGGTTGGACAAACTCACCTCCGGTGTCATCGTTGCTGCCAAAAATGACCTGGCCCATGAATCCCTGGCCCGGCAGTTCAAGAACCGAACCGTCGAGAAGCGTTATCTGGCCATCGTCTATGGACATTTCCCTGAATCTGAGGGACGGGTCGATACCTCCTTAGGAAGACATCCAAGGAACCGCATGATGATGTCCGTACACACGCGAGTCCCGAGAGAGGCTTTGACACGGTGGCGGGTGCTCGAGGGGTTGAGACATTTCACCCTCCTCGAGATCTCTCCTCGAACAGGGCGAACTCACCAGATTCGGGTTCACCTTGCATCCATCGGTCACCCCGTTCTTGGGGATCCGGTTTATTGTCGCAGAAAACATCTGAAGCAGATTCCAGACCGGGAAGTTCGAACTCGGGCTGAGAAATTCAAGCGGCAGGCGCTCCATGCCTCTGATCTTAGGTTCTTTCACCCTCAGAGCGGAGAACCTGTAGGGTTTCACGCGCCTCTGCCCGACGATATGGAGGAGGTCGTTGATTTTCTACGAGAGTGAGAGGAGTTTTCCCACTTGATGGGGGGCCTCCTGTCCCTTCGCTCTCCCACCCTACCACAGAGACACGGAGTGTCTCAGCGAGCATATGGCCATCTTTTGCGTGAAGTTGACGGAACGGCCCTGAGGACCTTGAGGTTGGAGGCCAAAGACACCTTGCCTCAGGCCTCGAGCAAAGCGGTCCGGCAGCCTGAGCCGGCACGTTCCTTTCTGTCTCCGTGGTGAGAACATGAATTGGATTGATTCAGATCGATGATTCGAAGATACACCGTTTCCGACCTACAAACCAGAAAAGGCCTTGGTTTCTATCAGGCTCCACATTTTGAGGCTGGTGACTCGCTCATCCATGCCTTTACTTCACGGCAAGGCGGAGTAAGTCCTCCCCCTTTCCATGCTTTGAATCTCGGTACCGGCACCGGGGATCAGGAGACGCATGTCAAAAGTAACAGGGAAATCCTCATGAGGACCTTTGGTCTCGACCCTTCGGTCCTCTTTACCGCCAATCAGGTCCACGAAGCCGACATTCTCATCCTGGAATCATCAACACCAGCGGAGGTTTCAAAAGTCTCTCGTGATGCCATCATCACCCAACGACGGGGGATCGCCATCGGCGTGCTCACGGCCGACTGCGTACCGATCCTGGTTTTTGACCCTGTCCATCGAGCAGTTGCTGCCATTCATGCCGGTTGGAAGGGTATAGCAGGCGATTTGGTGGGGAAGACAATCCGGACGATGGTCGATCAGTTCGAAACGCGGCCCGAGAAGCTCAGAGCCGCTGTGGGACCGTCTATTGGCCCGCGTTGTTATGAGGTCGATGACCAGGTCCGATCTGCCTTCTCACATCATCCGGACGGCTGGTCGAAATGGGCCGAGGCAGTTTCTTCCAGAGCCTGGATGTTCAACCTTTCCCAGGCCAGCGTCGATCTTCTCCTGGGGTCAGGGGTCCGGCCTGACAACCTCGTGTTCTTAGATGTCTGCACCCATTGCCACCCGCATCTTTTCTATTCCCATCGAAGAGACAATGGACGAACGGGTCGACAGATATCCTTTGTCATGCTCAAGTGAAATGGTATACTGGCATGGGCTCTCAGCTAGAAGTCGGAGATTGAAATGTTCGCAGTCGCTAATTTTCTTTTCGCCATTGCAAGGATCCTAGACATCCTTTTGAACATCTACATGTGGATCATCATCGCAAGAGCGGTCCTGTCGTGGGTGAATTTCGATCCAAAAAACCCGATTGTTGGCGTTCTTTATCAGCTCACGGAACCCGTTCTGTGGCGGATCAGGAGATACCTTCCCTTAAGGGGGATGGGAATTGACGTTTCGCCAGTCATTGCCATTTTGGCCATCATATTTGTGCGTCGCTTTCTGGTGGTCACTCTCCTCGATATAGCGAACCGTCTGTAGCCTCTCTGAAAGACCCGAAATCAGCCGGTGAAACTCCTCACTTCTGGGGAAACGAAGAATCTCCCCTATTTTACAGAAGTACGAGGTCACAGTCGCGGAGTTTAGCATTTCTCGCGGGGGCGTCGGAGGAAGTCCTTTTGCCCTCAGGCGGCAGAAGGGATCTCTTCAGAGTTCATGTCGGGATTGCGTGCTTCAAAGAGCCGCTTTGCCATGAAATGGCCAAATTCATAAGCAAGATACAGACGCTTTCCACTTCGATCGATTGTCTGGGGGAACTCCTTCCAGAAATCGATTTCCTCCTCAATGGGGTAGCGATCGGCAACCTGGGCCCGAAAGATCCCCCACTCTTCCGGGTCGGGATAAACCACTGAGATCTGAAGTCTCTGGCAACATCGATGAAACTCGTACTTGTCTCCCAAGGTTTTTTTGAAGATCTCCTCAATCACGGCTGCCTTTCGCGGCCACAGGGTCTCCAGAGATTCCTGAAGCTGAAGAAAGGTATTGCGCAACTGGAAAATCCCAAATCCCTGCTTATCGATTTGATTCGCTAGGATGTGCTCGACTCGCAGGCCGATCTCGATCAAGCCCTTGTACTCTTTGAAGGTTGTTTCGGTTTCTAGCGGGGCCGAACAAACGACGATTACCTCTGATAGTGGAATTTGTTGAATCTCGGACACCTTGAGAGCGTCCTCGATTGGCGTCGTCTGGTTCACCCCGCCGTCGATCCACTGCGTCGAACGGTCGTAAGGGAATTCTCCAGGACTGAACGCGATTGGAATGGCCGTGCTGCCGAGAACGATTTGGGAGGTATACGGGGCAAGGGCCGGGTCAGCAGGGTCGAGGGCATGATACTTCCCGGTTTGGAGCGAGACGACACCGATTCTAAGGTGGGTTCCATTCTTTTTGAGGTTTTCTTGGAGATTTTGCGTATTCTCTTCGATGGCCTCCAAAAGGCGCCTATTGTCCTCCAGGCCGTTCATCTCCCCCAGTTGACGATAGAAGATACCACCAGGGAGAACCGCCCTGATCACCTTTTCGGCCAGAGTAAAACGCTCGGGAATGATTTCGAGGTCCGTCTCAGCCTGACGCATCCAGATCTCCTTTAGCTTGTCGAAGTACTCAGGCCCCTGAGCTACCATCATCGCATTAAGGGCCCCGGACGAGACACCACAGACGATCTTGAAACTATCCTTCCTCTCTTTGAGGAGATACTCGATGGCACCAATCTGGAAAATGCCCTTAGTCCCCCCCCCCGAGAGAACAAGGGCCTTCTCTCCAGCCGGCTGAACAAGAATGGGCTTCTTCGAAAAGAGGCCGGAGAGAATGCGATCGAGCTTTTTTCCGAATGCCATGAAATCACCCTGCTTTCATTCGTCCCTGGTTATTCTACCAGGCGGAGATGGTTTAGAGTCAATATATCAAATACAGTGTCCCAGTCAAACGCCCCGGGGGGTGAAGTATTTTTGGGAAAGTCGTCCGATATCATGAAATGCCGGATATTGGTGTCATACCCAAATGCCACTTCTTTGGACCCGGGGAGCGGGCGTCAACCTGTAAAGGGGAACAGGTCCTGGGGTTTCCCCATTTTTGAGGGAACCTGCTGTCTCTGAGCGACGTTGCGGAAGCGGTGGGGACCCTTCGAGGATGAGCAGGGAGGGGAAAGCCGCGCCTTCAGAGCGCGGAAGGGGCAGAAATTCCCCACCTGCGAATCCCGATAAGGGTCACCGCGTGAGCTTGGGCGCGAAGGGATAGTAGGTTCCCACTTAAGAACTCGAAAATATTCAAAGAAATCTGTAATTTGTGAGACATGTACTTCGGGAAATAGGGAAACTCCTCGAATAAGTCGAAATTCGTACACTCAGGTCTTGAATCCCTTGATCTCGGGTGCCCTTCGGGCCACCTCGATGACCAGGGTGGTGGTGTGTTCCAAGTCCCTCAGGTCCACCACGCTGCTCGGTGAGTGAATGTATCGGCAGGGAACCGAAACGATTCCCGTCAGGACCCCACCCCGGCTCACGTGAATGACCCCTGCATCGGTACCTCCGGAAAGGGGTGCCTTGTGCTGCCACGGGATCTTCAGTGTTTCGGCGGCTTTCTCGATGAAACGCACCAGGGCCGGGTTCACAATAATGGACTTGTCGGCCACCGAAATTGCAGGTCCCTTTGACAGACGGGCAGGGCACTTGTGGTCGGGTGTACCCGGAGTGTCGGCGCCGACGGTCCCCTCGACAACCAGGGCCACGTCCGGCTGGATCTCATAGCTTGCCGTCTTCGCACCCCGGAGGCCCACCTCCTCGCTCACGGCAAAATTGGCAACCACGGTAAAATCCGGGCGATTTTGAGAAAAATACTCCAAACATCGAATGAGGATGGCGCACCCGACTCGATCATCGAGGGCCTTGCCCATGACCCGATGATCACTCAGGATCTGAAAAGGGTAAGCCACCGCTCCTGGTGTCCCGGGTCCGATGTGCAGCCCTGTGACAGCCTCTTTCGATTCGACGCCTGCGTCAATATACAGATCCTCAACCTTCAATGGCTGCTTCTGCTCCTCAGGCGTCTGCACGTGCGGCGGCAGTGCGCCGATCACGCCTCGGTGCTTGGTGCCTCTTCTGGACCTGAGCTCAACTTGTTGCCCAGGGAGCACCCGAGGGTCCCATCCTCCAATCAGGGCAAATCGAAGAAATCCCCTCTCTTCCAAATGGCTGACCATCACCCCGATCTCATCCATGTGAGCATCGAGCATCAATGTGAAGCCTCGCCCCGGATTGATCCGGGCAATGAGGTTTCCGAGCACATCTGTCTCGGTCTCGTCGACCAGATCTCGAATGGTTTCACGAATCCAGTCTCGAATTTCGTCTTCAAATCCTGATACACCGAACTGGTTCGATAGTTGTTTGAGAAGTTCAATGGTATCCAAGGGAAACCTCCTTATCAGAAACCAAAAGTGGAGTTTCCTAAGTTTTCAAAGCGAGAAGTTTGTAACCTCCTGATGTTTCACGACAATTTTGAATCTTTGGATGGAACCCTCATATCCCTTCGCTCCCTCCTTCCCGCCGTTGCCGCGTCAGGTGG
>JABAOC010006728.1_pt3 | contig 14995 bp, 12 predicted proteins | sample 7062161 | NCBI WGS metagenome assembly JABAOC01 (sample SAMN14538625, study PRJNA623070) | marine sediment metagenome | biome: marine biome [ENVO:00000428]; feature: marine pelagic biome [ENVO:01000023]; material: deep marine sediment [ENVO:00002113] | place: India: Gulf of Khambhat ... | reverse complement strand
GGGCATCTTTCCCGCGATTCGAGGGCGCTCACGCCCTCGCCACGACCATCCCCAGGCTTCGCTTGACGATACCACCCAGATGAGGCGAAACACGGGCAAGTGTAAGCCTGGCACCCGTCATTGCCGTCTATTCCTTGTCTCGTGCAGGTTCGCCCACGATTGCATTTAAGGGTTTGTGAGAAGCAGCATAGACGTCTCTTCCGGCCACGAGCGCCCGCGGGAAGACAAGGTCTGCAGGGCCAAGCCCGCAGTGCCGCTGCGCGTCAGGAATGGCCCTGCGACCAGGCCCCTAAATGCGCAGAACGCATTTTGGGAACCCTTCATGGGCAGGATGCCCATGCTACTTGGAGACGGGATGCTCACACACCCTCTGAGGCTCGGTGCGGATCGCCTGCTGTTGGACCAGCCGTTCGAGTGCGTCGAGCCGCTGCTCGAGGCGATCGCGCTGGGCGACGGCCTGCTCCAGTTCGGCGATGCGGGCCTCCTGCTCCTTCAGGGCTTCCACGAGCAGCGCGACGAGCCGGTCGTAGGCAAGCGATCTGGCATCGATACCATTGGCCTCATAGTCCACGACTTCGGGCATCACCCGGCCGACTTCCTCGGCCACGAGGCCAACGTCGTGACGGCCCGACTCTTTCCAGTCGAAGTATACGCCGCGGAGCTGCCTGACTTTGTCCATCGCACGGTCGATGGTGCGCACGTTGGTTTTCCAGCGCGCCGAGCTGTAGGTGGTCCAGGCGTTGGCCCGGCCCCGGCCGCCAGCGTTGGCCGTATTCGGCAACTCCAGGCGGTAGCTCGGATTGGTGACGCCCAGGCCGACATACCCCGTGCTCTTGATGTTCAAGGCGGGCGGGAAGACCATGACGCTGCCCAGGCTGAACAGGCCGCTGGCGGCCCTCATGCTCCAGCCCCAGGGCAGCATCTTGCCCCCGGCGAGCTGGATCTCGGCCTCCACGGCCCCATCGCGTGGATTGCTGAAATAGGCGAGCAATTGCCGGCCCGCCCCCTCCTTGACCACGGTCAAAGGCACCGTGGAGGCAGCGATGGCGATGGGTGTCCTGACGACGTCGTCGGGCGCCACTTCGATCCGGACATCGCCGCGGACATGCAGTTTCCCGTCGGGCTCGGTTGTCCCAATCCCCACGTTCCCGCTCCTGGCTTTCACCACGACCCTCTCACCGGAGAACGGTGGATAGGGAAACCGCTCTGTGATCCGCAGGTCGGACGAGGCACCTTGACGCAGGATCTCCCACGTGTTCACTCCGACTCCGGCCGTCGTGAGGCTGATTCCAGCATCGTCTCCGAAGTCGCCCACAAGTCGCATCCAGACCGGCGAGGCGGCTTCCAGCAGCATGTTCCCGACGACGTGCAGCTTCTCCTGCGGCTGGCTCGCCCCGATGCCCACATTGCCGGAAGGGATCGAGCGCATGTCGTCGCCGACAACCATCCAGTCGTTGTCGCCCCACTCTTCAAGCAATACGATGTAGTCGAACTTGCTCAGGATTTGCACACGATTGCAATACTGCTTCGGGCAGATACCTCCCCAATAGTAGCCGTACACTTCCACGGCCTCGCCCGACACCAGATTCAGCGCATTCTCATAGCACACCTGAACCGAATCGACCAAGGTCAACACGCCGTTGGGATCAGCAAGTATCCGCTCGATGGCCACGGTGACGTGATAGTCCCCATAGCAGACGGGGATCACATTGTTCTGCTCATCAACCGTGACCGTCCCTCGGAACTTCACCTGCCCATTTTGGCCGTAACCAGACCCCGCCAGAACCAACACCAGAATCACAACCGCCACATTTCTCCCCGTTTTCATAGTGTCACCCCTTTCTATCCGTTGCCCCCATTCCCCATCTCGTACGGCAGAGGACCGACGCCCTGTGACGTTGTGCCACGCCCGTAGTTCGCGACGCACTCCGCGATGGCCTCATGCAGGCCGCAGAACGACACTTCCATCGCCATAATAGAAACACCTGGCCCCTAGCTTGTCAATTGTGGAGATTACGTATTTTTGTCGCCACGAATCCGGCCCGCCGACGTGACAACGACGAAAAGACCTGAGGATGACAACGGCTGACAGTCCCAAGGAAATACAGAGGCCCTCAAAAGACGCGCCAGGTTTAAAGGGAAAGCCGTCCCACCGCTATGGCTCCGATTTGAGAATTCGGGCAATCAGCCATTGTTCTCCGTCGTCGATGATTTCGCACTGAATGCGGCATAGGTGAGCATACTTCCGACTCATGTTCACCTGCCCGTGCTCTGAGCCAATGATGAACTCGCCCGCATTGTTCATCGAGAAGTTCCACTGGTGCAGACCTGTATAGTGACCGTGTTCGGCCTCATTCGGGTGATGCTCCATGAGGACATAGCAGCCCGGTTTTACCACCGCCAGCATCTGCTGCACGACCCTCTCAGGGTCATAGGAATGGTCTATGCTGTTGCGGGCAAAGACGAGATCGAAGAAGTCCGTGGAAAAGCGGGAGGTCAATCTCTCGCCATCGAGCTTCTCCGTCCGCACCAAGGGCTTTATCGAGCGGCTTTTCAGCAGCCTGTCATATTCATGCGCCAGTGGGTCCACCGCCGTTATGCGAATTTTCCGCCCGTCACACCTCTTTCCCACGAATGTCAATGGCCCAGCCCCGACGTCGAGTATGTGCGCCATCTCCTTGCCTCGCGGCAAGAGTTCAGCAATCCTTTTCTGCAGCGGTAGGTCGGGGTCGAGGCGCAAGGGCAGTCCCTTGTCGGCCAAGTACGTATCCCACCATTCGATTTCGTGCGCGAAGCCAGCTTTCCACTTTCCGCGACGGCTTTGCGGGATGGGCAGTCTGTAATGAGTGCGGAGCCTATCGACGATCCCAGCCCATCCGGTCGTTCGAACAGTGCCCAATGCCGCTCTCACTTTCGTAAACATGAACTGGGGAACAAGGATTCGAACCTTGACTAACTGATCCAGAGTCAGTTGTGCTACCGTTACACTATTCCCCAGTGATGCGTCCGGAATTGGTAGCTGATTCACATATTACCGCATGTCGGCGGCTTTATCAAATCGAAAAAATCGAATCAATTTCCAGCCGACCGGCAGCAGGACCGCCGCCAGAGCGATCTTCAGTATATCGCCGACAAGGAACGGGTACAGGCCGGTCGCCAGCACGCCCTTGCCGTCCAAGGGTTTGCCTAGAAGGTGGATCAAGCACAGCAGCCAGGCCAAGCCGCAGACATAGATTGCCACGTTGCCGAGGCTCATGGCCAGAACCGTGGTTGCCGCCCGGCGGTCCCATCCGCCCTCGGACAAGGCTCCGACAATGTATGCCGCGAAGAGGAAACCGACGAGGTAGCCGCCGGTCGGTCCGAAGAGGGCGGCCGGACCGGCCTTGCCCTGGGCAAATACGGGCAGACCGGCCACACCCTCGGCGATATACGTCAGCACGGACAAAGCCCCCCGGCGCGAGCCGAGCAGTGCGGCAACCATCAGCACGCCGAACGTCTGGCCTGTGACCGGCACGGGGTATCCGATCGCGATCTGAGCACATAGTGCGATGGCGATAGAGCCGCTCACGATCAGGGCCGCATCGTAGAGACGGGCGAGCCTTCTCTCCGACGGTCGAATAAGATCGGCAACCGTGAGTCCAGCTATCATATTTTACCCAAGCTCACACAATGCGCTCTCAGTCCGCGTCTTCCCGCCGATTTTGGCCCTGCGGCCGCACTCTCGACGGCGAGATCACGACCGGGCCACAATTCTACTTGACGGCATCCCACACGTCAAATACGTTTCAGCGAGTGCGGCGTGCTAAAAAGTGATAGTCGAGAACCGAAATCGCATTCTGATGCAATTCCGGCGGCCCTGGTTCGACTGGTAGAGGAGAGCCCGCCGAGGGGCTTGTGTACACATGCGGCGGTGTTCGCATGGATCGTGTGCAGGAAAGGGGAAGAAAATGAGAAGAGGACTCCGACCGGCAACGTTGCTGACCGGCGTGGCGGCACTGGCCCTGTCGTTGAACAGTTCGTGCGTCGTCTACGTCGGGGGCGTCGGCATGATGGCAAGGTACGAGAGGGAACTGCCGCTATCCGCGCCGCTGGAGGCCGGCTCGTCGTTCGCGGCCGAGACCCGCGACGGCTCCATCACTGTCGAGGGCAGCCAGACCGCTGAATGTCAGGTCCTGGCGACCATCACGGGGTACGCGAGGACGTCGGAGCGGGCCCAGGAACTAGCCGAGCAGATCGATGTCAGGTTGGAGCCTTCCGGCGGCGGCCTGAAGGTGGTCATAGAGAAACCCCTGTCCATCAGGAACGCCAGTTACGATGTGTCGCTCGCGGCGAAAGTGCCGGCCGAGACCTCTTTGACGCTGGTGACCAGCGACGGTTCCGTGCGCATCGCCAATATCACCGGCAACGTTGACGCGAGAACGTCGGATGGCGGCATCGACGTTCAGGACATCAAGGGCGATGCCAGGTTGAAAACGTCTGACGGAAGCATCGCGTGCGCAAGGCTCGAGGCGCAAACCCTCGACCTTCATACGAGCGACGGCCGGATCACGCTCTCGGACGTAACGACTGCATCATGCACGGCACGCACGTCCGACGGGAGCATTACCCTGGAGAACGCTCGGGGAGACAACATCGGCCTGCGCACCAGCGACGGGACGATCCGGTGCCGCAACATCACGGCGGCCAGGCTGGACTGTCACACGACGGACGGCTCCATTCAAATCGAGTATGCCCCGGATGCGCCGAAGGCCCTCAACGTCAACGCAACGACATCGGATGGCAACATCCACCTTGCCGCCCCGGCCGGACTGTCCGCCGTCGTCGAGGCCACCACAGGTGACGGCTCGATACAGACATTTCTGCCCATCACCGTGCAGGGCAAAATCGGAAAATCCCTGACCGGTACGGTCGGCGACGGTGAAGGCAGGGTCTACCTCAAGACACAGGACGGGTCGATCACAATACGGTAGACGCCAAGTCATGGGAGACACCCCAATGAAGCGCTTTGGTTTACGACAGAAGACCATATTGAGCCTGAGTGTGCTGGCCATCGCACTGGTCGCAGGGTGCGATTTCGAGTTCGCCAATTGGAGTCAGGCCAGATTCGAGACAACCGTGAACCGCCAGGCGCCTCTGGCCGCCAACGGCACGCTCGACGTCGCCACACAAGCGGGGTCCATCACGATCACGGGGGCCGACGTGGCCGACTGCAACGTCAAGGCTACCATCATTGCCCGCGCGCCGACGGAAGAGGAGGCGCGACAGTTGGCCCAGCAGGTCGAGATCAGGCTGGAATCGACGGAGGACACCCTGAAGATCCGCGCCGACAAGCCGGACCTGACGCAAAACCGTTCCATCGCCATCAACTACGCGATCACGGCACCGCGAACGATTAACGTCCTGTGCGCGAGCAGCTACGGCAGTCTGAGTGTAGCCGGTATCGAAGGCGTCGTCAAAGGCAAGACCAGCAGCGGCTCGGTCAAAGCCGAGCGGATCAAGGGTGATATTGACCTGAACACTTCTTACGGATCGATCACGTGCAAGCACGTTGCCGGACAGACAGTGCTGCTGCGCAGCAGCAGCGGCTCCCTTGCCGTCGCCGATCTCCAGGGCTCCGCCAAGCTTGAGACCTCGTACGGCTCGATCACCTGCGAGGAATCCTCCGGCGGCAACCTCGAGCTGAAGACCAGCAGCGGCAGAATCAAAGTGACGAATGCCTCCTTCGGTGACTGCCTGGCCGACACGTCCTACGGCACCATCGTCGGCCGCCATCTCAAGGGCACCGATATCAAATTCCATTCGAACAGCGGCAGCGTCGAGGTCACTGACTCTCAGGCTGACACCGTCGACCTGCACACATCGTACGGCCGGGTAAAGGCGGCACAGATAACGACCGGCAACCTGATGGCCGACTCGGGCAGCGGCGGCATCGATATCGCCTGCTCCGAATCCTGCTCTGCGGGCCTGACGGCCAACGTCAAGACCTCTTACGGCAGCATCACCTTCGCGGCCCCACCCCATTTTGCCGGCGAGGTCCATCTGGCGACCCATTGCGGCTCCGTGCATTCGGCGCTGCCCGTGACGATGACCGGCAGGCTCGACAAGAAGAACATCGTCGGCCGGATCGGCGAAGGAAAAGGCACGCTCCGCCTGGAGACCAGCAGCGGGTCCATAGAACTGAAGTAGCCCTCCGAAGGGCGAAATGACGACCAAAACACTGTAGGATGGGTTTGGGCTCCCAAACGCATAATTCGGCGTTTGGGAACCCCTTTAGCCCATGCGGTGTTGCCATTCTTCACGAGGGCCAATACTACATCGCCGTCCTGAACGAAGGCGCCCTCGACGGCGTCCGCATCACCCGGCTCAAGTGGGCCAGGCCATAGGGTGAGTTCGCATCCGCAAACGCAGGAGGACCGCATTGAGGGAGCCTTTCTCGACCCACGCGTCCTCTGTAACGCCCCCAAATTGCCACACAGGAGCCGGTGGTTTCCCGACCATACTGGGCAGTGATGTGTTGCTCTCGCAACCTTTGTCTTGACAGGTCCGCAACATAGCCGGACAATGAGTTTGTGGATAGTGTGAGAGATCGCAGATGAAACCCAGAGTCTATATCGAAACCAGCATCATAAGCTACTACGGTGCTCGCCCCAGCAGGGACCTGATCATCGCCGGGCACCAGCAGATCACGCAAGAATGGTGGAACCAGCAATTGCCACGGGTCGATCCCCATATTTCGGCGGTCGTACTCGAAGAGATCTCACAGGGCGATCCCGAGGCGGCCGAAACAAGGCTCAGGATTGTCGAGGGATTTCCCTCTCTGGCCATTACTCCTGACGTCGTAGAGCTCGCGCGAGTCTATTTCGACGCCCTCTCCCTGCCCGACAAGGCAAGACTTGACGCCTTGCACCTGGCCTTGGGTGTGCACCATGGCATGGACTACCTGCTGAGCTGGAACTTCACCCATATTGTGGGAGCACGACCGAGAGCCGCCATACAAGCGTTGAACTACCGCATGGGTATCGTTACACCTGTGATTTGCACGCCAGAGGAACTCCTCGAAGGAGACCTGTCATGAAGGATCCCATCATCGATGAAGTCCGGCGCGTTCGCAAGAAGATCGAGGCCGATCATGGCAACAACTGGGATTCCCTCGTTCGGCACCTCATCGAGAAGCAGAACGCCTCCCCTGGCAAGGTGGTGTCCTACGAGCGCAAGAAGCTGCCCGAACGCGGCGTAGCTTGATTCGAAGAACTTCTTCCGCCACGACCAAGACGCCACCAGCCGAAAGAAACGAAAAGAGGCGAAAAGAGGACGGCACGCCAAGCTTACGCACGATGCTTCCCGCTTCCCGCACGATGCACGATCCCTGTTGCCTGCTTTCCTGATTCGTAGCGCGTCCCCGGGACTCCCTGCAAATTGATTGCGCTCTGGATAGCTCCGCGGGATTTGGTATAATCTCGCCCATGCAGGAGAATAGGACCTCGTCGCAGTGCATCCGGAATGCTCTTGCCAATGCTATCGGTTTGCGGTAACATTCATCGAGAGTCATTGAACCGTTGGCACCGTGACGCTGGCACCGAGCAGTGGATGAGCCAAGGCAATGCATACAGCCAGAGCCAAGGAATGCGGAGCATACTATACGCCGGTCGAGGTTGCCGCCACACTCGTAAAGTGGGCGGTGCGACATCCTTCCGACCGCATGCTTGATCCATCATGTGGCGACGGGCGGTTCCTTGCGCTGCATCGGAACAGCACGGGCGTCGAGCAGGATGTCAACGCACTGGTCAAAGCCGTCGAGGCGGCGCCTTGGGCAACTATTCGAGAAGGGGACTTTTTTGCCTGGGCCAACAAAACAACAGATCGATTTGATTGCGCCGCCGGCAATCCGCCCTTCATTCGATATCAACGGTGGCGCGGAGAAACTCGGCAACGGGCTCTGGCTCTCTGCCAACGACTTGGAATGGAGTTTTCCTCGCTGACGTCTTCGTGGGCTCCCTTCCTTGGTGTTGCCGCGTCAGTCCTGAAACCCGGAGGCCGCATGGCTTTCGTTGTGCCGGCGGAGATCGGACATGCGACTTACTCGACGCCCCTACTTGAGTATCTCGCGTGCAATTTCGGCGTGGTCCAGATAATCGCCATTCGCCGAAGAGTATTCACTGGTCTTTCGGAAGACTGCTGGCTCCTCTATGCAGACGGGTTTGGCGACAGCACCGACTACTTTCAGATTAGTCTCCAAGAAGATTTTTCCTACGCCGATAAGCGTCCGCGCAGCTTGGAGCGAGTCTCTCTCCGGCAGTGGCGCGCGTGGAGATCACGATTGAGACCGTTCCTTCTGCCCGAGTCGATCCGCTCGTTGTACCGAGAACTCGCAAACGACCCTGCAACGCTACGCCTTGGAGATGTGGCACGCGTTGGGATCGGGTACGTGACGGGGGCCAATGATTTCTTCCATCTGCGGCCCTCTGAAGCTGCCCGCCTGCATATCCCACAGGAATTCCTGCATCCCTCGGTGCGTAACGGGCGATCGCTGCCCGAGAAAGCCGTTACACATGCAACCGTGCGTGCTTGGTTGAACCGCGACGAACCTGTGCTTCTGCTCAGAATCCGAGAGGGACAAGTGCTACCCACCTCCGTTCGCCGATATCTCGGCACTCTGCAAGCCGAGCAGGCAAAGCGCGCGTACAAATGTCGCATGCGAGAACCTTGGTATATCGTCCCGGACGTTCAAGTGCCCGATGGGTTTCTCTCCTGTATGAGCGGCGGCGACGTGGTCTTAGTGGCAAACCGTGCCAAGTGTGTCTGCACGAACTCCGTTCACGCGGTTACGCTGAAGAATGGCATGTCTATGGAGTCGCTCCAGCGCGCCTGGAATACGCCACTGGCCCGGCTTAGCTGCGAGCTTGAGGGCCACCCCCTCGGCGGCGGACTTCTGAAGCTTGAGCCACGTGAAGCCGCGAACCTCATACTGCCCAATGCTCGCATGCCAAGGCCCTCTGAAGTGACGCTCCTGAACGAGGGTATTGATGTTATGAAGCGGTGGCGCCATTATGTCTAAAGACGCGGAACGCTGCAAGTGGATCGATCTGAAGAAAGCCCTGAGCGAATTCGCAGCGGCTACGTACGGCACGGCAAGCCAGCGGCACATCAAGCCCCTGCACTGGTATATGGCTTGCCGTCTTTGTCTCGAGGGCGGTTTCGACCCCGATGAGATCACTCCGCGTCCACCGTTCCACGTAACCCACACGTCATCGAGGGCGAGACCTCGCATAATCGAACACGTGCCGGAGTTGGGCGGTAGTGGTGAGCAAACCATCCTCGGCGGCCTCAGAACAAAGCAGGTGGATGTGGTAATAACCAAGTCCGGTATTGGCCCGGTCATTGCGATCTCGATGAAAGGCACCTTGAAGGCTTTCCGCAACCTGACCAATCGACTGGAAGAAGCCGGTGGCGATTGCACGAACCTGCACATAACTTATCCGGCGTTGGTCTACGGCTACTGGGGTGTAATCCGTGCTAATCGGCCAGGCCCTATTCCTTCGAATGCCCCCAAATCATTGCATTCGGAGGACGGGATGGTGCGCCGCAACGACTTGGCGGTAGGCCAGGATTCGCAACCCCAACCCTGTATCGTCCGCTATCATCAGGCGCTCTCGGGCCTGACGGGGCGCGACGGTATTCGTGACGATGTATCAAAATACGAGGCGGTGGCCCTCACCCTGGTTAGTGTCGATGAGAAAAACCTGGGACTGGTGAACATGGATTATCCACCTCAGCGTAGTCCGCTACGTCTTGAGCAATTCCTTCACACAATCTACACACAGTATGATCTGCGCTTTGTCTATCAGGCGCCGGATCTGGTATCACGAACGTACCGAACCGGTTGGGACGAGTCCTCCCCCGCCTTGCAGAACTGGGAAATTGCAGAATACCAGCCCCGCTTTCAAGAGAGCGACGATCACTTCGGGCAGATGAGTGATGACTCCTGCCAATAAGCGGATACCGGCGTCACACCCACACATTTCACAAGGCGTTTCAGCCGCTGCTACTCACAATGCGATAAACGCCGCAACGGCAAGGAAAAGAAGTCCCGGCCCAGGGCCGGCAAGTGTCAAGTCTGAAGTGTGAAGCAAGCGGCCCGGGGCCGCGTGGAAGCATGGGAGCGTTCCCCAGTCGGAAGCCGCGAAACGGGCAAATCCGAAATCCGAATGTCGAATTTCGAAACAAATCCGAGTGCCGAAATCCCAAGGCTCGAAACAAAGAACCCACGTTTGCTTTCCCCATCGAGGACTTGAGACGCGAGTTTGTCTCGGATTTCGTGCTTCGAGTTTCCCGGCCTTCGGCCGGTTCTCTGCGTCTCCGCTCTCCTTTTTGCGCCTTTTTTCGTTTCTTTCGGCTATAGACACAGGGGTCTGGATTCCTGCCTCCGCAGGAATGACAAGCCGGTGTGCACAGCACACCCTACCCGCTGAGACCACGAGAATCCTGTCTCGCGCAAAGCCCCGCCCTGGGCGCAGCCGAACGGGACGCCAAGATCGCAAAGGTTGCTGGACTGAGCCGGGAGCAAGGTTTAGAATAGTGGCATGTTGGACGTGATGGTGACAAAAAAGCATGCAGGACGGGTTTGGGCTCCCAAACGCATGATTCGGCGTTTGGGAACCCCTTTAGCCCATGCGGTGTTTTCGTCGGTTGTGTCAATCTCTCTTGCCGCGATTGCCGGTGCAGCGCCCGGGAATGTCCCTGTGCCGCAGATCGACGGTCCCTGGTGGCAGGTGACGGGCAATCCGATGGACCACAAGTACGCCACTGAGAAACAGGAACCGGTCGATTTCGCCGTCTGGCAGGCGGCCGACGGGACGTGGCAACTGTGGTCGTGCATCCGCGGCACGACCGCGGGCGGCCAGGGCGGCAGGACACGCTTCTTCTATCGGTGGGAAGGCAAGCATCTGACCGACCCGAACTGGCGGCCGATGGGCATCGCCATGGAGGCGGACCCGGCCCTTGGCGAGACTCCCGGCGGCCTCCAGGCCCCGCACGTGGTCAGGATCGACGATACCTGGCACCTGTTCTACGGCGACTGGGTCAACATCTGCCACGCGACGAGCCAAGACGGCAAGACCTTCACGCGCGTCGTCCAGCCTAACGGCAAAACGGGCCTGTTCAGCGAAGGCCCCAACGCGAACACCCGGGACATCATGATGCTACCCCACGCCGGCCGCTGGTACGGCTACTACACCTGCCACCCGAACCGGCAGGGCATGGTCTGCCTGCGGACCACGAGCGATTTCGCCGCCTGGAGCGAATCGACGGTGGTCGCCTTCGCCGGCCAGGCGGGCACGGCGTTCTGGTCCGCCGAGTGTCCCCACGTGTTGAAACGCGGCGAAAGCAATTTCTACCTCTTCCGCACCCAATCCTACGGCAACCCTAAAGACGGCGACATCCGCAGGCGCGGCCCGGCCAAGACGAGCATCTATTATTCCACCGACCCCACGATGTTCGGCATCAACCAGGACGAGCGGTACTTCCTCTGCACCCTGCCCGTGGCGGCCCCGGAGATCATCCTCTACGAGGGTCAATACTACATCGCCGCCCTGAACGAAGGCGCCCTCGACGGCATCCGCGTCGCCCACCTCAAATGGGTCCGCTCCCCGACCAACAAAGAACACCTATAACCTCGCACGTCCGGGAACTCGAGGCACGAAATCATAAACCTGGAACAGACTCGAACGACTCGATCCCTGAATTCGAAACGGGCCCGGCGACCGGCAACAGCAATCAGATAGACAGCGATAACGAGCTCACCATCTCATCCTTCTGCGTCCCCAGCCCACAAGACCGAGGCCGATGCTTCCCAGCAGCAAGGCGCCTGGCGCGGGAATCGTGTTGGCAGCCCGCAGAAACAAACCGGCATCCTGTTGGAACATCTCGTACTGAAAGCCCCGGGGGCTGCCCAGGACACTGTATGACATGCCGAAGGCGAGGCCATCGAGTTCGCCGGCGTTCAGGAACTGGAGTGTCATGCTCTGATGGGGGCCGATCTCCGAGGCAATGTCAAAGCCCGGCAGGAAGGAAAAGTTGATACTGCCCATCGCGGAGGAAAGGCTCAGGAGGCCCGGGTCGCCCGTCAATGTGCCTGTGACATCTATGGAATCGAATGAGCCGGGCGTGAATCCGCCGATTTCTATCTCCCAAACGCCCGACGCCAACTGGACGAGGTCACCGACAACGGTGGTGTCGAGGATATTCCCCAGGCCCCCGGGCGAGAGAATCCCGGCGTTGGTCAGTGCGTTGCCTTCGCCCAGATCGACGAGAGCGCCCGTGTTGAATATCCCGGCGGCGTGGTTGTTGAAGGCGTTGGCGCCCGTACCGAGATCGACCGTGCCCGTGACGATGCCATCGTTATTGACGGTGTCGTTGCCGGCGCCCCCGAGGATCGCCGTGCCGCTGAGCGCGGAGATGCTCCCGGCATTGGTGAGCGTGTTGTTGGCTCCGCCGTCGATATTCACTCCGGCGCCGGCGCCCGAACCGCCCTGGACCGTGCCGCCGCCGATACTGATGGTGATATCGCCACCCAGGCCGCCACTGCCGACGCTCTGGGCATGGATGCCGTCTGAGTCCATGCCGTAGGCCATAATGTCACTGGCGAGCGTGACAGTAACCGGACCGGCCGCACCGTAGCCTGCCGCACTTTGTGCGAGGATACCATGAGACATATCGCCATTTGTCGTGATGCTGCCTGTGTGGGTAACGTTGACCGCGCCGGCCGAGCCCCAACCGCCGGCACTGCCGGCAAAGCCTACTCCGAAACCAGTGTTTTCAGCAAAGATACCATTAGCTGTAGAGTCGAAGTCCAGCGTGCTTATTCCGCCATCTTCACTGATTCCGACAAATCCACCGCCACCGCCGATGCTTTGGGCAAGTATACCATGTGAGAATCTACCATCTGTAGTAATATCGCCGCTGTTTTCTACAGTTACATTGCCGCCATCACCACTACCACCATCTTCGCCCTCCAAGACCATGGTGGACATTAACGGATTCGTCAGATGTTCCGGATCCTCATGTTTATATCCTCCTGTTCCCCCACCGCCACCGATACTTTGCGCCAGTATGCCGCTGGCAAAATTGCCCACGGTGCTGATGTCTCCATCGTTGGTTACCTTAATCTCACCACCATTACCGCCGCTACCACCGAGTAAGAGGCTGGTATCATCTAAAAAGTCAACGGAGAGCGGTGAAAATATGAAAGAAGTTTGTTTGACATAGCCCCCGGAGCCCCCGCCGCCGCCGATGCTTTGGGCTAAAATTCCATTGGCAAAATCACCCGCCGTGCTGATGTTGCTATAGTTGATTACCTCGACCCCACTGCCATTTCCACCAGTACCAGCACCACCACCAAGTATTACGCTGGTTTCGGTACTCAAAAAATCGACAGGGGGGGCTGGCAAAAAAGGCGGCAGATAGCTGGCTTGTTCGTAATAGCTCGCGGCACCACCCCCACCGCCGATGCTTTGGGCCAGTATTCCATTGGCAAAATCGCCTTGTGTGCTGATGCTGCCATCGTTGTTTACCACGACCTTGCCGCCGTTACCACCGGCGCCCCCGTTGGCACCCACAACCAAGGCACTCGTCGGATTCGTCAAGCGATATGAGTCGTCATATATACGTCCTGCCGTACCCCCGCCACCGCCAACACTCTGAGCCAGAATCCCATTGGCAAAATGGCCTTCTGTGTTAATCTCGCCATCGTTGGTTACCACGACCTCGCCGCCATGACCAGCAACACCGCCGTTGCCGCCTACTAATAAATTGAAATCAGCGTCCATAACACCGGCAAAGTCCAAATAGTCCAGCGGATTGGTGGTCAACTCAACCTGGATACTTGTGGCTTCGCCCCCCGCCCCGCCACCGCCACCGATGCTCTGGGCCTGGATTCCGTTGGCAAAATGGCCACTTGAGTTAATATTGCCCGTGTTCGTGATATCTACACGCCCACCGTCACCCCCACCGCCGCTCATGCCTCCTACCGACAACTTGAAATTTGCATCGGGAGAAAAGATGTCTTCCCAGTCCATTATCAACTCAATGTCGGCCAGCAACGCCGTACTGTTGCCGCCGGCGCCACCGCCCCCACCGACACTCTGACCCAGGATCCCGTAGGCGAAACCGCCTTGTGTTGCGATATTGCCGCTGTTTTCCACATCAACAGCCCCTCCGCTGCCACCGTCGCTGCCGTCACCACCTATCGACGCCGATATTGCCATGCTATTGATGGCAACGTCACCGGTATTGCTGTTGCCTCCTTCACCGCCGCCGCCGCCCACACTTTGTGCAAAGATCCCATAGGAACGAAACCCAGAGGTGTTGATGTCACCCGTGTTATCAACGGTGACCGCATCGCCAATGCCCCCGTCCCCACCGGTGCCGCCCACACTCATCGCTATGCTAAGATCGGGTAATTCAATGAAAGGAACATCAAAATTAATGGTCCAGTTAGTGGCGTTTCCTCCGGAACCACCGCCACCCCCGATGCTTTGGGCATATAAGCCGTGGGCATGTTCACCCTGCGTAGTGACCGTACTGCTGCTGGTGAGATTGACAGGACCCCCATTACCGCCATCTCCGCCATCTCCCCCAGTTGATGAAGTTGCGGAGTACTGGATTCCGACTGTTATGTTGGTAGCGTTTCCCCCGGCTCCGCCGCCCCCGCCCAGGCTCTGGGCGTGGATACCGTGGGAGAATTCGCCCTCCGTGAAGATAGAGGAAGCTACGCTGTCGACATAGACCTGTCCGCCGTCACCGCCGAGCCCGCTGTTGCCCCCTTTATTCCAGGCAGCCTCGAAGCCCCAGACGTAAGCCTCACCGCCGGCCCCGCCGCCGCCGCCCACGCTCTGGGCGAGAATACCGCTGGAATCCAAGCCGGAAGTCGTCAGGTTGCCGCTATTGTTGACTGTGACCCAATCACCGTTGCCCCCGGAGGCGCCGCTGCCGCCCATTG
>JABAOC010013076.1_pt1 | contig 15005 bp, 16 predicted proteins | sample 7062161 | NCBI WGS metagenome assembly JABAOC01 (sample SAMN14538625, study PRJNA623070) | marine sediment metagenome | biome: marine biome [ENVO:00000428]; feature: marine pelagic biome [ENVO:01000023]; material: deep marine sediment [ENVO:00002113] | place: India: Gulf of Khambhat ... | reverse complement strand
AGCAACGTCTGTTGTATGAACACAATTAAGGACAGTCTGCTCATCAAAGAGCATTGGCCTGACGTGAAGATCACTGTGTTCTACGTTGATATTAGAGCCTTCGGGAAAGGCTTTGAGGACCTATACAGGAGAGCAAAGGAAGAAGAGGTCGTGTTTATTCGAGGTTTGCCTACCGAGGTCATTGAAGACCGAAGGACGAAGAACTTATGGTTGCGCGGGGAAAATACGCTTCAAAATGAGTTGTACAAACTCGATGCGGACATGGTCGTTCTCTCGATTGGCCTCAAACCCTGTAGCGATAGTGAGGTAGTTCAACGACTTTTCACACTTTCAAGAACTCCTGATGGCTTCTTTATGGAAGCGCATCCGAAATTGAGACCTGTAGATGCACCGACAAGAGGCGTATTTCTCGCAGGCTGTGCTGAATCACCAAAGGACATCAAGGACAGTGTAACTCAAGCAAGCGCATCAGCAGCGCGAGCTGGGATTTTGATGGCACAAGGAAAAGTGACTGTTGAAGCCATAACTCCACAAACGAATCCAGAAAACTGCACAGTATGTGGGCTATGCGCTCGCGTCTGCCCATACAACGCGATAATTGTAGATAAGGAAAAGAAGCTGGTTGAAGTGATAGACGCAGCTTGCGCTGGATGTGGCACTTGTGGAGCTGAGTGTCACTTTGACGCCTTGCATATGCGCCATTTCACTGATTCTCAGATAGTCGCACAGCTTGACGCTTTGACTGAAAAGGAAGCTGACAAGAAGATAATTGCCTTCTGCTGCAATTGGTGTGCCTACGCAGGAGCAGACTTTGCGGGCGTTAGTCGAATGCAATATCCTTCAAATGTGCGAATAATAAGAACTATGTGTTCAGGGAGGGTGTCCGCAAGGTTTGTGGAACACGCTTTTGCCAGGGGCGCTGGTGCTGTCCTCGTTGCAGGCTGCCATATTGGAGATTGTCATTACATTAATGCCAACCATCAAACCGAGAAGAGAATAGAGCGATTGTGGAAGAAAATGGATCGACTGGGAATCGATGGAAGCCGACTTCAACTCCTTTGGGCGTCTGCAGCTGAGGGGGAGAAATTTGCATCCAAAATCCATGAAATGCAACCAATAATCCAGAATCTTACAGCAGTGGATGTGGAGAAGTCAAAGAAAGCTTTTGAAGGCAGCTAAGATGGGATTGATCATGCCAACGAAACTCTGGAGAAAACCGTTGGATTCTGAGAAAATAAAGCTTCCAGAAGGAGAAATCCACATAATACCCGATCTATGCAAAGGATGTGGTTTCTGTATTGAATTCTGCCCACGGAAAGTACTGGAGAAATCTGATCAGCTAAACAAAAGAGGCATATACCCCCCTAAAGTTGTAGACGAAAGTAAATGTACCATTTGCGGCTTCTGCACAGCGATTTGCCCTGATTTCGCAATTTTCTGTGTTGAGAAACAACAGCAGAAAAGTGATAGTTATGAAAGCTAGGACGGTTCTTACAGGCCTGCACTTCTTGAGCGGAGACATAGCTTGTGCTGAAGGCGCACTGGCAGCAGGGTGTCAATTCTTTGGTGGCTACCCCATTACTCCAGCTACTGAAATAGCTGAGAGAATGGCCAGACGGCTGCCTGAAGTTGGCGGAGTATACATCCAAATGGAAGATGAGATCAGCTCACTTGCAGCCGTCATTGGAGCGTCCTATGCTGGGAAGAAAGCTATGACAGCAACTTCCGGCCCAGGATTCAGTCTTATGCAAGAAAACATAGGGCTCGCTATAATGACAGAGACACCTCTTGTGATTGTAGATATAATGCGAGGCGGACCGAGCACCGGCCAACCAACCATGCCTGGACAACAAGATGTCATGCAGGCAAGATGGGGTTCACATGGAGACTATGAAATCATAGCTTTGGCACCATCATCCGTTCAGGAGATGTTCGACTTGACTATCGAGAGTTTCAATCTCGCTGAAATCTATCGAGTTCCAGTGATTGTGCTGGCTGACGCTATTATAGGCCACATGTGGGAAAGGGTCAAGATACCTCCATATGGCGAACTAGACATCTATGCACGGAAGAAACCAGATGTCAGCCTGTCTGCATGTGAGTACCAACCTTTCAAACCAGATGCAAACCTGGTTCCTCCGATGGCATGTTTCGGAGAAGGCTACAGGTTCCACGCTACTGGCTTGACACATGACGAGAAAGGGGCTCCTGCAACAACAAGCACTGAGGAGCAGAGCAAACTCGTCAGAAGATTGTGCGACAAAATAAACAAGAATGCAGACAAAATAATCAAAGTTAGGAAAGTAATGCTTGATGATGCCGAGGTGGCAATCATTGCCTATGGCATTTCCTCCCGTGCAGCTTTAAGCGCGGTGCACACAGCCAGGAACGAAGGAATCAAGGCGGGTCTTCTTCATCTGACAACCATTTGGCCCTTCCCTGGAGATCTAGTAGCGCAAATCGCACAGCAAGCCCAAGCGATAGTTGTGCCTGAAATGAACTGCGGACAGCTTGTGCGGGAAGTAGAAAGGGCTGCAAAGACCACCCCGGTTTCTCTGCTATCGAAACTTGGCGAAGAACCACACCGCCCCTCAGAGATCGCTTCAGCCTGCAGGCGGGCACTTAAATGAAGACGGCACACAAGATTCCAGACCATCCGTCGGCGAAATACTTGAGGCAAGATAGAATGCCTCATATCTGGTGCGAGGGTTGCGGAAACGGTGTTCTGCTAAACAGCTTCACCAACGCTCTCGAGGAGCTCAAGTCGGACCTGGACAAAATTGTTGTTGTCTCAGGAATTGGATGCATAGGTCGAGCCGCAGGATACATCAATGTGGACTCATTTCACACAACCCATGGCAGAGCTATAGCTTTCGCCACAGGAGTGAAACTTGCCAATCCAGAACTTAAAGTCGTAGTCATAAGTGGGGACGGGGATCTATTCGCAATTGGAGGGAACCACTTCATCCACGCAGCTCGGAGAAACATCGACATCAAAGTCATTTGCGCTAACAATTTCAACTACGGAATGACAGGAGGACAATACGGTCCAACTACACCACTGGAATCATGGACAACAACCACTCCCTACGGAAGTATTGAGCACCCCTTCAATCTAGTTCATCTAGCAGCGGCATCGGGTGCCGTCTATGTTGCAAGATGGACCGCCCTGCAAGTTAGAAGACTGAAAGACTCGATGAAGAAATCTTTGGAGAAAGAAGGATTCTCTTTCATCGAAGTCATATCTCCATGCCCAACGATCTATGACAGATACAACAAATTGGGGACTGCCACTGAAGTGATGAACTGGTTCAAACTCATTTCACAGGTTCAGCATGGACTTGATCCTGCAAAAGCCGAGATAACGAAGAACCAGATTATGATCGGCGAATTTGTTGATGTTGAGAAACCTAGCTATGGGAGGCTGTTACGTGAAATGACGGAATCAGTCCAGGCAAAACTCAGAGGAGGCAGGAGTGAATGAAGATGGAAATAAGGATTGCAGGGTTTGGGGGACAAGGTATAATCCGGTCCGGCCTGATACTCTCGATGGCAGCCTGCATCTATGGCAGCAAGAATGCCGTTCAAACTCAATCATATGGTCCAGAATCTAGAGGTGGTAGCTGCAAATCCGAAGTAGTCGTGGCTGATACGGAAATAGACTTCCCACTTGTAGATGAACCAGATGTACTCGTCGTGATGTCGCAAGAGGCCTACCACACGTACATCAATTCGGTGAAGAAAGGCGCAACAGTCCTTGTGGATCCTGAAATGGTTCCAGAAAGAGCTGATCCGCCCTATTCTCAGATCTTTGACATACCAGCAACTAAGACTGCAAAGGAGATTGGCAAGACAATAGTTGCGAATGTAGTCATGCTAGGGGCTCTCACATCTCTGACAGAGGTAGTCACATATGATGAAATGAAAGAGGCAATCCTCCATAACATTCCAAAAGGAACTGAAGAACTCAATCTTTCAGCCTTTGAAAAAGGATTCAATTATGGCAAAACGCTTCTCAGGAAGCACGCGCAAGAACCTCAAAGAGAGCATTTGCAGTCTCAGTGAGTTAGACTAGCTCTACTTCATTCAGACATCTGCAAGAATAGTGAGAAGCTGGCTTTGCTCGAAATGCTTTCAAAGGATGATTGCGATATGAGGTTGGTGAGAGAATGAAAGTTGGGATAATTTCTGACACGCATGACAATCTCCCCTTAGTTGACAAGGCGATAGAACGTCTGAACCGAGAGAAAGTAGACTTGGTACTTCATGCAGGTGACTATGTTGCCCCGTTCACTGTGAAACGGTTCGAAGTCCTAGAAGCGAAATTGATCGGTGTCTTCGGAAACAACGATGGTGACCATAGGCTCCTTCGTGAAAGTTTCGTAGATCTCAAGGCTGCAGAAGTCAGAGGGAGTTTCGCAGAGATACTGACTGACGGAGTGAAGATCGCGTTGTTACACGGCGAAGAAAATGACCTTCTTGAATCCCTATCAAACGCAGACTATTACGATTTCTTGGTTTACGGGCATTCCCACAAAGTGGGAACATTCAGCAAAGGCAGAACAACCATAATAAATCCTGGCGAGGTTTGCGGGTATCTGACGGGAAATCCCAGCATGGCTCTACTAGATACAGTTCGCGGAGAGACTACGATTCTGAAGTTGTAGTCTTACCAGCTCTCCTCTGCCTAATTCTTTCAATGACTTCACTTACTGCTGCCCATCCTTCCACCGTTTTTGTATTCACTATTTCAAAAGCCTCTTCCGATGTCATGAAGTCCAACTCCTCACCAACAGTTGCACGAGACAAGTATCTCGCGGCTCTCAAGACTTCACCATTCAGCTGAGAATCAGCTTGATCTGCCAAATGACATATCAAGGCCTCCACAGTTCTAGGCCACACGGATCCCGCATGGCCACCATGATGCGCACAGACTATGTGAATCAAATCCAAAGGTAATTCCCTTCGGATAAGTTCAGCTGTAATCAGAGTTGAGTGATCTATGCGATCACCTAAAGCTGTAATCGAATAGCCTTTCGCCTCTCTCTGGTATGACAGTGGCTTGAAGATATCGTGCAGAATAGCCCCTGCTATGACAAGATCGCGATTGACTTTGCCTCTGTAAACTTTGCTGACTACATCACAGAGTGTTATGGCAATCTTGGCACAAGCAGCTGCATGGTCTAGAAACCCTCCTGGATAGCTGTGATGGCGTGATATGCCAGCAGGAGATGTATCCAGCGACAATCCCACGTAGACAGTTCCTCCAATGTGGATTTGAGGGTTTTCAACAATCTCAATAACTTCCTCACGCGTGTTATCGTCAGTTATTAGGTTCACGATTTTTCTTAAACGAGAATTCAAGAAATTCTCCTCTCCTTCAAGTACATGACCAACCATTTTGAGTTTTTCTCTTGGCTTCAACAGCCATGTCATGTGCTAGCCTGAGTGGTTTCGGAATTCTCTTTGTTGGAGTGCAATGCTTAACGATTTTGATAGCTTCTGCTAACGAGACAAGATGTCCCACGCTAACATAAATCGGTTTAGATACTTTGGCGGTTGTCAATGCTACTCCGACAACTTCATTACCTTCAAATATGGGTGCCCACTCTCTGCCATTAAAACGACCCAGCTTCCCAATTAGAGGTTTCTTGGCGACGCCGATAGTTGGTTTCCCTGCAAGGAGACCGAATTGGCAGGCAAGTCCAAACCGATTGGGATGCATTGTGCCATGCCCATCAATGAGGAACACGTCAGGCTGCACCCTAAGAGAGTTGAGAGCTGCAACTAGTGGGGGTATTTCTCTGAAGGCCAATAACGTAGGCGTATATGGGAACCTCGTTGGGACTGTAGCTATCCGCGATTCGACGATTGAGAGAGACCTGTAATCCAGAATTGTGATTGCCCCAAGCGACGAACACTCTGTGTAAGCGACATCTGCCCCAGCAACGTAGCGAAGGTCTGTGTAGGGCAACCGCTGAATCAGCTGCCTGGCCATCATTTGTTGAGCAGCGTAGGCTTTCTTGACAGAGAATCTCGATGGCAGTCTTTCGTGCTTTCTGGAAGGCAAAGCCTCAGCACTACTCTGTAGTAATGGAGGTTTGGAGCTTTTTTATTGCCCGCTCGAGTGAGTTTCTACGCACTTCATTTGTAACGTCTCCGCGGGTGGCTTCGACTATTCGTCGTGACACATCGGTTTTCCTCCTGAGCTCAGACACAAAGTGCATTGCTGAATCCATAATAATGGACTTGTTGTAAATGAGCTCCATTCTTTCGAGGTTCTTCTCTGCGATCTCGATCTCCTCTTTTCTAAGAGAATCCAGAACAATCCGTCTAAGTTCACCAACAACATCAGCCAGCCCAAGCAAGTATGAAGTGTGTGGAACACGAATCTCCTCAGGACCAACAAACCTGTCTTCCTGCAACAATGAGAGTAGAATTTGCGCCTCAGCGTATTCCTCAAAGGCAGCATAGACAATGCTCGCATGAGCGAATTCTTGATGCCGCGAGGTGGCATCATCGAGCATGGAGAAGAGCTTTGTTGCTTCTCCTAAGAGTTCACTAGCTCTGTCGAGCTGCTTTCTGTGGATCAAGAAGATAGCTTGCTTTGAAAGACGAGTTGCTTTCCGCATAGAGTTGTATACTTCATTCTTTATGCGCTCTCTCTTCTTTAACTCTCTATCGATTTTGCGTAGGATCGTGCCTAGGGTCATGAACTTGTTTCCTGAATCGTTTATTAGAATGGTTCGTTGAGCTATGTCTTATTAGGTTTTTTGATGTGGTCTCAGTGCGATAGGCTTCTGCAATCTACTGAGCAAGACTACCCTGCTCTGTCTTGATTCATCGAGCCAATTGTAACCAGTATGAGCTACCAACGAAGAAGCGAAATCTCGAATCTCTGAGTGCTCAGGCATGTTTTGATAGGTCAATCTGAGTCGTGAGAATCCCACATGCATGTAAGCTTTTGGCTCAATATAGGTAGGTTGCGCATTTCTAACAAGTCTAGCGTACCTCTCGGGGTGTCTAAGGTTAAGATGCCGAGCCAAGGTCAACCTTATCACTGTCGGGCATTTGAAACTTGGCAATAGTGCTAGTGAGTTGGCGATTCTTTCCCAGGCATCAGAGATCCGTGGTCGACAGATTTCATGGAATGTCTTCTTGCTTGGAGCGGATAGGGAAATGTAGAGTTGGGTAGGCTCTTCAGAGAGGTTGGATAGCACTTCAGGTCTCGTTCCATTTGAAACAAGGAATGTTGTGAATCCGCGTTTGTGAAAACACTGAATCAAATCACCCAGAAAGGGGTAGATGGTGGGTTCACCAGCGAGACTAATTGCAGCGTGTTTGGGCTTCAACGCATCAGCATACATCTCACCGTTGACCTTTGGATTTGGCTTGTACCCGCTCAATAATCGTTTCTGTGCCGCTATGCACCCCTCCACGATTTCACTAGGAGCATCAAGTCTTGGAAATGACTCTTCATTCCACCTCAAGTTTCTGTCACCACTCTGAGCTCTCCAACAATAGACACATCGCAAGTTACAGCTGTAAAGGGTTGGTGTCATTTGTATGCATTGATGGGAGTTGATTCCGTAGAATCTTTGCTTGTAGCAAGACTGCTCACGGATCAAAGAATTGTGGAGCCAACGACAACGTTTGACTGCTGAGTGGTAGCCTACCATATGATATTTTTGGGTCTTCAATAGTTCTCTTAGCTCGGACGGAATAGGTGACAGCAACAAGGTTTCCTCTGACTTCTCCGCAAATCACGTCTCCGAAATATTATAAAACTATTACGAGCCAGATTTCGAAGAGAGTCATCCACGACAGCGTATTCCAATAGAATTTCTCAGGTTGAGCCGTGTTCTCGGGCGAGGCAATGGATCTGAGTCTAGTGTACCTAAAAGAGAAATAGCGCCATTTAGCAGAGCGCCAAATAGATAAAAGTTTAAAACATGCCCTTTACTAAGTGTCAAACCTTAGCAGCTGACAAGTGAAGAGGAGAGACGAATGCACAGAAGGCGGATCCAAACTGAAACGATCTTCATCATAGCTACTCTGACCATATCGATTCTCTCTTTAACCTTCATTATGCAAGAGGTCATCGCAGAGGTGACAATAGATCAGATTTCTCCTGAGGAAGGCTATGTGGGTACAGAGGTCACGTTGAACGGACAGATTACAACAGTGAATGGTTCCTACGAGATCTTGTTTGACGGTGCAGAGGTCAAGACGGGAAACGCAACATTGACCGCGGTTTCAACCATCTTTACTGTTCCATCTGCTACATCTGGACTGCACAGCATCGTGCTCAGAGATGTTGCCAACGCTACAGAAAGCGCGGCACTCAATTTCACAGTCAAAACGAACTACATAATCGCCTCATTCGGACTTGAGGTGCCAAAGCAATTCCAAGAAGGTGCGAATGTGACCCTTCTCGCCCAAATTTCCGGAGGAGAACCCTATCGAACTTCTCAATTAAGCATCACTGTAGAAGACCCAGCAGGCAGGGCCACATCGTCACCGATCTTTCTGATCCAAACTGATTCAAGTGGATTTGGTGAATCCAGCATGAACTATCCCTCGAACTTTGACAGCGGCAATCAGACAACCTATTTGGCTGGCATTTACCAAATGTCACTATTGGAACTGAATGTGACTATTACAACGGGGAATTTTACTGTTGGACTAACTGATCAGACTGAATACCACAGATTTCAGATGGTGAATATTCAAGCTGCCAACTACACATCCTTGGACAACATCACGATCACGATAACTTACAACGATAGAAAATCGTTTGAACAAAGATCCAACGCCTCAGATGGATTTGTCACAGCAAACTGGACTATTCCAGCCAATGCGAGCCTGGGAAGCTACCAGGTGGAGATAGCAAAGGACACCTTGGAGAAAGAGGTGCCAGATGTACAGAATTTCACAATAGTGTCGAAGAATTTCACTTCAGAAGTCAAAGCCTTGAACCTGGATCAAGAACCGGTCAAGGGCATACTCATCGAAGCAAACAATTCAACAAACAATGCTGTCGGCAGTAGCTTCACAAATGGAGAGGGCATCGCATCCATCAATCTAGAAGCGACCAACTACACTTTTACGGCTTACTGGAGCGCTTCAGCAGCACCACGAGCACAAGTGGGTGAAACAGAATGGATCAGTCTAGGTCAGAACCTGACTGGCAATCAATCGCCAAGGATCAACTGCACACTTGCCCAGATCAAGATCAATGTGAAAGATGACGATGGAAACAGCGTACCGGGAATCGGTCTACGCGCAAACTTCACCTACATGACAAGACTGAAGGTTTCTCTCAATGAAACACTCATCACGGAGACTGATAGAACCGGCTATGCCACATTCGGAAACGTTCTCACAAACACCAGTTACTCGATAGAGGCAAGTCGGTATGATCATTCATTTCACAGTTTTAAGACGAACTTAACATCCACTAGCTCATTTGAGATAACGGTTCCGAAATATGATCTTGTCATACAAGCTTACGAGCGAAACGGTTCTATACTCCAGGACGCGCAAGTAAAAGTATATGAATGGGGAATTGGCTCAAGTGCCTTGGTAGCTTCTGAAAGCACAGGGAATACAGGCCTAGTCACCCTCACTGCCACTTTTGGAAAGTACACGGTGGAAGTTCACAAGTTCAATACGCTCATAAACAGAACAACAGTGCTGCTTGTGACCCAACCCACGAATTTCGAGGTGCACTGCAAGCTATACAGCCTCTCACTCCACATAATCGTAGTCGACTTCTTCGGACAAGGACTCACCAACATAAATGTGACCTTGGAACGGGAGCAGAAGACAATAGCGTTCTCAAACACAAATCAGGCAGGGATTGCAGACTTTGCAGAGTTAGTCGGGGGCAACTACAGGGCATTAGTATCTGTGGATAAGAGACCTTTAGGGATCACTACGTTCCGTCTTGAAGAAGCCAAGACTACCACGATCAGAATAGCAGAAGTATTGTCGATAGGCGGCATCTTAGTCGAAACTAGCCATGCAATTACACTCGCTTTCTTCTTGGCGATCATGGTCATTAGCGTATTCCTATTTGCCTATCATAGACTGAAACCAGTTTCAAAAGAAGACTAGAAACCGGAAAGGTTTATAACAACGAATATGTAAGCCATTTTTGACTAGGAACAAACGAAACAAGAATTTTGTACGAAACACACCATGGCGGTGTATTTATTGGGCGAAGTAAGATATTGCGACCCCAAATGCCAATTGTTCAAATGCGCAAAACAAGCAGCACTATACAAAAACGGAGAGATTTGGTGCCGATGGACTGATGAGAGTTGCAACGTAGCGAACTGCAATTACGCAACATGCCTGAAGCGGCGACTACTGCCACGAGGGACATGCGGAGAAACCGTGAAGCGAAAAACAACTGAAAAGAGAATGGAAGAGATCGTTGGATCTCCTGTAAAACTACGGGGGAAAGCACTCAGAAGAGTGGGCGAAAAAGAAATCTTTTAACCTCCAAGAAGCAAGAGAGTTTTCGCAAAGACTTGCTGGATAGAAACAGACAGCTAGGTGTCACTCTTGATCAGAAAGATCACATGTCTAGCGGGGGGCGTAGGAGCAGCCAGGTTCCTCCAAGGACTAGTGAAGATCGTACCGCAGAAGAACCTGACTATAATAGTCAATACTGGGGACGACATCGAGCTATACGGTTTGCACATCTCACCTGATCCTGACATCATCATGTACACGCTCGCAGGAATTGTGGATGAACAGAAAGGATGGGGAATGAGAGGAGACACGTTCAGCTGCCTCAACTCCCTGAAAAGATATGATGTAGAAACGTGGTTTACCATAGGCGACAAAGATCTTGCGACACACATCTACAGGACAACACTCCTGAAGAATGGCGCAACTCTAGACCACGTTATGCAGAAAATCGCCAAAGCCCTGAGACTGGACGCAACGATTCTCCCAATGACCAACGGAACGATAATTCCTCAAATCATCACCAAAAGCGGCAAGGCCCATTTTGAAGAATACCTTGTCAAGAATCAAGCGGAAGAGCCGGTGTTGAACGTTTTCCTGGAAGGAGGGGAACAAGCTGAGCCTGCCCCAGGAGTCTTGGAATCTTTAGACGAGGCAGACGGAATCGTTGTGTGCCCAAGCAACCCAATTGTAAGCATTGGTCCGATTTTAGCTGTGAAAGAAGTGAGAAAAACTTTGCGAGAAACACAAGCAAAGATAGCTGCAATTAGCCCAATAGTAGGCGGTGCAACTATAAAGGGTCCAGCAGACAAGTTGATGAGGGGGCTAGGCCATGAAGTTTCAGCATACGGAGTTGCTTCGCTTTACCGCGACTTCCTGGATGTGTTCATTATGGATGAAACTGACAAAGCAGACAGGAATCGAGTGGAGGAACTTGGGATAAAAGCTGTTACAACAAACACAATAATGAGGACACTACAAGACAAGGTCAAACTGGCCCAGGTAGTATTAAACACTCTTGAGGGAACAGAGCGCTAAGCAGTCGGGACTCGTTTGACAACAGGAGGGCGAATTTTCTTCAACACTCTATATCCACAGAAGGTGCACTTGATACCACCGCCACGCATATCCAACTCTTCGGTCTGTACCTTTGCACTGCATCGTACACACTCATAAACGAGATTCTGACCAGATCTTTCCGACACAAGCCAACCTCATTAAAGGTGGGTAGCGGACCTCCAATTTAAGTCTATTGACACCATGGCTCTGAATCGCAAATCCAAAGCCAAGCACAAATGCCTTAACCTGGAATCTTGTTGAGGTTGCTGAACGTGAATTTTCGAGGGGAAAATCTATAACCCTGAACTCGTCTAGGTGAAGGGCTAAGATGAAGTAGCAAATGAAAGGTGATCTGAGGACACTTCTCCGAGGAAAACTCACTGAACGAGAGCTTGATTTGGTTTCCAAATCCTATGATGTTATCGGAGACATCGCAGTAATCAGAATTCAGGAGCAACTTGCACACTACAGTGAAGAAATCGCAGAAGCACTGTTACATCAGAAGAACATCAAAGCCGTCTGGCGACAAACAAGTCCCATTCATGGAGACTACAGGCTTCGGGATCTTCGCTGGGTTGCAGGCGAGAAGAGAAGCACAGCCGTCCATAGGGAACATGGAAGCCTCTTCAAGGTAGACATTGAGAAGTGTTACTTCTCTCCTCGGCTAGCATTTGAGAGGATTCGCATTGCGAAGCTTGTCAGAGACAACGAAACCATTGTCAACATGTATGCAGGCGTTGGATGTTACTCAATCATAATTGCCAAGCACTCCCAAGCCGCAAAAATATATTCGATTGACATAAACCCTGATGCAATAAGATGCATGAGAGAAAATATCCTACTCAACAGAGTCGTTGGGAGAGTCTGTCCGGTCGAAGGGGACGCAAACAAAATCGTTGAAGAAACCTATCAAGGAAAAGCTGACAGAACACTAATGCCACTACCTGAAAAGGCATATCGCTACCTTGATCACGCACTCTCATCCATCCAGCCTCAAGGAGGATGGATTCACTACTATGATTTCCAACACGCGAACAAAATGGAAAGCCCAGTGGAGAAAACAGAAGCGAGAGTTACTGAGAAACTAGAGGAAAAGAACATTGATTTCGAGGTGACTTTCGGTCGCATAGTCCGGCAAACAGGACCAAACTGGTATCAGGTTGCTCTTGACATACAAATAAGTAACTAGCTGTGGTCTGTCCTTTGCTTGATCCAGCCACATTTTAAATAACGAAGTTGAGTATAAGATCTGATATATCTCTCAATGGAGAGGGCGAGCGGCAGTGAGCAAAATAAGAAAGGAAGTCCGTACTAGGATTCCNNGATAGTACCGTCAACAATCAGGAACATCACAATTCCAGGTGTTGAAACAGAAGCCAGCTATCTAATTTGGGCGATCACGTTAGGAGTAACAGCCATTTTTCTCATACGAGCGCTCGCTGATGCTCTCGTTCTCGGTGACATCTTGACAGACATCTTTGTTAGACGAATAGGGATAAAAGGCGAAAGATCCCCTCGACGGGCCGCCAGGGACTTCATCTACATCATCGTCATAATCCTGATAGCCACAGCGATCCTACCAGTCAGAGTCTTGGTGCCGGAGAATGTAGCGCCTTGGTTTGTTGGTGCAACGATATACAGTGCACTTGCAGTAATCATAATTCTGANNGGATCATCTATCGATTAATCGAGCAGAGAGCCGAAGTCCTAGCGGATCGTCTTTCCAGAATCGCTGAACCAACTGAAGAAAGGTAGGACACATGGATCCCGCGATAACAATAATCTTCGTGCTCATTTACATCTTGACTGTTCTTCTCTCAGCAACTAGTGTTGTTCCTTTGTCTATCGCAGCGCTGGTGGGAGCCCTACTTGCAGCGTGGTTTGGTCTGCAATACAATATTTTCACATATGAAACAGCAGCCGGCTTCATTGACGTAAGACTTCTGGGTTTGATAATCGGCACAATGATCGTCGTTGAAGTGGCGGAAAAGAGCGGGCTGTTTCGCTTTGGGGCCTTGTATGCTGTTAAGATTTCTAAGGGAAATCCTGGTAGACTGTTTGTGCTAGTCTGCGTGGTTTCAGCACTAGTTTCAATGTTTCTCAGCGATCCAACCGCCTTGCTACTCATGGCTGCAGCTACTGTAACAATAAGCAAGCTTCTCAACTATGATCCTATCCCATATTTCATCTCAGCCACGATTATGATAAACCTCGGCGGCACTAGCACCCTTATCGGATCCACAAGCAACATGATAATCGGTGTAGCATCCGAGTTGAGCTTTACTGATTTCATCGGCTATCTGACAATCGGTGAGATTGCCCTTTGGGCAATAACGATCTTGGCACTCTACATCATTTTCAAACCAAGGCTGGGGGCGAAGAAGGTGCTACCTGATTACAACCCGTGGCAGAGTATAGAGAACAAGAAATTCTTCTATCAATCTATCTTCATCTTAACTCTCCTAGTCTTCCTTTTTCTCGCCGTTGATACCATAGGAATCGGCCCTGAAGCAGTTGGTCTCGGATGTGCAATATTGGCATTGATTTTGAGTAACATCGATCCAGCTGAGATCTTTAAAGGGCTTGACTGGGAAACAGTGTTCTTCATTGCTGGGTTCATGTTCCTAATGGGAGGTGTGCAGGAAACTGGCATTCTAGACGCGGTCTCGAATCAGCTCTTCCAACTGGTAGGAGGGAGTCCGACTAGTACAGTTCTGGTAACCCTATGGTTCAGTGGGCTTTTCAGCACAGTTGTAAGCAACATTGCTATTGCCCTGACATTCATTCCGATAATCAACAACTTTTCAATTCTGAATCCGAATCTCAGACTGCCAATCTCATCAGCGCTAGTCCTGGGAACAAACCTTGGAGGGGCAACTACCCCACTGAGTGGTTCAGTCACAATGATGGCCATGGGCACTCTCAAGCGAGAAGGACTGTCAATGAGATTCTCTGAATTCACCAAGATCGGACTGATAACATCAATCCTGCAGCTAACTTTCGCCAGCCTTTATCTAGTTGCGAGGTTTGGATTAGGAGGGTAAGAATTGTCAAAAGTCAAGAAATGGATAGAAGCGCGAGCAACTGAGCCCGAAGCTGAATATGATGAAGTGAAAAGGGAGTTTGAAATGGCGATTGGAAAACCCTTCATCAACATAAGAGTAGAGCTTCCGGACGGCTTTGAAGATCTTCGGGCGAATTTCCTCAACCTTGAGAAGAATGAGGATTTTCTCTTGGAGGTCAAAGAACTAGTCAAGAAAAGACTCCACTACGAGAGACGGGGCATAACAGGAACGATAGAAAGCTCCACAGAAACGAAAGAACCCCAAGACACTAGTAACAAGTGAAAGACCAAACTGGTACACGCCAAGAACGCCAAGTAGTCTCAGAAAACTCTAAATCAAGCTTCTCCAACCAATTCAAGAAAGACAAACAAGGGGCCGGTAGTTCAGCCTGGAACGAATGCC
>JABAOC010009503.1_pt3 | contig 15006 bp, 13 predicted proteins | sample 7062161 | NCBI WGS metagenome assembly JABAOC01 (sample SAMN14538625, study PRJNA623070) | marine sediment metagenome | biome: marine biome [ENVO:00000428]; feature: marine pelagic biome [ENVO:01000023]; material: deep marine sediment [ENVO:00002113] | place: India: Gulf of Khambhat ... | reverse complement strand
TCAAGGAGACCATTTAATATGTTAATTCGAATTGTGAAACTACCCGCTTTGAGAGTTGCTTCAATAAGAGCTGTTAGCACATCACCTGAAGGTGTGGCTTGGAAAAAATTCGTAACTTGGGCTAAACCGAAGGAATTTTTCAATAACCCAACTAATTATATGATAATTGGTGGGAATATCCCAGCAGTGGAAGGCGGTTTTCCTGGTCCAACAGAGGAGAATCCCGAGTATGGGTATGAGTTTATGGTTAACATCGGACCTGCGGTGGAACCTGAAGAAGATCTCCAGGTTAAAGAGATACCTGCTGGATTATACGCCGTAACCCGACTTAAATTCTCTGCAGAGACTATTGTTAAAACTTGGCAGGAACTCTGGGAGTGGGTAAGGACATCTGAAGATTACACTTTCAACAAAGGGATTGTTAAAATCCTTCCAATGGGAGGATTCGAGGACCATATAGGTCCGTTTGAAGGTCCTAACTTCGAACCTTATGCAGGTCTCATTATTGATCTCTATCTTCCAATTAAGGAGAAGAAACATAACAGATAATGGCAGATCAAATGTTATCAAGTGAGACTGTAAAAAGAAGGATTGAAACATCGCTTCAAAAGATAATATATTAGATCCTTTGAATACAAGGCATTTAATTTTTTCCTGCTATTTTTTTTCACCTGTTCACATTTTTTGAATAAAATCGTAGTTTTTTAAAATCAAATAGAAAAGTGGTCATCATGAATCCTCGGGCAGCATTTAACGATTTTGGTGAAGTTGTTTATCTGAACGCCTCTCATAAAGGACCTCTCCCTCGTGTTGCCCAAGAGGCAATACGACAGGCGATTCAGTTACAATCAGAACCTTGGCGCTTGATAGACCATATGTGGTTTGAAGTTCCCGATCGAACCCGTAAACTGATTGCCCATATGATTGGAACAAGTGCTGATGAGATTGCTATCACAACTAGTACCTCCTATGGTATGAATATCTTGGCGCAGGGCATCCAATGGAACCCTGGAGATACTATTCTCCTGATTCGTGGTAACTTTCCGTCCAACGTCTACCCTTGGATGAATATGGCATCACGGGGTGCGCGTGTGAAATTTGTGGAATGGACTGCGCCAGGTGATTTGGTCACGCAAGAGCAACTTGAAGCAGAGATTGTTCCAGGTATCCGTGTGGTTGCCATAGACTACCCTCATTGGACAAATGGCTACTTAATGGATCTAAAAACGTTGAAAGCAAAGTGTGAAGAGATTAATGCATGGCTTGTACTGGACTGCTCACAATGTATTGGAGCTGTACCTATTGATGTGTCTAAGACCCCTGTAGATGCTATTGTGGCAAGTGGATATAAATTCATGCTCTCTCCGTATGGAACCGGCTTTATATATGTTCCAATGGCTCGACAGGAGGAGATTTCGGTTACGATGCCCACGTGGATGGGAATGATTAATGCACGAGATTTCAGTAAACTCAATGAGTATGATTTCTCCCCAGTGCGTAGTGCCGCGCGATTTGATGTCGGCGGGCACACCGCATTCCTTAATATGATGGGAATGAGCGCATCTTTAGAATTTCTATTAGATATAGGCATCAAACGGATCTACCATCATGTACTCCGATTATTTGATCGGCTCATAGCTGAACTTAATACATCTAAATATCGTATTATCAGTGATCTTACTCCCGAACGACGTTCTACCCTTCTCAGATTTATTCCAACCGATCCTTCCATGTTGCAAGCAACTTTGGAACGGCTAAGGAGGAATAAGATTTCCGTTAGTTTTCGCGACGATGGGTTCCGCGTGACACCGCATATTTATAATAATGAAGCGGACATCAATCGATTTCTGGAGGTTCTGTAAAACGGTTTTTTATTTTAAATCGGTTATATAGATTTTATATCAAGGTTCAAAATGATACGAAGCTAAATAGGGGGATTTGCAAGCGTCAAAAGAAATATATAGTCGCGTACAGGCATCTGCGTAACTTTCTAAGAGGTTGAATCGAATGAAAACCTATCTTACAATCTTTTTCAGCAGCGAAGGTGCAGCACCCAGTGAAGTAGTTGAACGACTCACACGAATGGGATTTCAGCCTATTGCTGGTCCCTACGATCACGTATACGAGTGGAATGAAAAAGGGTCAATTGAGGATCTAATTCAGATTGCTAATCAGGTTCACACGACATTGAAAGGCTGTAACGTTTTCTTTAAGTTGGAGACCGTGCCGATGCAATAGGATTCTCTACGATCATGGATTATTTAAGGGAGGGACTGTAAAAGGGATGTCAATAGGGCTCCTATACTTGCAGAAAGGTTTTAATTCATGATCATTAGATCATTTTACAACTTTTTGTGTCTATCTTTGGGGCATATAAATGGAAAACATTATTCAGATTACAGTAAATATAGAGTGTGATGTGAAACAGGCTTTTCGTATGTTCACAGTTAATGAACTATTAGAGAACTGGTTAACTGAAAAAGCTGAGATCGAACCAGAGGTTGGAGGGAAATACGAGCTTTTTTGGGAACCAGATAACAGAGAAATCAATAGTACGATTGGATGTAAAATTACTGGGATTGAACAAGATAACTTTGTTTCATTTGAATGGAAAGGACCAGTTGAATTCCAATCGTTTATGAATTCAGCAGATCCACTAACCCATGTCATTGTATTCTTTTCTCCAAATAGCAACGATCCAAATAAAACAACTATTCACCTTTTCCATACAGGCTGGAGAAAAGATCGAGAATGGCAACAAGCTCGTAATTATTTTGAAAAGGCGTGGTCACAGACGTTACAAGAATTAAAAAATAAAAGCAAGAATCATCGTGTATCATTTTAAATTCCTACTTTTTATGTGAGTAGATATAAAAAAGAGTTTCATCTGATTCGTAAGAGAAGTATGAGCAGATGTAAATCGCGTATATAGCATATAAATTTTTAAAATCGCGGATTTACATGTTCTGATAAGGTCTATAAGAGGGATTCTATTGGAAGATGTTGTTGTTGGAATACTTTTGAATGGGACCAAATATCTTGTTGAACGCCGTAGGTTAAACGAGAAAATTGACCCAGGAATCGTGTGCTTGCCCGGCGGCCACATTAAAACAAATGAAACCAAAGAAAACGCTTAGAAGAGAGAACTTCGAGAAGAGCTCAATATTATAGTAAAAGAATTGAAGTTTATATGTAAACAATTCTACATTGCAAGCAACAGCGAAAGACAAAATAGGTATTATTTCCATATAACAGAATATGAAGGAATCCCTATTTGTAGATCAGCTCAAGAGATTTTCTGGACAAACAACATTGAAAAATTAAGACTTAATGTTGATAGAAAGACAATAAGGAAGCTGCGGGAACTCATTGATGCATGTTCACATTGATGAAAGAAATCGTGTACACGTAACAACGCCCAAGCGTGTGATTCATTGGTGAACAACCCTATAATCACGGGAACAGGTTCGAATCGGAATTATGGAACGAGTGAATGCATTTAAGTTTATAAAGCACCTCCCAAATCAGAATTGATAAAAATGACGAAAAGTCGTTCTGAAAGTCTTGGTAATCTTAATAAAAAACCAAAAGTTAAATCTTCTCCAGATTTTTCTCCGAAAGTACGGAGAGTGAATAGAAGGAAATTTGGGGCACAAGAATATAACAAAATCCTAAAAACAACCAGATTATACTACGAAACAATTACTAATAATTATATGGAGTTTTATGAGAACTGGCTAAAAAAAGAGGGTCCGTTCTCTGATCCACAGTACCGGAAGGGATATGATACAGTTATACATTTACTGAGCAGCATTTTAAAGCCTGGTGAGAAAATAGTCGATGTGGGTTGCGGAGTGGGAGTTTGGTCAACCATTATGGCCAAAAAGGGAGCTTATGTTGTCAGTACAGACATCTTATCAAGAATGCTTCATAAATCATCAGATCGATTCAAGAAATTTGGTCTCGAATCCCAAACCTCCCTCATTTTATCAGACGGATTCAATCTTCCATTCAGGGATGGCTGTTTTGATGGCGCGACATTGAACTGGGTTCTTTCTCACATTCCTGTTTCGAGAAACAAGAAGTTTATAAATGAAATTAGAAAAGCTGTAAGATGCGGGGGCTGGCTTTTCATCTCAGATAGTTATTGGAGAGGACAGGAAAGTGGCAAAGAACAGATACAAATCAGGGAAGTGGATAAAGGAAAATATGAAGTGTACAAGTATTACTATGAGCCAGCTGAACTGAGAGACCTCGTAGAGACAACATTTGGTAAAGTGAAAGTTTTACTGTCACTCCACTACGAGTTGATCTGTATAGCTAGAAGATATTAAAAAAGAAACATTAATATTGGACTTTACAGTGTGTACTTGACCCTAGGTAGATTAATATTTATAAGGTGTTTGTTATGCTCTATATCTTTCTTATGAAAGCGATACAGCGTCATTTCCGTGAAACAAAATTGTTAGTCGATCAGCTTAATGACCAACTTGTTATTAGTAAACCTGTAGAAGCCGGACGACCACTTGGAGAGATTTTTCTCCATATGCTTAGATCTGTTGAATACTATCTCAGAGGATTGATAAATAACATATGGGAGCCTTTACCATATACTCTGGCAACTTATGGAACAGCACAAGCTATAAAATCGCTTTATGATAAAATATTTGTCAAAGTAGAGGAGTATTTGGAACAATTAACACCTAATATACTTAAACAAGAAATGGATCGCTTCAACCGACCAGCAACAAAAGCCGAGATTCTCCTAGAATTGATAGAGCATAGTATCCATCATCGTGGACAAATAACCGTTTATTATCGCCTTTTAGGCATCGAACCAGCTTCCATCTCCTATATTATATAATCTGAGCTATCAACTAAGAATTAGCAATTAATACAAGCTGTTCCTTCGAGTGAAATCAAAGTCAAGAATGAAGAGATGAGGAAGTATTAAAAAATGGCTGGAAAAGAAGATAGCAGCCAAATAGAACGTAAAAAACTGGTTAAAACCATATTCAGCAATACTGCGAAGACCTATGATCGTGTGGTCAATATCTTCACACTCGGAATGGATCGTTTGTGGAAACGAAATATTATGAAATTCCTAAAGGGAGAGGGAAAGGACTTCCATAGAATATTAGACCTTGCGTGTGGGACTGGAATTGTCACATTCAAACTAGCAAAGATTTTTTCCTCAGCACAGATCGTAGGAATAGACATCATGGAAGAATACTTAGATATAGCGAGACAAAAACATAAGGGGGAGAAAGTGAGATTCATCCACCTTGGAGCTGAAGACCTAAACGAGCTCGAAAGACTGGGATACACTCGTTGGTTTGATCTGATTGTTACGTCTTATCTCCCAAAGTACGTCGATCTAGAAATAGTCATATCTCACTGTAAAAAACTAATTAGAAAGGGTGGAATAATCGTATTTCACGATTTTACGATCCCAAAGAATCGAATACTACGCCTTGGATGGCATACATACTTGATTGGAATGAACCCGGTCCTAAGAATGATCAATGGATGGCTTGAAGCTTCAATAAGGCTTAAAAAAGTTATAGAAAATAGTAAATGGATTTATAACATTCCAAATATTCTTGAAGAGCACGGCTTTCAAAATATTGAGGTAAGATGGCAACCCTTACAGATCGCAGCAATTGTCACTGGGAAAATGAATAGTTAATAAAAATGAGAGTGAATCGAAAAATAAGTCATTATCATAATTGGAAGAGAAAAACTACATACAAAAGTAGAAAAATACACTCATAAGCAGCCACATGGACCATTGTTTAAGATAAAGACTAGAAGAGAGGGAAAGAAGCCAATCAAATAAAGGGATAAATAATGATCAAAACGCATACCAGATATGAAATGATAGCTAGGATAAGTAAAGGACTATTCATGGAAGCACGGGTGCTTCCAGTCCTTGTTTGGGCCTTTACTGCAGTTTTAGTAGGAACAGTATTCGCCTATTTGGAGACCGGCCTATTTAATGCGTGGGGATTTTTTCTTACCATGATAGTAGCCTGCCTAGCACAGGCATTCCCAATACATGCAATAAATGAGCTAGAAGATTGGTCAAGTGGGACAGATGCAACAGGTCTTGGTGGTAGTAAAGTCATAAGAGAGGGTTATCTCTCTAAAAGAGAGATGAAAATACTCTTATGGATAAGTTTAATCGGGATTTTCGTTTTGGCAGCTTTAGGTATCCTCACTTTAGATAATCGGCCAATTTCTTTGTTCATAGTAGGAATGGGAGCGGGACTTTTTTACAGCTTAAAACCCTTTAAATTTGCGTATAGACCTTTCCTTGGAGAANNTGAGAATGGGCGTCAGCCTTCGTTGGAATAATGGTTTGTGTAACCGGAACATATTTCGTTCAAGTAGGAACGCTCTCAACACCGATCATAATACTAGCAGCAGCCATTTCATTTGAAGATATGGCGATAATGATACTCTTTCACACTATAGACTACGAGAATGATAAGGCGGCTATTCCAGTCAAGAAAACAACAGTTGTACTTCTAGGTCAAGAGTTCGCAAAGTACTATGTGCTCTTACTCGCCGGAATGTCTATTGTTTTCTTTCTATTCCTCATGATTTTCTATCATCCGATATTTTCAGTCTTCTCGGTTCTCACACTCGCTTCTTATTCATGGTTCGTTACCTACGATCCATTTAATCCACATTCAATAATTAGATCGACCAGAATAATTACCTGGTCAATTATATTTTCTGGATTGATCTTCGCAGTGATCATAAATGCTAAGTTTGGTGCTATGATCGTTCCAGTCGCCGTCCTCTTTTGGATGCACAAAAAATTTGGGAAAATAAAAAAAACAAAAGATCTTAGTGTCTTTAAAGAGGCTATAGAAGGATTAAAAGATGCTGAAAGGAAAATAGTTCTCGCAGAGACGAATTTAATAGAATAGATATAGCTCCAAATTTCGAAGTATTTATTTTCTTGATCATCGTTTTAAATTGACTTTCCGACATTTAGCAAAGGCGTCTCGGGTTGTTTCATAGAGCCACATAATATATACCTCTTCCTGGTCGAGTTTGTGTTTTTCAAACTTCATAAACTCATTCCAAAGCTGTTTCAGAAGTGCCCAACCTTTTTATTTCAGCTAATTTTTTATTTCAGTCATTTTAATCACTCCAATTATATGAACCAAGATTCTATCTAGGTTTTTTCGCAAAAACTGCGTTTTCTTGCTTGCCCGTATAAGGATGATTATAATATTTTAGGGAGCTCGAAAGAACACGCAAATCGTGGTATTAATATAAGATCGTGATTTATATTGCCTCCCTCCTATCTAAATTGGCAATAACTAACATTTGCGAAGATCGCACCGATCTCTGTTCACTGCCGTTTTTGAAAAAATCACTCCTCTCTTCTTTGGGTAATAACCCTTAATCACACGATTCCTGTGCCATGCACAGGCTTCTCCAAGTCTCCAGCGCTAATAGTCCCCATGTCCTTACCTTTTGTGGTAAGCGCCCTTATTAGTTCCCCCTAGTGTGATTTAAGGAGTATTTCCGCTATCTGCGCCAAGAACGTTTCTCCTCGGTTTTCAACATGCCCAGTGCAATGAGCCGGTAGTAGCATAGGTAATATGACCGGTAAGCCCTTTTGCTAAGGATAACCGAAGTTTACTTAGAAACGCCTTTTCTAAAGAATTAGAAAACGTTGTTAGCCCAAAACGAGAGCTAGCAAAAAAACTGACCATTTTGACTTCGCGATCTTTTGAAAATAATGGCATCCCCTTGGGTATGTTAGGAGGCATGAAATCCCAGTTAGATGGTTTGTACCGTTTGTTAGAGTTCCTTCATCCGTAATCTTTCCAGTTTGTCTCTAACTGCGAGATCTCGTCTTACCGTATTCTGTTAAATCATGGTAATAAAATTAAAAGCAAAAAAGACTATAAATATCTCAATGGCTATTTCAAAGAGAATAGCCAAAAAATCATTAGGATCAAGAAATATCCGGTGGTAAGCAAAATTGAAGGGATTACAGCATTTTCTTGCTATTACCCTAGTCCTGTTAAGCATTCTTCAAACTGCAACTCTCTTAGGGATTTCATCCACTCCTATGGAGAGAACCGAACAAGCTAGGCCAATTCTTGATGATCCTGATCTCGTTGTGGAAACGGTCGTTACAGGGCTTTCACAACCAACCACTATGGCATTTCTAACACCAGATGACCTTATCGTTTTACAAAAAAATAATGGCCAAGTCCGCAGAGTGCATAATGGGATACTTCAAGCCGCCCCTGCATTAGACGTGTATGTCAACAATAGAAGTGAGCGGGGACTTCTTGGCGTATCATTAGCTCCCATGTTTTCTACAAATTCTTATGTTTATTTGTACTACACAGAAAGTAGCACTGGCAAAGACACAAATAATCAGAATGAAGCTTTTGGAAATCGAGTTTATCGTTATACCTGGGATGGTGAGGTTCTCATAGATCCAAATCTTATATTAGATTTACCTTTCGTTCCGGGCCCAAACCATGATGGAGGGATCATTTTAGTTGGACCCGATAACATGCTATATGTCGTGATTGGGGATCTGAACCGGAACGGGCAACTTCAAAATTTCGTGGATGGAGCATCACCGGACGATACCNNTTTTCGGCTCAACCCGGATGGTTCTACTCCCACTGACAATCCCTTTTTTAACAAGCAAGACTCCACGGATCCTATCAATCGATACTTTGCCTATGGGATCCGGAACAGCTTTGGTATGGCGTTTGATCCAGTCACAGGATACCTCTGGGACACCGAGAACGGGCCAGCGGACTATGATGAGATCAATATTGTCCCTTCTGGCTTCAACAGTGGATGGGAGCCGATTATGGGTCCTGATAGCCGCGACTCCCAAAATGCCCCTGGGGATCTCTTCAATTTACCCGGATCAGTGTNNTCAGTGTATAGGGATCCCGAATTCAGTTGGGGATGGAACGCCGTTGGGGTCACCTCTCTTGGGTTTCAGACCTCTTCCAAGCTCGGAGAGCAGTATTTACATGATATGTTTGTTGGAGATACTAATGAGGGATATCTTTACCATTTCGAATTGAATGAACAGCGGGATAGGCTTCAATTCACTTCCTCCGGGCTGGCAACTGATCTGGTGGCCGATAGTAAGCAAGAATTGGAAGAAGTAATCTTTGGTCAAGGATTTGGGACGATTACGGATATTGAAACAGGGCCCGATGGATGGTTGTATATTTGTTCGTATAGTCAGGGTGCTATTTATCGTGTTAAATCAATTTTCGAAACAACTGTGCTCACAACAACCACTACAGTTACAATGGCTAACACGACAATAACGACACAGATCACAATAACAACCATTACACTTCCTGAGATCTACCTGTTTTTTAACAGGTTTTGGATATTACTAGTGACTTGGGGCGTACTAATCGTTATAGTTATTATCCGTCGATCTCAAATTAAAAAATAAGCTTCAGGGCAGCTTAGAACGTTTTATTATTGTCTAAGAGGTTATTAATCAATATAATGGAGCATTTACCAAATTTTCAGGCAACATATAGTATAGGTCAAGTTATAAAATCGCTTTACGAGGAGATTTATTGTTCTTANNACGAGGAGAATTACTGTACTTAAGAAATGTGCCATTTTGATATTCCTCAAAAGCTAACCTTAGCTCCTCTTTAGTATTCATGACAATCGGTCCATACCAAGCTACCGGTTCACCTATAGGTTTGCCTGAAATCAAGAGAAAGCGAACAGTCTCAAAATTAGAAGTGATTCTTACTTTTTCACCATCTTCGTAAATCACAAGATTTTCAGCACTAATTAATTGATCTCGATTCTGATCAAAATACCCTTCTCCCTTTATCACGTACGCAAAAACCGTATGTCCTTTCTTTACATAATGCTCAAATTCCGACTGAGGTGAGATTGTGACATCTAAATACTCTGGATCGGTCACGATATCTTGAACGGGTCCTTTTATACCGTTAACTTCTCCACAAATAATCCTTACTTTAACATCATTATTTAGATGAACCTCGGGGATTTGTTCTTTCGTCACATCTCGGTAACGGGGATTCATCATCTTATTTGCGGCCGGAAGATTCGCCCACAACTGAAATCCCCATAGTACGCCATTTTCCTGGTGTGGCATTTCTTGGTGGATGATACCGTTGCCGGCGGTCATCCATTGAACCTCACCAGATCGAATAACGCCACTATTCCCTAAGCTATCTTCATGCTTCACATCGCCATGTAGCACATACGTGATCGTCTCAATGCCACGATGGGGGTGCCATGGAAATCCAGCTATATAATCATCCGGATCATCGGAATGAAAATCATCGAGAAGTAAAAAGGGATCCAATAAAGGGACTTCATGATAACCAAAAGCACGCTTTAACCGAACTCCTGCTCCCTCAATAGTTGGTTTACTTTTAATAAATCGTTGAATTTTTCGAATATTGTCCATGAAATAAACTCCTATAATAATTCACAATTATTAAAAAAATAATGCGCCCGATTCCTATTAAAATTAAAGGAATATACATATCATCGATGCAGTGAATGTAACAAAAGTAAATAGAAGAAAGAAACCGTCATAATTGAAGAAAAGCAATTAAGAAGAAGCTTTATTCTCACGAATAACTCGTTAGTGGTTTTTAGATTATTAGATGGCACATATAACTCTATTAAGTTATATTAAACTAATATTTTGAGTGTATTTTCACAAAGAATAATAGCTTCGTCTAAGGCATCCGACACTTTGTTTCTCTCATGGATCAGCTCTGTCATAAGCGCGGTAAATTCACCACTCTCATGATCCATGAATGCAAGTTCTTCGATTTTTTGTAGGCCTGGAATTGGTTTTGGTAGGTCGCCCCACCTATCCTGACCATATTTTCCAGTTAGAGTGTAATTTATGGGATCCAGAATCCTACTCAGTTTCATAAGGCACGCATTGGCTTCATCTATCTTTTTCCCAAGTTTTTTCACGTCCCCCCACTCATCACACTGTACTGCAAGTGCACTGACAGTCTTATCAAGCTCAAGTGCAACTTCTTTGAACCTTTCAACCTTCGCTATGAGATTCGTCAATTCTAGTAGTCCTTTTCCATTTTTATCATGCGTCTTTAGACCTTCGAGCATCCAATCTGCTATTGGAACAGCCTTCGCGGGAATGACTGGTATGTTACTTAACCTCGCTACAAATACGGCAATTGCCTTCGTAGTCTCTACTAGAGCGTCTAGATCGACCTTATCTAGAGTATCATCTTCGCTGTGATACCACCAGCCTTGGAAACTTGTAGAAACTGTCTTTACGGTTGCTAAAAACTCGGGAGTATATTTTGTACCGATAGCTACTGAAGGTATGCCTACTCCTAAGAAAGATTGATCGCCAGCTTTGAAGATTCTATAGGCCGGTCCAGGTTTTACTAATACGTCTCCTCCAGTATCCCCTGCGTATGGCTTATTTAATCTTAATGCCAGATCCTTAACAACACCCTGTGCAAACTGATTAATTATCGGTGCTCCGCTCCCATAAAACATCGTGGGACCTGTCAGGTCCTTCTCTGGAGCAGTTCCTGGCGAGTCGATGTTGATATTTACGAGACAGTCCTTGCTGAAGTCGTCCCAGAAATTGTCAAGATACCAAGTAGACCCCGACTGTTTTGCGGTCTCATGCCCATTCCACCACCCGATTCTGACACTCCTTTGGAGCTTGTTCGAATATTTTTGAAAGATCCTTGCCAGCTCAAGACACACAGCATTGCCCACTGCATTATCCGTCGCACCACCACCATAAGCATCGAAGTGACCTCCAACCAAGACAAACCTATTCGGTTCTGTCGTTCCAGTCACTGTAGCGACCGGCTCAACAATCTTTGCCCATTTTGGATGAGTCGCTGACTTTATTCGAATCCGAACTTCTCCTCGTTTTAATAACTCTCTTATGTAGTCTCCGTCTTTTCTCGTTGTGCATAGGGCAGGTATGTGCGCGAATGACTCAGGGGAAGGATCTTTCAGTTCTGTTAAAGTTGGAACTCCCCAAACATGTTTTGCTGATCCATAGTGAAAGAGTTGCCTCTCTGGAGGGGTCCAGTTTTGATGTAAAAACGCTATTGCCCCATTTCTCTCGGCTACTCTTATTTTTTCATTGTAAGAAATGGGGAAATACCCGGAAAATTTGACAAAACAAACCTTCCCATTGACATCTACTTTCTTTAGATTTTCTTCCGTACCAATTCCGGCAGCTACAATTTCCCCTTCAAGACCGCCTGGTGGGGTCGATGGCGTAAAAGCATACGCAAAGGCCTCGATCTCTCTCTCTTCTGGCGAAATGATCGTTACTTTTGCCTTTTCTGGTGAACACATGTATGCCATAAATTCGTAAGAGTTTACTGCTACCCCGTTTTGGTTGTTGACCTTCACAATATACTCAGCAGCCTTTCGACAGGCGTGTGTACCTGACAATCTCGGTGCAGCGTTTTCTCCGAGCCATCTAATATGTTTCAAAAGGTTATCTCTGGATATGTCATTCATTATCATATCTTCAATTTGTTTTTGTTCCCCAGATAATGCCATAGATTCACCTTTGGTAGATAAAGTACCTCCACATTTATGTTTAACGGTATTTCATAGGAGATTCGCTAGCTTGTTGAAGGATTCGGTTTTTAAAAGCGTGACAGGGTGTTAGATGGTAGTTACAGGACTATGCGATTTAATGGAAAACTGATAGCTGTACAAAATGTCAATTATTAAATTCAAATTTGCATAAGAATACTCTATGAATATGGAGCTATCATGAGAGATGAACTGGTTTTTTGCTGTTACATTTGTCTGTGGCATCCTTATAGGATCGATTATAGCATACGCGTCATCTAGGGGATTCTTCGCAAATACAACAACATGGAAACGCTATTTTTATCCCCCTATTCCCACTATTTTTTCCAGTCTAGGGCTTATTCTTCTGGTATATAGTCTCAGCGTGACTGACAGGAAAGGAGCATTTTTTGGAGCTTTCTACTTCATAGTTTTCTTTCCCTCGTATGTATTTCATAAACATGCTAAGTTTTCGATCTTCCACAGACTCTGTCTGCTGGTAGTAGGTGTTCTGGGATACTATATGTTCGGACTGTCCCTTTTAGGAATACTCCTGCTTATCGGAGGTGTCATAGCATTGGTTGATGCCATTTATCAAATAATTCGAAGAAAGCCCTTATCCCTCAAACCTTCACTTTAGCTGCGATGTGGTCGATGCAACCCCAACTATGATAATTGCAGCCAAAGAATTGGGAGCAAAAGAGGGTAAATTTCTAAAATATGCAACTAGCTATGACACACAAGGATCCACAGACTTATTTGTGGGATACGGAGCCATAGTAATCACCAAGCGCTAAAGATCCATGAAAAATGCTTACATCAAGATTCCTAGGAATTCTCGCATTACAAGGTGCATTTTGACCACTTTCTCTTTTCAATAAAGACATTGGGATGGATAGATTTGAGCCAATTTTTGAATTAAACTAGTCCTACTAGGTACTAAATGTACTTTTACCATCTTGACTTAGATACCCGAAACAATAATATATTTTTCATTGCGTATTTACTCTTTATTATAAACATTGAATAAGGGTTATACCTTTCTTACCGAATATCTCTACTATATAGGGATCAGTCAAACAGCTAACGATAATCAAAATACATGGATACAGGCTCTCCTAGTGCAATTCTTGGTTCGACGATATCTTTCTAATGGTTAGAAGGATAATTTAAGGAAATAATAAAGGGTAAGAGGATTCTTACTCCATAAATCAATCAGATTTTGTGATAAGGCGATTTAATGAGTGAAAAAGAGGAAATGAGCAAACTTCAAGAAATTATACGTACGTATACTCAAAAAGATGCGCGGGAGAAAGAAATTTCCTTAAAATCACTTTTTGCATTTCTAAAAAGCCCATGTGAACCAGTATGGAGTGAAGCAATTGCGGCAATCCAGAACCTAATTGTGGAATTTCCAGACCTTGAATTTATTATTCCATTTCTCCTTGAAGCCCTAAAAAACAAAAATCCTAAAATTCGGGAGGAAGTGGTGCGAATATTTGCCAATATAGGAGGTCAATTGGAGGATTTGGAATCAGTAGTTCCTGTAATACTGGCGGCAGTGAAGGATGAAATCCCACAGGTTCGAGTAACAGCTTTTAAGGCCCTAGATAAGATCAGGACTAAATTGGATGACCCCAAATCTGTGGCCGTCGCATTACAAGATGTGATGGGTAAAGAACAATTGAAGTTTGATAAAGATATACTGTTGTGGTACGACATCGATTGGGCAGAGGATGGAGAAAAAATTGTGCATTGGATGGTTGTGGTGGCTCTTGGAAAGTTAGGAGACCAATTAGAGGATCCAACCTCTGTGTTTCCTACATTACGTGATGCATTACAAGACACGAATAAGGCTATTAAACATGCCGCAGTATGCGCTTTTGTAAATATTGGACGTTATGTGGAGGATCCGACGCCAGTGGTGCCCACGTTGCTAGATCTACTAGAAAATGAAGATATGTATATCCGAGCGACAGTAGTGAAGGCTCTGGTCCCAATCGGAGGTAAGTTGAAAGATAAAAAATCTGTTGTTTCTGCATTATTTTCTGCATTAAAAGGTAACTACGGTAGCTATGTACAAGAAGATACTATACTGCCGACCATAAGGTACTCAAATCTACTAAAAGACCCTAGACTTGTGAATGTTGCATTACGAGTTGTTTTAGAGATAAAAAAAACCGATACGTGGTTGTCTAGAAAGTATTTTTATGAGAAAGCAATCAAATTGACGATGGCCAAACATGAAAATCTCGCGTCCACACTCGCTTCAATAATTAGCACAAATGAAGAAGAACCCTTGTATGAAAAACAAGAATTGGCAATATTCGTGGCTAAAACGTGGGTAGACTCCCAAGTTGATATAACGACCGTGATACAAGAATTGTTAGCCGCGAT
>JABAOC010002281.1_pt7 | contig 15012 bp, 10 predicted proteins | sample 7062161 | NCBI WGS metagenome assembly JABAOC01 (sample SAMN14538625, study PRJNA623070) | marine sediment metagenome | biome: marine biome [ENVO:00000428]; feature: marine pelagic biome [ENVO:01000023]; material: deep marine sediment [ENVO:00002113] | place: India: Gulf of Khambhat ... | reverse complement strand
CTAAGGATGAAAGCCAAAGAGATAATTTTTATAATAATCTAGCAGCAGTTTTAGGGATAGATCCCCAGGAAATTAAAAAAATGGTAGAAGAAAAAGGATATGATACCTATGAACCTGTAATAATCAAAAAAGATGTAGACAGAGATACTAAGATGATGTTTGAGCTTAAACATAATCAGTTTTACCAGGCTCATTTATCTGAAAATCCTACCCGAGAATATACTGAAAAAAATATATTTTCCCATGTTATTGGTTATATAAGTANNNAAGCTGATATTAATTATGCTTTGAATGATTATATTGGCAAAACTGGTTTAGAATATTCTTATGAATCTACATTACATGGGAAAAATGGAAGAGAAAGGGTAGAAGTAGATGCAGATGGAAAAGTAATCAAGGTTCTAGCTTCAGAACCACCCCAGCCAGGAGAAAGTCTGGTCCTATCTATAGATTCTGATTTGCAAAAAGAAGTAACTAAATATTTACAAGAAGGAATTGCTAATGTTAGGTCAACTTCTGGGGCTGCTGTTGCTTTAAATCCTCAGACAGGGGAAGTTTTAGCTTCAGTTTCTCTGCCAGATTTTGATAATAATTTGTTTGCTAAAGGTATATTGCCTGAAGATTACCAGAGCCTACTTATTGATTCTAAAAAACCTTTATTTAATAGAGTAATTTCTGGCACTTATCCTTCTGGATCCACTATTAAGCCAGTTGTTGGGGCTGCAGGTCTTCAGGAAGGAATAATAAGTTCAGGTTCATATATTCACTGTCCAGGGGTGATTGAAGTTCCTAATCAATATAATCCGGAAATTATTTATAAATTTCCCTGTTGGAATTTAGCAGGGCATGGCTCAGTTGCTATAATTGATGCTATTGCCCAATCTTGTGATGTGTTTTTCTACACGGTAGGTGGAGGATATCAAGGAAGAAAGAGTTTGGGTTTAGAAAAACTTAGACATTATATGGCCCTTTTTGGACTGGGGGAGCAGACAGGTATTGATTTACCTAATGAAGATTCTGGGTTGGTTCCTTCCGAGGAATGGAAAATAAATGCAAAGGGAGAAACTTGGTATCAAGGAGACACTTATCATATGTCTATAGGGCAAGGAGATCTCCTGGCTACCCCTTTACAAGTGGCAAATTTCACAGCAACTGTTGCCAATGGTGGTAAATTATATAAACCTCAGGTTGTTCGTCAAATAATAGATGTAAATGGTCAGGTAACAAGAGATTTTACTCNNCGAGAAAATTTTATTTCTGAAAGTAACATTAATCTTGTTCGTCAAGGGATGCGCAAGGTAGTGACATCAGGCACTGCCAGGAGCTTAAATTCCTTACCTGTTCCTGCAGCTGGAAAAACAGGTACAGCTGAATATGGATTTTATGGTGAAAAAAAGCATGCTTGGTTTACTTGCTTTGCTCCCTATGATAATCCTCAAATTGCTTTAGTTGTTTTAATTGAAGGTGGGGGAGAGGGTCATGATGCTGCTGTTCCCGTAGCCGGTAAAATATTACAATATTATTTCACCCGTTGATATAAATATCAAGGTTCAAAAATCAAAATTTAAAATGTAAAATATATATTTGATTTTTTAATAAAACTCTTGACATGTTTAAAAAAATTTGCTAATATCAGACCCTACTGACTAATTTTTGAAATTTGACAAAGAATTAATAGTTTGTTAATATATTTTTTACATAACGAACATTGAAAATTAATATATAAATGTCTTCCATTTTAATCTAGCGAGAGGCAAAAATTGCTGGCTCGAGGAATCGGATCTGGCTCAGTATCTGAGCCGGGCCGCATTTTGCGCTTGATTCTATTCGTACTATTAAATCGCTGAAAAAGAGCCAGCTTTCCTACTAGCTATCTTCGCGTCAGTTGTCTATAGTTTTCAATTATGTATAGACAGTTGCATACATGCCCCAGTTAACTGGATATATAGAATTGCATGTATGAGCGTGGCGCGTCAATGATCTGTAGTTGTCAATTATGTACAGATGGTTGCATATATGCCCCGGAATATCCGGATAGGTAGAATTGCATATGTGAGCCCAAGCTAGTAGGAAATATGATGAGAGGGGAAGGGAGACTCTGTTCTGGAAGGAATAAAAGGGTTTTAGGCTAAATATTCAGGGAGAGTACTGTTCTCTTGACAGTTGCCAGGCATTATAGATCAAATGTTGAATCTCTTCTTGGGCATCTTTTTTACTTAGAAAAAATTTGAGTCTTGTTCAACCAGCCCAGAAGAACAAGATTTATACCCCTCTCATTACCTTTTTTGATTTCAGTTTGGACTGGGTGGTAAGTAAAATTATAGGAAAGGTGGCATAACCTCCTGAGATTTCAAAATTGGATATTTTTATTAAGCCACCCAGTCCACCAAAGTTGTACCTGGGGATTGTAAGTGATGGGTAGGGAAGTCCGAACTTCTCCATCCCCGATAATTTCGTCCGAAAGGACTAGGAAAAAGCGGACTAACCCAGGCACATACTTAGCAACAGATTTGTTTTTTGCAGCTTTATATCTAAGGATATAAGGTGCTAGGGTGTAATTTACAAGCTGTTGCTGGACATTTCTTATTGTGATAAAATTCGCCGCGTGTAACACAGGGAGAAAGGGAATTTTGGAGATTTCCCTAGTGATTGAAAAAATTTTCCTTCTCTCTGGTCAACTCAACAGCAAAGATGTAGTGTTTTTGCACAACATTTCCCATCTTTGCTGTTTTTTAAATCTTCAATATTATCTTGTAAATATATAAAAGTATCGCGGTCGCGATAAAATAATATATTTTGATATTTTAAGTTATTGTTAAAAAGACAGTTTAATGCTATACTTTTTAATAATGGAAACTCTGCGGGCAAATACCCGCATTTTCCCAAAGAAACTGTTTTCTTATTGTACCGAGAAAATTTTACCAAATTCTCCCATAGTTTATGCCAAGATTTTTATTCGGTACAGTATAAAAGGAGTATAGATTTATGGCCGCTAAAATTTTAGATGGAAAAAAAATAGCAGAAAAAATTTTAAGCAAGGTAGGAAAAGAAACAGAGAATTTTAAAAAACAAGGAATTATTCCTTGCTTAGCTTGTATTCTAGTAGGCCAAAATCCTGCCTCCCAAATTTATGTAAGAAATAAAAAAGAAGCTTGTGCTAAAACTGGGATAGTTTTTCGATTGTTTTCTTTTTCTGAAAATGTGACTGAAGAGGAAATTCTTGATAAAATAAGGGAATTTAATTTAGATAAATCAATTCATGGAATTATAGTTCAACTACCTTTACCAGAATATATTAATAACCAGAAAATTATAGAATCTATTTCACCCCAAAAAGATGTAGATGGATTTCATCCTCAAAATTGGGGAAAATTAGCCTATAATGAAAAAGGATTTGTCCCAGCTACTCCAGCAGGTATTTTAAGATTATTAGATGAATATAATATTTCACTAGCTGATAAATATGTTGTGGTTGTTGGTATGAGTAATATCGTGGGGAAACCTTTGGCTTTGCTTTGTCTGCAGAGAAATGCTACAGTAACTGTTTGCCATAAAAAAACTAAAAATTTAAAAAATCATACCAGAGGTGCTGATATTTTGATTTCGGCAACCGGAGTTCCTAAATTAATTAAAAAAGATATGGTTGGTAAAGATGCCGTTGTGGTTGATGTAGGAATAAATAGAGTTGATGGTAAAATAACAGGCGATGTAGATTTTGATAATGTAAAAAATATTGCCAGTTTTATAACTCCCGTACCTGGCGGAGTAGGACCAATGACAGTAACTATGCTTCTGGTAAATGTAATTTTTGCAATAAATAAAAATACTTGACAAGATTTTATAATATGTTAATATCGGATTAATATCAAAAGAATTTTTTTTAAATATTTATAATTTAAGAGTCGAGAATCTGAAATACTTGACTCTATTTTTCATACACGAAAGAGCACGAAAATTTGCATAAATATTCACTAACACAAAAAGTTACAAACACGAAAATGTTTGTTTCACAAAAGGATTTTTTTATAGACAAAATTAAGTATGAATGAATTGCACGAGAAGTTACTAAGATTATAGAATATTTTTAGTATTAATTCCTTTATGTTTCGTGTCATTTAGTGTCAAGGAGGGTAAAAAAATGATACAGAGAAAAATATTTTTAACTAAAGAAGGTTTAGAAAAAATAAAAAAAGAATTGGATGAACTTATCAATAAAAAACGTCCAGAAGTAATTAAGAGAATTAAAGAAGCCAAGGCCTATGGAGATCTTTCAGAAAATTCTGAATATGAAGATGCTAAAAATGAACAGTCATTTATTGAAGGAAAGATTTCTGAACTTCAAAATATGATTAAAAATGCTCAAATAATTGATAAAAAAGATAAAAAAAGCAATATTATATCTTTAGGTTCTACAATTATTGCATCTTTAGATGGAAAAGATAATGAATACACAATCGTTGGTTCTGCAGAAGCTGATCCTTCAAAAGGAAAGATTTCTAATGAATCTCCTATTGGTGAAGCGCTTTTGGGTAAAAAAGCAGGGGATGAGGTAGAAGTAGAGGTTCCTGCTGGTAAAATTAAATTTAAAATCAAAAACATAAAATGAAAACTCTGCGAGCATCTGCCCGCCAATAACTTCCTGCCCGATCGTGCCTCGCAGTGGCAGGCGGGCATACCCGCATATTCCCGAAGATATAGTTTTCATACTGTACTGAGAAAACTAGCGCCAGATTAGTCCCAAAAGCTTTGACTACGAGTTTTCTCTGGTACAGTATAGAAGCTAAAATAGGAAATTGAATGCTAAAGATATTATCAAAAAGCTTTCAAGTATTTCTGCGGCTTAAAAAAATAATAATTTTGGTATTTTTATTATATATTTTTTCTTTTTTAGTTGGATATATTTTAGTAGGGGTATATAAGCTGGAATGGATTTTAGAATATAGAGAAAATATAGTCCAAGATATTTTTCAAACAGGTCCTTTTAAACAGATTATTATTTTTTTATTTCAAGAAAAGTTTATATTATCAATTATTTTGACTTTTGGTTATAATTTAATTATAGGAGCTTTCCTAACCACGACTTTAGTTGGAGTGGTATTTTTTATTCCACTTATTGTTACTGCATTAAGAGGTTGGATTTCCGGAATTATTTTTTTTGGAGTTTTTACTACTTTTGGAAGAACTGTCTTAGCTTTAGGAACTTTATTTTTAGAATTTCTAGCTTATTCTTTATCCGCAGCCGGAGGTATACATATAGGGCTTTCTCTTATTAAACCCTGTCGATATAAAACAAAAAGGCGCATAAAAGGTTTAATTTTAGCATCTCTTGATGTACTCTATTTATATTTATTTATTGTGATATTATTAGCATTGGGTGCAGTTTGGGAAATAATAGGAATTGTTTTATTAAATTTTTAAGAGGAAAAAAATGACTTTTTGGGCAGATAAAATTGCTTTGGAAATTATTAAACAAAAAGGCAAAGAACAAAATATTGCCACGGGGATTACTCCTTCTGGACCTATTCATATTGGAAATATAAAAGAAGTGATTACAGCCTTTGCTATTTTAAAAGAATTGGAGGATCAAAAAGCAAAACCAAAACTGATTTATATTGCTGATGATTTTGATCCTTTACGCCGACTATATCCTTTTTTGCCTAAAAAATTTGCTCAACATGTGGGTAAACCTCTATTTTTAATTCCTGATCCTTTTGAATGCTGTGAAAATTATGCCCAGCACTTTTTGAAGCCTTTTTTTGAGTCATTATCAGAGCTTAAAATTAAACCTCAGATTTTTTATGCCAGCGAGATGTATGAAGAAGGTTTATATACGCCATATATTAAAGAAGTTTTATCTAATATCAATAGAATTAAAAAGATTATTGAGGAAGTTTCTGGGAGGAAAGTTAAAGAAGATTGGATTCCTTATAATCCTCTATGTAAAAAATGTAATAAGATAACAGATACTAAAGTCACCAATATAAATTTAAATAAGAGTTATGTTCAGTATGAATGTGACTGTGGTTATTCTGGTAAAGCTGATTTAAAAAAAGCAGAGGGTAAATTGCCTTGGCGAATTGACTGGCCAGCCAGATGGAAGATTTTGAAAATAACAGCAGAGCCTTTTGGTAAAGACCATGCTGCCCCGGGCGGTTCCTATGATACCGGCCAAAAAATCTCTAAAGAGATTTTCTCTTTCTCCCCACCTTTTCCTGTTTTCTATGAATGGATTTATTTAAAAGGGAAAGGCGCTATGTCTTCATCTCGCGGAGTATTTTTTGAAGCCAATGATTTTTTTTCTATTTTACCTCCTGAAATTTTAAAATATTTAATTTTAAAAGTAAGACCAGAAAAACATATAACTTTTGATCCTTCTGAAGGGCTGGCAAATTTAGTTGATGAATTTGCTGAATTGGAGGAAAAATATTATAAAAAGAAGGAAAAATCCAAAAGAAGTAAGATTTACCAGTTAAGTCAAATTCAGATTAAAAAAAGAGTTCTACCTCCTGTTTCTTTTAGGCATTTAGTTAATGCAACACAAGCAGCAAATGGCAAATTTGATGAAATGTGTAGAATTTTGGAAAGAACAGGTCATAAAAAGGCCACAAAAGATAAAAATTTGTTAAAAAAACAAACAAGAAGAATAGAAAATTGGCTTAAAAATTATGCTCCTGATAATTTAAAATTTCAAGTTTCAAAAAATTTACCTGAACAAGTTAAAGATTTGAATAAAAAACAGAAGGAATTTTTAAAAAAATTAGCAGAAAGTTTTAAAAAGCAAAAATGGGAAGCGGAAAAACTGCATAACAAAATTTATGAGATATTGAAAGATTTAAATCTAGAACCATCTTTGGCTTTTAGTGCTATATATATTTCTCTATTAGGTCAAGAAAGTGGTCCCAAAGCAGGGTGGTTCCTGACGGTTTTAGATAAAGATTTTGTAGTTGAAAGATTCAAACGAGCCGCCAAATAAATAACTCTTGACAAGGATTATATATCTTTATAAAATAAAACTTGCCTTTAAAAATAGGCAAGTTTTTTGAAAATTGAATTTAATTATCCCAGGTAGGTGGCAAAAAAACAAGAACACTGCTCCTTATTCCTTTTCGGGGAAAAGGAGAGATGTTATCATGTGTTCTATTGTGGCGCTCAAGTTTTAAAACCCTATTCTTTAGGATTAAAGAACAAGAGTGTACCACCAGCACTTATCTGGGATGCAATTTATGCCGCGGTAAAGTAAGAAGTGAAAGAGCGATAAATTGAAAAAAATAAGCCCAAAATAAAAGCGAAAGAGGGGATTTGAGGCTAGAAAATATTCAAAAAAACCTTCACTTGTTTGCTTTTTTGCCGCGGCGCCAGCTTCCCCATGGTTAACAGAAGCATGGGTCTCGAAAACCAAGGGGAATGAATTGAATCTTGGGGAGGACAGTTAAAAAAGATGTGAGTAACTACCTCAAATGTGGATTAGATCTTTATTTGAGGTTATTATTGTCCTCCCCGCCAAGTTTGGAGAGAAGTAGTGTAAATTCCACATTTTCCTCATGTTGTCCCTTGCAGCATGACCTCCTTTGGCTGTACTACATGAACCTCTCCTTTTTTCTTTTTACCCTTGATAATTGAGGGTATTTTTTTTATACTTATATTAGCACACAGCACACCTGCCTGCCGGCAGACAGGTAGCATATAGCCCAAGTCTAATTTCATTANNCCTCAAAAAGTGAAGAAGTCAGCCAAAGATAAAGGGGTTAGTGTTGATATTGCTAAACTTTTAAAATTAGACAAAAAGAGAGTGGATTTGATTCAAAGAAGAGATCATTTAAGATCAAAAAGAAAATCTCCCAAAAAACCTACTAAAAGTGAAATAACAAAAATTAAAAATATTAAAAAAGATTTGGGAAAAATAGAAAAAGATCTTTCGGAGATTGAAAAAGAATTTAAAAATTTAATGTTACAGATTCCTAATCCTGCTCGCCCTGATGTAAAAATAGGAAAAGACGAGTCAGATAATGAAGTGATTAAAAAAGTTGGTAAGCCAACAAAATTTTCTCATAAACTTAGAGATTATATGCAAATAAGCAAGGATTTAGATTTGATTGATATCGAACGAGCTTCTGTTACTTCTGGCACTCGTTTTGGCTACCTGAAAAATCAAGTGGCTCTTTTGGAATTCGCTATTGTTTCTTATACATTAAATACATTGACTAAGGAAGGATTTATTCCTGTTGTTCCTCCAGTAATGGTCAAAGAGCAAGCTATGGCGGCAATGGGATATCTAGAGCATGGTGGGGGAGAAGAGATATACCACTTGCAAAAAGATAAATTATATTTAGTGGGAACTTCTGAACAATCTGTTGGACCAATGCATTCAGATGAAATTTTATCCGAAGATGAGCTACCTAAGCGATATACAGCTTTTTCCACTTGTTTTCGGAGAGAAGCAGGTTCTTATGGAAAAGACAGTAAAGGAATTTTTAGAGTACATCAGTTTGATAAAGTGGAAATGTTTTCTCTTACCAAGCCTGAAGACTCAGATTCGGAACATGAATATTTTTTAAGTTTGGAAGAAAAATTAACCAAAAGTTTAGGTTTGTCTTATCAAGTGGTAAAAATGTGTACAGGGGATTTAGGTAATCCCGCAGCTCGGAAGTATGATATTGAATGTTGGATTCCATCTGAAAATAGATATAGAGAGACACATTCTACTTCAACTTGTACAGATTTTCAAGCTCGAAGATTAAATATTCGCTATAAGGACAAAAAAACAGGCAGAAACGAATTTGTGCATACTATAAATGGCACTGCCTTTGCTATTGGTAGGATTATCATTGCTATTTTAGAGAATGGTCAACAAAAGGATGGAAGTGTAAAAATTCCTGAGGTTTTACAAAAATATTGTGGTTTTAAAGTTATAAGAAAGGAGGGAAAGTGAGGATTTTTATTAAATCTAAAAACTTCAAAATTACCCCCCAAATAAAAGATTATATTGGAGAGAAAATTGGACGACTTTCAAAATATGAGAGTAAAATTTTAAACACCCATATAAAAATTACTTCTGGTAAAGAGAAGCATTCAGATAGCAAATTTCGAGCAGAAGTAACTATGCATCTGCCAGGAAAGATTTTCATCAGAGCTGAAGAAGCCGGATCTACGCCCCAGGCAGCCATTGATTTAGTTTCTGAAGATTTAGAAAGACAAGTAGAAAAGAGGATGAAGAAAATGGGGAGATTGGGGATAAAGGAAAAAGACCAGCAGGCAATTACAGGCTCTTTTCCTTCAGAAGTGGAGATAGAGGAAATAGAAGAGGAGGAGTCTACCTAGAGTTATTATTTAAATGTTATTTTGGCGGTAAAATATGCTTTTTACCGCTAATTTTATATTTTTAAGATTTATTTAAGTATGAAAAAATGGTAAAATAAATAGGTGTAGGATTAAAATGATGAATAAGAATTTAATATAAAGGAGCTTTTAATGGGAATTTTAGGTAAAATAATGGGAGATCCTAATAAGAAAGTTTTGGATAGGCTACAGCCACAAGTTGATAAGATAAATGAACTAGAGCCAGAATTTGAAAGACTGAAAGATGGGGATCTTCGTAAGAAAACTGATGAATTTAAAAAACGCCTTAAGGAAGGTGAAACATTAGATGATTTATTATCGGAAGCATTTGCAGCAGTAAGAGAAGCATCTAAAAGAACCATTGGCCAGCGTCATTTTGATGTACAGCTTTTGGGAGGAATTGTTTTACACAAAGGAATGATTGCCGAAATGAAAACTGGTGAAGGAAAAACTTTAGTGGCAACTCTACCGTTATATTTAAATGCTCTTGAAGGCNNTACCTTACCTTTATATTTAAATGCTTTAAGTGGCTGTGGCACTCATGTTGTTACTGTCAATGATTATTTAGCCAAGCGAGATACCCAATGGATGGGTCCTATTTATAATCTGTTAGGTTTATCTTGTGGCTGTATTCAGCATGAAAAAGCCTATTTATTTGAAGATCGGGGGGAGAAAGGATTGGAAGGAGAAAACAATTTAGTGCCAGTAGAAAGGAAAGAGGCTTATAATGCCGATATTACTTACGGCACTAATAATGAATATGGCTTTGATTATCTAAGAGATAATATGGTATCAGATATTTCCCAATGTTCACAAAGAGAACTTTTCTATGCCATTGTTGATGAAATAGACAGTATTTTAATTGATGAAGCGCGAACTCCCCTTATAATTTCTGCTCCTGCTGAGGAGTCAACGGAAAAATATTATCAATTTGCTCGGCTTGTTCCTAGACTTATAGAAAATATAGATTACAATATTGATGAAAAAATGAAAGCAACAACTTTAACTGATTCAGGAATTTCTAAAATGGAACAATGGTTAGGTGTAAAAAATATTTATACAGAGAGAGGGATAGAAGATGTGCATCATATTGAGCAAGCATTAAAAGCGCATACTTTATTTAAAAAAGATCGGGATTATGTCGTTCGTGATGGAGAAGTGGTTATTGTTGATGAATTTACTGGAAGATTAATGTTTGGACGGAGATATTCAGAGGGCTTACATCAAGCCATTGAAGCGAAAGAGAAAGTGGAAATTAAAAAAGAAAGTAGAACCCTAGCTACAATTACTTTTCAGAATTATTTTAGAATTTATAAAAAACTTGCCGGAATGACTGGTACAGCAGCAACAGAAGCCGAAGAATTTCATAAAATTTATAATTTGGATGTGGTAATTGTTCCCACTAATAAACCAATGATCCGTGATGATTTTCAAGATAAGATTTATAAAACAGAAGAAGCTAAGTTTAAAGCAGTAGTTGAAGATATTATCACCCATCACGGACAAGGTCAGCCAGTTTTGGTGGGAACAGTATCTATTGAAAAAAATGAACTTTTAGGAGATATGCTTAGGCGAAGAGGAATTCCTTATGAAATTTTAAATGCCAAAAATCATGAAAATGAAGCAAAAATTATTGCCCAGGCTGGAAAGGTAGGGTCAGTTACTGTGGCTACTAATATGGCTGGACGAGGTGTAGATATTATGTTGGGAGGTAATCCTCCAGATCAAAAAGAGCATGAAAAAGTTATCTCCCAAAGCGGTTTATATGTAATTGGCACAGAAAGACACGAAGCTCGGAGGATTGATAATCAACTGCGAGGTCGTTCAGGACGTCAAGGAGATCCCGGCTCTTCTTGTTTTTATGTATCTTTGGAAGATGACCTGATGCGACTTTTTGGTTCAGAAAAGGTTGCTTCCATTATGGAGCGCCTTAGATTTCCAGAAGACCAGCCTATTGAACATTCTATAATAACTCGTTCCTTAGAATCTGCTCAAAAGAAAGTGGAAGGACATAATTTTGATATTAGAAAACATCTTTTAGAATATGATGATGTAATGAATAAACATAGGGAAGTAGTTTATAAAAAAAGAAGAGAAATTTTAAAATCAAAAAATTTAAAATCAGAAGTTCAAGAGATGATAGAAAGTGAAATTAACGAATCAGTTTCTATTCATTTTTCAGAAAATAGAAAAGAAATTTATGAAATTTTAAACACTATTTTTTCTTTATCGGATGAGGCAAAAGAAAAAGTAGAAAAAGCACGAGAACAAGAAGAATTAATTAAATATTTAAAAGACCAGGCACAAAAATCATATGATGAAAAGGAAAAAGAATTAGGAGAAGAAACAATGAGATTTTTAGAAAAAGCACTAATGTTGCGCAGTATTGATACTTTATGGATAGAACACTTGGAGATTACAGATGCTTTACGAGAAGGGATTTCACTCCGGGCATATGGTCAAAAAGATCCTTTGGTGGAATTTAAAAAAGAAGGCCACCTGATGTTTCAGAAACTTCTTGCTAATATTCAAAACAATGTTGTTTACTCTATTTATAAAGTAAATGTTATAAAAAAACCTTCTCTAATGGAAAGCCAGCAGATTCGTGAAAGTCGAGGAGGAGAGGGGGGAAGAAGACAGGAGGTAAAAAGAGAGGGTGAAAAAGTAGGCCGTAATGACCCCTGCCCTTGTGGAAGTGGAAAGAAATATAAAAAATGCTGTGGAAAATAATCTAATCTAGAAATATAAAATATAAATAGAGAATATTATTATTAATAATAAATAATATATAAATATACCGCGACCGCGATAGAAATATATATTTATATAAAAAGTATAAAAGTATAAAAAAATAGGAGTTATTATGAAACTTACTCTTACTGAAAAATTATTAATTGTTCTAAATGAAATTTTTGAAGATATAGATGATGTAGTCACCACGCATACCTGGAATGATTATTTTAAAAAAATATACAATAAGACACCTGTTAGAGAAAGAGTAAGATCAACAATTCAATATTTGGAAAAAAAGAAATATGTTGAGGTATATAAGGGAGAAAAAGGAAAATTATATAAGATTACTCCATATGGTAGAAATAAAATTCGTAGTTATATATTTTCTGAAGAAAACTGGGACAAAAAATGGAGGATTGTTATATTTGATATTCCGGAAGACAAGAAGAATGATAGGGATTATTTTAGATATAAATTAAAAGAATTAGGATTTAAAAAATTACAAAAGAGCGTCTGGGTTTGTCCTTTTGATATAATAGATGAAACAAAAGAATTAGTAAATAAACTTAGAGTAAAATCATATGTAAAATGTATATTGGCAGACTATATTGATGATCAAGAAAAATTTCTATCTAAATTTATAGTTGATAATAAATCATTAACAGTAAAGAATAAAAAATATTAAAAATTTTAAGAATATTATTAATATATAAAATATATAAAATATATAAATATACCGCGACCGCGATAGAAATATATATTTGAAATTTTTGAATTTACAACCAATTTTAGTTTTTTAAATTTATAAAGAATTTTTCTAAGATTTTTATCTGTTTGATAAAAATCTTTTTTTATATTTGAATAGGTTTTTTAAATTATATAACTTTTATATTAATTTTGGATAAGGGCTTGAAAACCCTTATAAATAGGCAAAAAAAAGTTTTTTAAAAAAACTCTTGACAAGTGAAGAATAATTTGTTACAATACTATCTTCTAAATTAAAAATAAAATAATACAAAAACCCTTCTATGTTTCTGCGGACAAGAAAGCTTTGGAGGACAGTCCCTAAACCAAAAATCAATTCAGGGCAAGCAGAAACAAAAAACAAAAACCAACAAAATACAGTTTTGAGTTTGAGTATTTAGTCTGAGTTTATTTATACTCATAGTTCCAACTCTAAGCTCAAAACTACACCGTTGGTTTTTTAATTTGCACATTAAATTTTTTATCTTGTTTTTATCTTATCTCGATCTTTATCGAGATGACGTGGGGGCGTTGAACTATGATCTGTAATTGGTCACTTGGATTATAGGGAGCCAGTAGTGAAACCGGCCACAAATTAGCTTTTAGCACTTAGCACATAGTGCTTAGCTAAAAGATATAAAGGCCGGTTTTTTTATAACACGGATTAACGCGGATTGGTTACGGATAGACACGGATATTATATAGTGTGTAGAATTCTGCGTAGGTAATTTAGTCTGTCTACCGTCCTTGGCAGACTACAAATTTACCTATGCAGATTCCTATTCATTATATTAGTTCTTTGATATTTTAAAAATAAATATAAGGTAATCCTCGGGGGAACTTGAGGGCGAAAACTTGATTATAAAATATTGTAGTCAAATTTTCGTCCTTAAAGGGCCCCGCGAGGGGCCCTTTATTTGGATTTTGTTGTTAAGGACGAAAAGGACGAAAATATCAAAAGATGAAAACTTTTTACCCTGATGCTCTCCAACTCTGGAGGAGCATTCTGGCCCAGAAGGGAAAAGTGGAAATCTTTTGTTAAGTTTTACTGTTTGGCTTCCGTATTTAATTTACGGAAATTTGATCCAGAGTCGAAATAGATGTTTTTGGTTCGATGGTACAGTCCATCGAACTGTAGATCTAGTCGAAATTTCTGATTTAAAAGGAAGGAGTGAAGAACATGTCTATAAAAGACAGATTGTCGAGTTTTTGGGGCTGGCTGAGAAGATTGCGCCGTGAGACGCGAAGCCAGCTTAAGCTCTGTTGGATTCCGTTTACAGCAGTTGTAGTAATGTTAGCAGTAATAGCTAGTACAAATTATTATGCTATAGCGTCAGTTAGACAAACACCAGCTGAAGCAAAAGAAATTTTAAAAGACATCAAGACAGAACGAAAAACATTCAAGCAAGATATGCGTAGGGAACGAGAAGCCTTTTTTGAAGAGTTTAAGAAGGCACGAGAGGAGCAAGGAGCTAAAACTGAGGTAGTTGAAACAACTGAAGCAAAAGCAACCCAGGCAGCGGCAGTTCAGGTGACTGAGGAGTATCCATTAATGATGAGTGGAATCCCCTGTGAAATGACAGCAAAGAACATTAAGAAATTAGTGGCGGCACAACCTGTGGCGATCCAGCAGGCTTACAATGATCGGGCACAGAGCCTGGGATATTCTGACTTTCAGAGTATTCCTAAAGGTGATATGAGTTTTGAAACCCTTCAGTATGGAGGGATGTATAAAAACTCATATTACAAAGGTGGGGTAGTGCGCTTCGTCCGGATGTATATTGCATCTGGTACCCCTGTTCTAGTAGTAGAGGGTAATGTTTTCGCCAAGACTAATTGCGGAAACATTTTGTACCCAGCACCAGCTCCAAAACCAGCCCCGAGTCGGAGAGTTGTGCACAGAGTAGAGCGGGTGGAAGTCAAGGAATATGAGACAGTCATTATTCGTATTTTTGAGAAAGAAGAATATATAGAGAAGATTGTCAAAGTTCCTTGTGAAAAGCCTGTTGTAGAACAAAAACCTTGCCAGGTTCCACCACAGTTTCCACCAACTCAGGAACAGAAGGATTTCGAGCAAGAGCAAAAAGATAAAGAGCCTACAAAGAAGCCTTGTCCTCCTAAGGAACCAAAACCAAAAGAGCCGCAAGAACCTCAAGAACCTCAGGAGCCACAAGAACCAGACCAAAAGCAAGAGCCTGA
>JABAOC010008079.1_pt1 | contig 15019 bp, 15 predicted proteins | sample 7062161 | NCBI WGS metagenome assembly JABAOC01 (sample SAMN14538625, study PRJNA623070) | marine sediment metagenome | biome: marine biome [ENVO:00000428]; feature: marine pelagic biome [ENVO:01000023]; material: deep marine sediment [ENVO:00002113] | place: India: Gulf of Khambhat ... | reverse complement strand
TGCACCCCCGAGTGCAGGAACCCCCTGGAGGCCGTGGCATACGAGAAGGCTTGCGACGCCTACACGCGCCTCGCCTCTTGGGCCCACGAGGAGGAGACCGGCGAACGCGTCCACGTGTACAAGACCAACATCGCATCCGACCCGAAGGGTGAGCGGCCCTACACCACGGTGGGCAGCCACGAGAACTACCTCGTGGAGCGCCGGGCCTACCGGGAGAACATGCGCCTCCTGGTCCCTTACCTGATTCTNNTACCTTACCTGATCCTGAGGCAGGTGTTCTGCGGCGCCGGGGGCTACGTGGACGGCCGCTATATGGTCTCCCCCCGAGCCTTGTTCCCAAAGCAGGTCTTCTCGGAGGTAAGCGCCGACTACCCCTTAATGAGCACCCGCGACGAGAGCCACGCGGGGGAGACGTACAGCCGCGCCCACATAGTGAACGGCGAGGGCGCCCGCTCCGAGTACACCACATTCCTCAAGCACGCCTTCACCGGCTATGTCCTCAGGGCCATAGAGCGTGGGCACCTAACGTCGGTGCCGGAGATAAGGGACCCCATCGAGTCCAACAAGTTAGTCTCCATGAACTTGGAAGACGACTGGGCCGTACCCCTCGTCGACGGAGCCGCGATGAGAGTCACCGACTACCTAAACTCATTCTATCTTGAGGCGGTGGAGAGGTTGTTTGCCGACGCGGCCCCAAGGGAGCACGACAGGGACGCCTTCCGTGAGTTCAAGTGGGTCCTCGGCAAGCTTGACGAGGGACTCATAGAGTCCCTGGACACTTCCATCGAGTGGGTCATAAAAAAGAGCTTAGCCGAGAGAGGTCTGGAGGGGCTGAGCCTAGAGGAGGGCTTGGACCTAGACTCCGCGAAGGCGGCGGCGTTGTATCAGTACACGGCGGTGACCGACCCCCTCTACGAGGAGCTCGTCGAGAGGCACGGCCTTAAAACCGTGGTCTCGGAGACCGACGTAAAGGAGGCGTTCACCCGCCCCCCCGAGGAGAGCCGCGGCGAGCTCAGGGTGGCCCTCGCTGTGCGCTTCAGAGACGAGGTTAAGACCATCAGCTGGTCCTATCTCAAGTTACGGCCTGAGCTTCACATGTATCCCTTCGAGTTCAACGAGCTCGGCGGCTGGACGCCATCGAAGATAGAGGAGAAGATATCCGATATCCATGCCCGGGTGAAATGATCGCCTATCCCACGGTAAACGTTAAAGACCCACCGGCACATGAGAAGGCATCACATGGTTTTCCTGAGGCGCCGGGTTTGATGGAACAGAAGATACGGGGCGTGGAGCACGAGCTAGCCATGAACACCAGGCCTCAGCTCCCCCACGGCTCCCTGGTACACCTAGTGGGGATGGCGATAGAGGAGCTTAAGAAGGTCGGGCTGGTCACCGGCATAAGGGTGGAGGAGCCGCGGCTGGACTATATGGCCTTGAACGGGTTCAGGGTATACGACGACATGAGCCACTTGGAGCTCTCGTCCCCGAGCTACAACAGCCCGCTGGAGGCCGTGGTCTACGACAGGGTGGCAGAGCTCTTCGCGTACACCGTGGCTACGGGCCTGGAGGGCTACTTCAAGGGGGTAAGCGTCTACAAGAACAACGTCTCCAACGTCAGGGAGGGCGGCGGCTGGAGGGCCGTCTCCTACTCCACCCACTCAAGCATCCTCATGGACAGGAGGGTGTGCAACCCCGGCGTCTGGGGCAGGCTGGAGAAGGCGCTGGCCCCGTTCATGGTCACACGCATCCCCCTCACGGGAGGCGGCGACTACGTGCCGTGCAACGCTGACGGGGGGCTGCCCCGCCCGGGCAAGGTGATGAGGGGGGACGGCCTCCGCTTCGCCATGTCTCCGCGCGCCGTCTTCGTCAAACGGGTCTCCTCCAACGACACGGTGGACGCCCGGGGGCTCCTCAACCAGAGGGACGACCCCCACGCCGACCCCGACAAGTACTGGCGGCTGCACGACATCAACTGGGAGGGGCTCAGAAGCCCTTTCCAGGTCTATCTCCGCGACTGTCTCGAGACGCTGGTCGTGACGGCGTACGAGCGCGGCTACCTGGAAGACCCTCCACGGCTGGCCGACCCTGTGGACGCTGTGAAGAGGCTGACAATGGACACCGAGCAGTGCAGCTGGAGGGTGGCCCTCGAGGGCGGCGAGGAAGTCGACGCCATCGCCGACGTAATGGAGGGCTTCTACCTTGCCGGCGTCGAGGAGATGATGAGCGAAGACGACCCATGCGAAGGCGACAGGATGGCGTTCAGACTCGTCGAGGCCACGTTGCAGGGGCTTGGCGAGCGGCGGCTTGAGCTGTTCATAGACGGCATCGACTGGATCACCAAGAAGGCTTTGGTGGATGAGTACGCCGGCGGAGACCCGTGGGAGGGGCTCGCCGTCGTCAACCAGTACGCTCTCATAGACGGCGCCGTGCCACAGTGCATCGGCGAGGAGCCGGGGGAGACTCACACCACTTTCAGCTGGGCCGACTCCCTGGGCTTCGCCAGGGACGCCATCCCATGGGAGGACTGGGGTGGCCTCAACGAGAAGGTCGAGAAGGCGCTCAGGTCAGGCCCCGAGGGGACGAGGGAGTACATACGCTGCCTCGTGGCCAGGGAGTTCCCGTTCCTCGTCGAATCCATAGAGTGGGAGCGCATAAACCTCTACAGGGCCTCCATAAGCCTGGATGAGCCCTTCAGGTTCAACAAGACGATGTGCGGCGACGCCTTGGAGACGGCCACGGGCACCTTCAACGAGTTCACCCAGGCCCTCGACAGGCTTAACCGGGAGGGAGGCCACATGGTATACACGCCCACGGACGACCACGAGAAAATGGACGCGGAGGAAAAGAGTTGACGGAGAAAGAGGTCAGCCTGTTCCCGTCGTTCAAGAAGAGGAAGCTTAGACGAGACAAACTCACCATCAAGAAGGAGCACAGAGAGGTCGTGGCCCCACCGGGCCAGTGACCCACACGGCCTCTAGTAGTGGAGTATGCCCTCGGCAACCAGCACTGACTGGCCCGTGAGTCTGACCCGCGTGGGAGTAACCTCCACGAGGACCTCGCCGCCCCTCTCCGACGCCTGGTAGGCGGTCAGCCTGTTCTCCCCCAGCCTAGCAGCCCAGTAAGGCCCCAGGACGGTGTGGGCGCTACCCGTTACAGGGTCCTCGTTGACCCCCATCCAGGGGGCGAAGTACCTTGACACGAAGTCGTGGCTGGCCCCAGGCGCCGTCACGTTGACTCCCCTCCAGCCCAGCGTGTTCTCGACCCGCAGCAGCGCCTGGAAGTCGGGGCTCACGTCCCTGACCTCCTTCTCGCCGCGTAGCAGAACGACGATCTTCTGGTTGGTGTCGCTGTACAGGAAGTCTTCATAGCCGGATACGCCGAGGCCGTCCAGTATGCCCTGTATGGGCATCACGGGGTGGGGGTCGTTCCGCGGGAAGTCCATGGTCACGCCTCCACCTAACCTGCTCGCGTGGAGCTCACCGGCCACGGTGTGGAAAGTCACCGCGTCGTCCTCGACTCCGAGCCTGGTGAACAGGAGGTGCGCGGCCGCCAGGGTGGCGTGTCCGCACAGGGGCACCTCCCTCTTGGGGGTGAACCACCGTAGCCTGTACCCCGCGGCCTGCTCCTCGAGGAACGCGGTCTCCGAGAGGTTCATCTCCCCGGCTATCGAGAGGTATAGTTCGTCTTCCATGTCGCAGGGCATGAGGCAGACGGCGGCGGGGTTGCCCTTGAAGGGCTCCGCGGTGAACGCGTCCAGCTGGTATAGAGGTGCCTGAGGCATGTGATGAAGAACGGCGGAGCGGGTTTATGGTTTACGCTAAGCGGGCCCCACAAGATTTACAATCGGTGGCCGGCATCATCCATGTATGGTCGTCAAAGACGTTCTGCTATTAGGGGACCCCACCCTGAGGGAGGCGTCGGAGCCCGTGACGGACTTCGATGAACTCACCGGGGTGCTGGCTGACCTCAAGGACACGTTGACCTGGGCTCAGGGGCACTACGGGATGGGCCGGGCAGCCGCGGCCCCCCAGCTAGGGTACCTGAAGAGGGTGGTCTACGTACAGATGCCATGTCGGAGCTTCTACCTCGTGAACCCCGAGATAGTCCATCGGAGCGACGAGACCTTCGAGGTCTGGGACAGCTGCTTCAGCATGGAGGCGGCTTTCTTCGTCAAGATACCTAGGCACAGGGCCATAACGGTGGAGTACCGCGATGAGGGCGGCGGGAGGCACGTGGAGGAGTTCAGGGACGACATGAGCGAGCTTCTGCAGCACGAGATCGACCACCTCGACGGCGTCATGTGCAGCGACCACCTCCGCGACCCGCGGGACATCGTGATGAAGGCGGAGTGGATGAAGCGGTACAGGACGCCGGGCATAGGGATGTAGCCGCGATCTATATCCGAGGCACATATCTTTTATTACGAGATCGCTCATTGAGTGACCAGCTTGAGCGCGAAGATTATCGCCTCCATACTCATCGGCGCCATCATAGCTGCGGGAGCAGGCTACTACTACTACACGGAGTACATAGTACCCGAGATCGAGGGGCTGCAGGACGCGGTGGACCAACTCACATCCGACTACGAGGACCTCACAGGAGAGTTCAACGCCCTCACGGACGAGCATGAGGCGCTGAACCAGCAGCTGCAGAGCCTACAGGACGAGCACACGGAGCTCGTAGGCGACCAAGAGGAGCTGATGAGCGACTACGAGGCGTTGACGGAACAGTACGAGCAGCTCCAGTCCGAGTACGAGTCCCTCCTCAGCGACTACGAGGCCGCCTTCGGGGGACTCGATATTTCTCCGGAGTCGATACCCGTTTTGGAGAAGCAGTACACGTGGGAGTGGGACGGGGTGGAGCGGAGCATAACCGTCACCGTGCCCGAGCAGATGTACGATTACTACAGCGAGAAGGAGCGTTACCAGACCACGGACTACAGGGGCTACATCCTCCACCCATTGGACGACGCATACGTCGAGGCCCTAGTGTACGAGTTCAACATTATACAGGTGGACGAGGGGCTCAGCACCGAAAACAAGACCGACCTGGTGATCTCGTTCATCCAGAACCTGGAGTACGCGCTCGACATCGAGACGAAGGCGAAGACCGAGTACCCCCGGTTCCCGGTGGAGACCCTGGTCGACGGCGGCGGCGACTGCGAGGACACAGGAATCCTCATGGCTTCGCTGCTGGGCTCGATGGGGTACAACGTGTCCCTGATCTTCCTGCCTGATCACCTCGCGGTGGGTATAGCCGTTAACGCGACAGGCGCCCACTGGGTCTACGAGAACGTCACCTACTACTACCTCGAGACGACGTCCCCCGGCTGGGAGGAGGGCGAGGTGCCGCCCGAGCACGACCCCGAGGAGGCTACCATCTACCCCGTCGAGGAGATTCCCTTCCTTGCTTACAGCTGGACGGCTACGAGGCTGAACAACAAGGTCACCGTGAGGTTCCACGTGACAAACGAGGGCGCCCTCACCGCCGAGGATTACCGCGTCTGGCTCGCGGTGGAGGACGAGGAAGGCGAAACAGTGGCCGAGTCTTACAGCGGCTACCTCGACCTATCTTATGGCGAGGAGGAATGGCTCACCGTGAGGGTGACAGGCCCACGGTCCGAGAAGCAGAGGCTGGTCATGGGGGTCACGGACCCGCAGGGCGAGAAATACTTCCTGAGCTACTCCGAGTACTACACCACCCGTTAACGTAAAAACGCCGCGCGCCCAGCTTAACCTGAGACGCCTTGTCTAAACGGATAGGCATACTGGGCGGCATAAGCCACGAGTCCACGGCGAGGTACTACACGCTTCTCCACGAGAAGTACCACGCGAGGATGGGCGACTACAATTACCCGGAGGTGGTGGTCTTCAGCCTCGACTTCCAGAGGTTCACCGACCACGAGAACACGGACAGGGACGCCTACGTGGAGTACATCATGCACGGCGTCAGGGGGCTTGAGGATGCGGGCGCCGAGTTCATCGTCATGGCGGCCAACTCGCCCCACACCGTCTACCGGGAGGTCTCCGACGCGGCGGCGGTGCCCATGATCAGCATCGCAGACGCCACGGCGGAGAAGGCCGCGGCGCTCGGGGTCGAAAACGCCCTGCTCCTCGGGATAAAGCACACCATGCAGTCTAGCTTCTACCACGAGAAACTCGGGGAGCGCGGCATAGCGTTGGCGACGCCGGACGAGGCAGAGCAGGACGAGATCGACCGCATCATCTTCGACGAGCTCGTGATCGGCGTCCACAGGAAGGAGAGCAAAGACAGGCTCCTGGAGATCATGGAGGGCTACCCGGTGGATGCCGTGATCCTGGGGTGCACAGAGCTACCCCTCGTCATAGGGGAGGCCGACACGGCGCACACAGTGCTGGACACAGTGGACATCCACGTCGAAGCCGCCCTCGACTACGCCCTGTCCTAGGGGCTCTCCGCCTTCATGCTCAGGCTGAACGTGTGGGCTCTCTTGTAGCGGCGGCCCATGGCCACGCTTATCTCCCCCGTCGAGGCATCGTAGACTATGGACCAGATGGTGCTCGACTGTGAAGCCTCGGACAGCAGATCCATGGCTTCACGCGCCGACACCACACCATTATGATCGCCTAGCCCCTCGTGGACCGCTCTGTACCTCAGGCACGGCGCGTATTGACCCGTCCGGGCTCCTTGGAGGATGTAGTTGGTCATCACCTGGTACGGCGTCTCCTCCCTGAGAACGTGCATCTCGCCCCGGATGTACTCGACGACCACAGACTCGCCTGACCTGTCCGCTACCATGTAGTGGATGGGCGGCGTAGTCATCTCCACGTTGTACCCCTCGAGGAGCGTGAGGGCCTCGTCGACGTCCTCCGCGTAGTCGAGGAGCAGTCTGATGACCTGGATCTCCCCTATCGTCATCTTACCCCCGGCTACGGGGGCTTGGGCCTCCGGGACGGCCGCCATACCCACCACCAGCCCCTTCTCGTTCATGCCGTCGAAGGGCAGGTACGGGGCCGCGAGGAGGCTACCCAGATCACCCCCCTGCGGTAGGTCGCCCAGGCTGTAACCGAAGTAGCCCAGGTCGACCATGGAGACGCTGGCGTAGCCGTCAGGCGGGTCCGTGTATAGGAGCAGCGCCGGGTTGCCCGGGAAGTCGAAGTTCCTCCCCATCAGCGTCTCGCCTCCGCCCGTGGCCGTGAAAACGGTGCACCCCGGCCTATGGATGTATCCCATGAGGGGCGTCTCACCCGTAGCGAGGTACTCGCTGAAACCATAATCACCGCTGTAGTGGACCACGTAGAGAGGGTAGTCGTCCACTTTCCTGAAGCCGGACAAGACAGGCTCAACGCTCCGCGGCTCCTCCGTCTCCGGCGGCTCTCCCCACTCTACAGCGGAGGCCGCGACAAGCAGCAGTATTAGGGCCAGCAGTGGGAACGTGTACCTGGTCGGCTTCAAGGGTCACCCCTGATAGGTTTCTGCTGACCTGCTATGAAAACATGGCGCATGCGCCATGAACAGCCTGTTCATACCTACAGATTATAATTTGGGAGACGCATCTTCGTATGAGATGGAGTTCTACGAGGTAATCAGGACGCGGAGGAGCATCAGGTCATACAGGGCAGACCCAGTCCCAGATGAGTCTCTGAGCCGGGTGCTTGAGGCGGCGAGGATAGCGCCCAGCGGCAGCAACAGGCAGCCCTGGAGGTTCCTAGTGGTTAAGGACGCCGAGAAGAGGAGAAAGGTAGCCCAGGCTTGCGGGGGCCAGACGTGGATAGGTCAGGCGCCGCTGGTGGTCGTGGCCGCGGGGTGGAAGGTGCCCTTCAGCAGGGGCGGCTACATGGGCGAGATGTCGTTCATCATGGACGTCGGCATCGCGTTCACGCATCTCATACTCGCGGCGCGGGCCNNACGCGGAGGTGAAGAAGGTCCTCGGGCTCCCCGATGAGATGGACGTGGTGGCCGTGACCCCCCTCGGCTACCCGGGCAAGGGGGGCTTCACCGAGGAGACCAGCCGGAAGCCCCTAGGGGAGATCGTCGAGGAGGTCTAAGGGACGCCGCGGATAAGGCTAGCTGTCTTCGACATGGCGGGCACCACCGTGGACGACCTGGTCGACGGGGTCCCCCTGGTGCTGAAGAGCTACGGCGACGCGTTCGAGGCCCACGGAGTCCACGTGCCCATGGAGGTCCTCAACGAGCAGCGGGGAAGGGACAAGTGGACCGTCATCAGCGAGCTGGGCGGCGACAAGGCCCCCGAGATATACAGGGACTTCCTTGGGACGCTCAACGCGAACACGGGCCGCGTGAAGGAGGTGGAGGGTGCCTCAGAGATCTTCAGGTTCCTGAGGGAGCGCGGCGTAGCCGTCGTCGCGTCCACCGGCTTCCCCGTGGAGGTCGCCGAGGCCATAGTGGAGCACTTGGGCTGGCTGAGGAACGATCTGATAGACGGCTGGGTTTGCAGCGAGCAGGTGGGCGCGTCGCGTCCCGACCCGGCCATGATCCGGGAAGCCATGAGGAGGCACGGGGTAACCGACCCGGGGGAGGTGCTGAAGGTGGACGACACGGCGAAGGGCATAGAGGAGGGCCTGAACGCAGGCGCCCACACGGTGGCGGTGCTGACGGGCACCCAGAGCGTTCAGAGACTCAGCTCCACCGGCCCCCACGGCGTCCTCTCCAGCGTCGCGGAGCTCCCCGGCTACCTATCCGGGAAGGGGCTCCTCTAGGGGCTCAGTTTCCGGTGTCTTCAGCCAGTGCCACGCCATGAATATGGGTGGTACTATGAGCAGGAGCTCGATGAGGAACGGCATCTGGTGGCCAACGTTGTCGTACAGCCAGCCCCCGGTCAGCTGTCCCAGAGCCGCCGCTATCATTGCGAAGAAGCCTTTGGAGCCGCTAACCTTTCCGCGGTGCTCCTGGGGAACGAGTTCCGCGGACAGCGCCGAGGTGGCGCTGTTCACCAGTATCATTAGTAAGCCAACTGACATCATCGCTAATATGAGTCTGTAGAAGTCGCCGTACACGAGAAGCAGTACCGCGGCGCCCCATAGGACAAAGGAGAACATTATCGGCAACCTTTTATCGACTTTGTCGACAATCTTGCCGGCCGGCAGCGCCAGAAGTATCATGGTCACCGGCAGCGCCGTCATTATGTAGCTGAGCTCCACCTCCCCTATGCCCAGGTCCTGCACTATGTAGAGGGTCAGCACGGGCTGGAAGAGCCCCGAGGTGAAGTTTGTAATCACGTTTATGAGGAAGAGGACGAAGGCAGCGGTGGGGACCAGCCTCCATACGTTCACGGACTCCCTGAGGGATGCGGGGTACTCGCCCAGCATCTCTCTGACGTTTATCTCGGCGGGGGGGTCTTCCACAGTCTCCTTTAGCCTTGACCTGAGGATCGCCGCCACTATGAACCCCGTGAACACCAGCTTGTAGGTAAGCCTCATGCTGGGCACAAGCCCGTACAGCGTGAACAGGTACCCTGCCACGATGGGGGCGGGGGTCGTGGAGACGCTTGCGATGAGGTTGATGATGCTGAAGCCCATCCCCCTATTCTCTTTGGGCAGCGAGTCCGCCACTATAGCGCTCAGCGCGGGCTGGTAGATGCTGCAGAACCCTGATATGACGGCCCCCGCCATTATCCACTCCCAGCTCGGCGCGTAGGCGTAGAAGAGGCGCGCGAAGGCGGCGACGAAGGTCATTGACGCGATGAGCCACCTGCGGCCGTACTTGTCCGTGAGGTAGCCCCCCGGTATCTGGACCAGGGCGACGGCCACGTTATGTACAGCGCCTATGAGGCCGATGGTGGACGCGGTGCCGCCAAGGGCCTTGACGTACAGCTGGTAATATGTGCCGGGGAGCTCTGTGAAGAAGTCGAGGAACAGCCAGCTCAGCACCATGACTAGGAAGTTACCCTGCACGAAGCCGAAATCTGATCGAAGCCTCTGCACAAGACCCTGGGAGGTCTCCTCGCCTTTATCCTCCACAGACATGTTTTATCGTTTAAACTATCTTAACGGGTTCCTGCGCTAGATATGAGTTGTGGTCCACCTTGATGGACTCGGTGTACTCCACCTTACCGTTGACCCTACACCCTCCATGGATAACAACCTTGCCACCCCGGACGTTCTCGCACTCAACGTTCTCTATGGTCACCTCTTCGACGCCCACTATGTCCTTGGTCCTGAGCTCTCCTTCCCTGTCCCAGTCCCGGGGCAGCGGCTCCACGTCAACGGTGTCGGCCTCGATCCCCTCCTCAGCCACGCTGAGCCTCCTACCGAGGCCTGCCTCGAAGTGCTTCGCCTTGATCCCGCCTCTAACCTTGAAGACCCCCCTCAGCTCGACGCTGCCCTCGGACTCTATGTCTCCCCCGACGCGGAGGGAGCCGCTCGCCCTAAGCTCGTCGGCTATCACCGCGTCTCCTCTTATGGTGGTGGACCCTGAGACGCGCATCGTGTCGCCGTTTACGCCTCCCTCGACTCTCAGGCTACCCGACTTCCTGAGGTGGCTGAAGTGGGCGTCGCCTTCGATGGAGGCCGAGCCGCTGAACTCTATCCTGTCGGCGTGTATGTCTCCCTCCACTTTGGAGGAGCCGCTGGTCTTGAGCTCCCCCACGCGCAGCCCCCCGGGGAGCGTGCTGCTGCCGCTCGTCGATATGCGCTCCGGGGAGATGTCGCCGCTCCCGCTTACCTTCACTGTGCCGAAGCCCTGAAGGGTCACCCGGCCCGAGCCACGTATCCTCGTGGCAGGTATTTCGCTATGCTCCAATGCCTTTCAGGGTTTGAGTCACGTGTTTAGTTTATAAAGCGGACTCACGACTTGAAGTCTCATATGGTGGTCACAAAATGTGACTAAGGGCGCCGCTTGAAACATAAAGTTTTTTCAGCTTGTAGAGGGATGAGGTCTCTCATGGGCGTCGTGTTCGATATAAAGCACTACGCTATCCACGACGGCCCAGGGATAAGGACGACGGTCTTCCTCAAGGGGTGTCCCCTTGACTGTGCCTGGTGCCACAACCCGGAGAGCAAGAGCCCATCGCCGGAGTTCATGTGGTGGCCAACCAGGTGTATCGGATGCCGTAGCTGCGTGGAGGGATGCCCCGAGGGCGCCGTCTCCATCGGGGACAGGCTTGTGATCGACGAGAACCTGTGCGTCGGGTGCGGTGTATGCGTCGAGGGTTGCTACGCGGAGGCGCTGGAGCTCGTCGGCAGGGAGATGAGCGTCGATGAGGTCATGAAGGAGGTCCGCAGGGACCAGGAGTTCCACCGCGAGTCCGGGGGAGGCGTCACGTTTAGCGGCGGCGAGCCGCTGATGCAGCCCGTGTTCCTCGCGGAGCTGCTCAAGGCATGCAGGGGGGAGGGGCTCCACACCGCCGTGGACACCAGCGGCCACTTCGGCCCGGCGGCCCTCGAGAAGATCATCGACCACACGGACCTGTTCCTCTACGACGTGAAGCACATGGACCCCGAGAGGCATAGAAAGTATACGGGGGCGTCGAACGAGATGGTGCTCTCGAACCTGGCGCTCCTCAAAGGCAGGGCGGTCACTATCCGTGCGCCCATCGTCCCCGGGGTCAACGACGACGAGGATAACGTCAAGCGCATGGGCGAGTACGTCTCGGGCCTAGGGTTCACCGATGTATGTCTGCTGCCCTACCACAGGATTGGAGCCGAGAAGGCTCAGCGCCTCAACAGGGAGACGGCGCCGCCGTTTGATGCCGAGCCGCCCGCCGAGGAGAGCCTGGAGCGGCTCCGCGGCGCCCTGACGGAGTACGGGTTGAACGTCAAGATAGGCGGCTAGGCTGTGAATGCTCTGCACGCGGGGGGTGGCTGGCGGGTAAAGAGGCTGGACGCGCCTAGGTCACGTCGAAGAAGTGCTGCGGCGGGTACTTGGGGAGCTCCCTCGTGAAAGACCTGTCAGGCCAGAAGTAGTGGATGACCTGGTGGGTAACCTCCGCCGGCATCGCCAGCCCACGGATGGCTCTGGTGTACTGCTCCTGGCTGTCCACCTCGTGGATGAAGCACCAGTTGAACTTGACCTGGCTGGGGCCGTAGAGGCCCAGCAGCTGTACGCCCTGCTTCTCACACTCGGCTCTGACCGCCTCTACCCAGCCCATCAAGCCGTCCCTGGTGCCCGACCAGTCGAAGTAGTTGATCACTAACACCCTGCTCTCACCTCCTGCACGGTCAGAGGGGGAATACCCGTTGAAGGCTAACCATGTAGCAGATATATGGGTTGCTTACTCCTCGGCCTTCTCCGGCTCCTCGAGCATGAACCACAGGTATACGAGTGCCGCGGCCAGCAGGACGCTCTGCAGCGTCCACGGGGCGCTGGGCCGGAGCGCGTAGATCAGGCCCCCCACGAGGTTGCCCAGTATCTTGGGGAAGAAGACGAGGAACCCGGTGGGGAACCCGACGCCCGTGACGCCAAGGGTTATCCCGCTGCCGAGCCCCGCCATCACCCTGCCCCTCATGGCCCGGGGGATGCTGTCCGCCAGGTAGACCTGGCTGGATATCCAGATGAGGACGGCGCCTAGGACGATGGTGGTGTATAGGAGTAGGGTTGCCTTGTACCCCTCCGCGAAGGTGAACATGTACATGCTGGGGATGGAGACGAGCAGCCCCGTTATGAAGCAGTTGCGAGCCCCGAACCTGTCCACTATACCCCCGATGAACAGGCTGAGCCCCGCCTTTGCGACTCCGCTCCAGAGCAGTATGACGCCCCACATGTACTCGGACATCCCGATCTCCCTGGTGGCGTATATGATCCAATAGGGCAGTATCATGCTGCTGAGGAACGAGAGGAGCATGGTGGCGCCGGCGTAGCTCCTTATGTTACTCCATATCCAGCGGAGGCTGACGTCCATGTCCCTGTACGCCTCCTTGACGAGCCTGTAGGGGCGCCAGTCCACCTCCTCGACGTGCTCTATGGTCTCCCTTAGGTAGAACATCCTCATCGCCGTGACGACGAGGCCGATGGCTAGGCTGATGGTGAACCCTATCCTCATGGCTGGTATCAGCTCGAACCGGGCGATGAACAGGCCGCCGATGTACGGCGATACTATGCGTATTAGGTTCGGTAGGGCGAAGTTGAACCCGAAGAGCTTCCCCCTGTCGCCCACGGGGATGCTGTCGGCCATTATGGCGTTCATCGCGGGCACGTAGAAGAGCACCATCTGCTGGTAGACGAGGGCGAAGGCGGCCCACTGCCACGTCGGCGCCAGCAGGTAGACGACGAAGCTGGAGACGTATAGCAGCGTCGAGTAGGCCACCAGCTTCACCCTGCCGCTCTTGTCCGCGATGTAGCCGCCTATGGGGTACATGAGCATGGCGCCGAAGCTCCCCAGCGCGTTCATGAGCCCTATGGCCGGCACAGAGGCGCCGAGGGCGAGCATGTAGTTGCTGATGAAGGTGTCCAGGTTGGTGTCGGACATGCTCCAGATGGTGCGGCTCATGGTCAGCACTAGCACGTTCCGCGGTATGAGCGACTTGTTCTCCTTTTCCTGCAACTGGCCGACACCGGTTCAGTATCCCTGAAAGGTGGTGCATGGTTAAACCTTACTGAACCCGAATCCATAACGGGGGCATGGCGTAGACCCCGGTCTCCCCCGTGGCCAAGAAAAGTGTTATACCGTCACCGGGTTTGATTTGGCTGAGTGTTATTCATGGACGAGGAGAGCTTCGTTCACCCCTACATCCCCAACTCAGTGCCCGAGATCAAGAGGGAGATGCTGAGGTTCGTCGGCGCCGGGGACGCCGACGAGCTGTACCGGGAGATGATTCCGGAGAGGCTGCTGCTCGACAGACCCATGGACCTGCCCGAGCCCATCATGAGCGAGCTTGATCTGTGGCGGCGCGTAGAGTCCATCCTTTCAAAGAACAAGTCAACGGAGGAGTACGTGAGCTACCTGGGCGCCGGCTGCTGGAGGCACTACGTGCCTAGGGTCTGCGAGGAGATCGCGGGCCGCAGCGAGTTCCTCACCGCCTACTCGGGGGGCAGCCACAGCGACCTGGGCAGGTACCAGGCCAACTTCGAGTTCCAGAGCCTCATATGCGAGCTCCTTGGCATGGAGGTGAGCGGCATCCCCACCTACGACTGGGGCGCCGCCGCCGGTAACAGCGTCAGGATGGCGGCGCGGCTCACTGGGAGACGGGGGGTGCTGGTGCCCCGGAGCGTGAGCCCCGCGAGGCTGGGCATCATACGCAACTTCTGCGACTCGGCGTCGGAGGCCGGCCGCATGACGGTCAGGATGGTCGACATAGACGCCGCCACGGGCATGGTCGACCTCGCCGACTTGGAGTCCAAGGTATGCGACGACACCGCCGCCGTGTACTTCGAGAATCCCAACTACCTGGGCGTAATCGAGGCTGAGGCCGCCGCCGTATCCGCCGCCGCCCACGACGCCGGCGCCGAATGCGTCTGCGGCGTGGACCCCATAAGCCTGGGGGTGCTTGCGCCGCCGGCCGACTACGGCGTGGACATAGCGTGCGGCGACGCCCAGCCCCTCGGGGTGCACATGTACGCGGGCGGCGGAAGCTGCGGCTTCATCGCCAGCCGCGACGAGGAGCGGTACGTCGCCGAGTACCCGCTGAGGCTCATCAGCATAGCGGACACGGCCGTCGAGGGCGAGTACGGGTTTGGGCAGGCCCTCTACGAGCGCACCAGCTACATGGCCCGGGAGAACGCCAAGGACTGGGTGGGGACCACCACGGTGCTCTGGGGCCTCGTCGCCGCGGTCTACATGAGCCTCCTCGGCCCCCGGGGGATGAAGGAGCTCGGGGAGACCATACTCCAGAAGAGCCACTACGCGGCGGAGGCCCTCGACGAGCTGGACGGGGTGCGCGTCCCGTACAGGACGTTCTTCAAGGAGTTCCCCGTCGCGTTCGAAAGGCCGGTCAACGATGTGAACGAGGCCCTGCTGGGCTACAAGATATTCGGCGGCAAGGACCTGTCCGCGGAGTACCCTGAGCTGGGCGACGCCGCACTGTACTGCGTCACCGAGATGCACAGCCTCGGCGACTTAGACGGCCTCGCCGCCGCCCTCCGG
>JABAOC010026867.1_pt1 | contig 15020 bp, 13 predicted proteins | sample 7062161 | NCBI WGS metagenome assembly JABAOC01 (sample SAMN14538625, study PRJNA623070) | marine sediment metagenome | biome: marine biome [ENVO:00000428]; feature: marine pelagic biome [ENVO:01000023]; material: deep marine sediment [ENVO:00002113] | place: India: Gulf of Khambhat ... | reverse complement strand
TTCTCTTTGTCTGGCAAAAGAGCGTCTACTGAATCACCTTCATTCAGTTGAACGTAGTTAGCGCCATGTCCCAAAACTAAATAGTCACGGGGCATTTCACCCGTTAGAGAACTTCCTACCAATTTATGCCTTTTCCTTCCGCCTCCTATTCAACAGACAAGGTTGGTTGAAAGAGCTGAGCGATCCGCTCAAGCCTGACGGAAAGGTATTCGATCACGACCGCATATCGTGTGTCCCATAGCCTACAAGCAATGCGTGCGCTCCCCGTGCAATTGTTTCTCAGCTCGGTCCATTTCAGATCGATCGATCCAAGGTCGTGGAGCACAAGGGATGCGATTGGAGCTTCTGCAAATGGATCGGGCCCAAAATGGCATGGGCGAATCAAGAACCTGAACTCTATCATCATGATCCTAAATATGCCCCGGCTGAACGTGCAGAATATTAGTTGGAAGGAGAACTGCCTGAGAACGAAAACTTAGCCCAAGAGAAGAAAGCCTTGGCCGATCGCATGGAGAAGAAGATGCGAGAGTTCATTGAAGGTCTCTCTCCTTCGCCCGGAGACTTGATGGCCAAAGACTTCATGAAACGCCAGATGGAACTAAGAGCTCCATCTAGACCGTAGACGAGAAAGGAATCAGTCAGATTCTTCTTCGTTCTCGACTGCCTCAAAGTCTTCGCATGACGGGCTGTCTAAGTAGCGGAATGTTCCTGTCTTATTACATCTTATGACCGGTGGACATTGCAGCTCGGCATGGATGCATTCTGCACATGTAGGCATAGACCGTTCACCAAACAATAAGAATGAAGCATATTAAGCTTTACGTGTCTATCGAATAGTTGACTTTGATTCCTCTTGGCAAGCTTCTGCTCATAAGGCAACCCCGTTTGAAGAGTCTCTTAACCCTTTCAAATCGTTTCCGCGTCTCTTCGTCTTCGGGCATCTGCACATCGAATTTCAGGTCAACGGTGTCTACGCACACTCTGCCGTTCTGGTCTCTTCCCGTTGATACAGTTGCAACGGCTACAAATCCTCTCAGATCGATCTTAGCCCAGTCGAGTAGAAAGAGGAGCGTTGATCCCATACACTCTGCAATAGACGCTGCCAGGAGATTACGAGCTTCCGCTCCTATCTTCTCCCTCGGGACTCCTGCCCTTTTGATGGTCAAGTCTGGCATAGTCTCGCTTTTGAACCTTATCTTCAGATCTCCATTTTCCAGTCTCTCAAGTTCAGTCCCGACTTCAGACTTGAAGGCCACCAGCACCACCTGAATGTGGTCCTATTCCTCTTTCTCTTCTTCCAGAACCTTTTGCAGCTCTTCTATCAAGACTTCTATCTCTTCTTTCCCACCGATGGTCACTGTAGTACCATAGGGATCCGAGATACACCATTCGCCAGTGACGGCACGCCATAGATTCCACATGTATTAACGTCTCCTTTCTATGTCTTGTTTCCCGTTCGGTTGATAAAGCTTGTGTTGCTTTGATCGAACAATCCTCTTAGTCTTTGCTTTCTTAACATAATCCAGATCGTAGAACATCCCAAACACAGAACAGCATTCTTCTCCTGTTGACGATACAAGCATGCCGCTGGCCAAGAGGGTGCTGGGGTGTTCCCGGCTCTCGAAGAAGTTGCCTTCCCCCCTCCTCTTTTATATCGGACTTCCCTCTATTGCCTCTGTTGGTACATATTGACACTGAGAAGCGATTCCTGCAAAGGTTCGGCTCTGGCTTGTCTGCTACTCGCTTTTGTCGTTCTTTCTAGCGGCCTGCCGTCGGATGTCCGTGCTCAGGAGCCCAATGAGATCTATGTGTACGCTTTTCCAGAATCGCTAGGCTACGAGAGGATTCACAAGTACTTCGACAGCAAATCTGATTGGAAAGTCATCTTCCACAACCTTAGCGATCCGTCTTCTTCGGAGAGGTTCCTCGAAATCGTAGCCATGCTGCGCGTCCAAGGCGTAGAGGTGGCGCCAGAAGGGTCATGCCTTCCCTGCGAACTCTACGTCGAATATTTTTCATGGGACGATATTTGGATGGCTCATGCTTCTCCTCTCACGGGTTTGCTCGTCAACGGAAGACTCTGTGCCATGACTGTTGGTGTCGCCGACGATGAAACCTTGGATCGGGCTGACCACGTGAACGATGACCAAGTGAGAGTCTTTGCGCACCAAGAGGTGTACACCTTGACCGATGAAAGCGTCAGAGCCCAGTTGAAGACGTTGCTTGTTGGACCCGAAGAGGAGGCAAAAGGTGATGTGGATATGTCAACCTTAATCTGGTCCATAGTATTCCTTGCGCTAGCAGACTCGGTGAATCCATGCACGTTTGCAGTCTTCACTGCCCTATTGTTCATCACACTATACTCATTCGGCCGGGTGAGGACAGCTTCAACAGGGCTCTCCTTCATCCTAGCAGTCTTCACAGGCTACTACGCTCTGGGATTAGGACTAGTCCAGATCTTGACAGCTGTTCCAAATATTCACAGGGCACTAGCTGTCGTAGGTCTGGTGATAGCGGCTTTCAGCATCGCGACGGGGGCAAAACCCGAATTCAGATCACCGATCCCGATATCTGTCAGGAAATTCATAGAGCAACGCATGAGCAGGTCGTATGCAAGTCCGGCTGCATCGTTTGTTCTGGGACTTGTCGCAACCTTCACGTTGCTCCCTTGCAGCGGGGGGCCGTACTTAGTTGGTTTAGGTCTCATTTCCAGCCTAAGGGCGCCGGTTAGGGCTCGTCTTCTTCTCGCCTTGTATAACATCATATTTGCGGTCCCGCTGGCGGCAATCTTGGTCGGTCTCTTGGCATTCAGCAACCTATCCCGCAAGGTCAAAGCTCTCAGAAGCACCAAGCTCGGCCTGATGGAAATAGTCAGCGGCTCGCTTCTAGTAATAGTATGCACATGGATACTCATCTCTTAGAAGATCGAGAACACACAAAAAAAAGGGTGTTGGAAGGCTTAGGTTCTTCGTGATCCAGCAAGCCAGCCGACTATAACGCCTACGATTAGCGCGGCAACACCAGCACCTGCGACGCTGGTTATGTCCAATTGTGCAACAGTCTCTGTCGTGGTTGTTGCGACTGTAGTCGTCGTTGTGTCTGTGACTGTTGTTGTTTCTGTTTCAGTAGTTACTATGGGTGCGGGCTCTCGGACTGGTTTGATCTGGAAGAGGACGAATATGAATTCAGGCCACCATATGTATGGCACATGGTACATGTAGTCCTCTGAAGGCCAACCTGTCCAGTATGTTGTACTGAACGTCTGAACGAACATCTTCTCGACCGCTGGCGCTGCCAGCATGTTTCTCAGCAATATGTTGATCCCTTCCTCGTAGAGGTCTGCGGCTCCGGGCGCATCAGCGCTGATCGCATAGAGCTCATCAGAAATCTCGCCTAGCCGTGGATTGTACTTCCCGAACTTCGAGTTGAAGCCGTGGATGCCGCCGCCAACGGCCCTCTCTCCTATGGGCGTATACCACTTGCTGTGATAGTTCTCGAACGTGCCTACCAAGTCACCGCGAAGCCACTCTGAACAGAGGCTACCAACATATATGTCATATGTTCCTAGCCTGCCGATATCTCCCATCAGTCCCGGGTCAACGGTCCTCACTGTAGCGTCTATGCCTATGGTCTTGAGCTCCTCAGCTAAGTCGGCAGCGATGTAGTACTCTTGGATGACTGTCTGAGGTCTGCTTATGAGCTCGAACGATAGAACGGTGCCGTTGGGGGTCTCCCTCCATCCATCACCATCCCTGTCTATGAAGTCAATACTGTCCAAGATTTCCTTTGCTTTGTCAGGGTTGTACTCGTATTTGAAGCCCAATTCATCCTCGATTGCCTGCATCGCATTTTCCACCATTGGCAGATACTGGTTCGCCCAGCCGTACTGGGGAACGGGCCAAGGATACGGAGAGACATCAGCTCCATCAGCCATCGGGTAGAGGTATCCCAACTTCTCTCGGTTCAGACAGTAGGCAATAGCCCACCTCAGTTCAAGAACGCTCAGCGGATATCGATCAAAGTTGAACGCGGCTATACCGAGCGGGCACGGATCTAAGAACGGGGCAATTGTGATGTTCTCTGTTTGATCCATTGCGGCCAATATCGTGTCCCAGCCGAATACATGCGGCAAAGGTGCGTCAACCATACCTGCCACGAAATCTGCTAGCATTATGTCTGCTGGCGGCGCATACCGCCCGATCACATATTTCGGTGCTGGGAAGTATCCAAGATCCTTCGCCCAGTAGTCGTCCCTTCGTTCCCATATGAACAAGAGGAGATCTTCATGGACGCTGTGTAGTTTGTAGGGACCAGTTTCAACAGGCGGCCAGTTCTTGAATTCCATTGGGTCTTCGTCTTCCCATATGTGCTTGGCCGCTACTTGGGCTGACTGGCCTCCCCACATTCTGAATGCGTGGTGGAATCTGGGGTTAGGCTTGTTCAGATTTATGACGACCGTGTAGTCATCAGGGGCCTCGGCTGATTCAACCCACTCAACGACGAAGGCGCTTCCAAGGAGTTGAGTGTTCTCCAGCAGCATGTTCATGTGGAATACTACGTCGTTTGCGGTGTATGGTTCACCGTCGTTCCATGTCACGCCCTTCCTGATGTACATGGTGAATGTCGTATAGTCTTCATTGTAGTCCCAGCCGGTTATTCTCCAATAGATAATCTCGCCAGTTGCATAGTTTATGTACCAGTCGTACTCTTGGACAACCTGATGAATCCCTGAGCCCCACTGTGCACCATTCGGAATAAACCAGTTGGCGCTATCAAAAATCGTGAAGGATGTGTCTGTCTCCATTATGACCGCTTGGTCTCTTGGCACTGGATAAGCCTCAGCTTGGGCGCTTGCCGGAGTCGCCGACATGCCTAGAAGCGGAGTCGATAGAATACTTGCTAGCAATAGAAGGCTTAGCAAACGTCTTTCTTTCAAGGTGTTTCACACACGGGTATATTCTCGTGCAGGGCTTATTTAAGCCTTTGCGGAGATTCTATCGCCTTAAGGCAGAGTAGAAATGCTGTAAATGTGAATGAAGAAAGGTTTAAATAAGCACTAAAGGCATTTGAACCGAATGCGGTCGGCGGTCGACATGGGTAAGGCTCAGCTATTACGCTACATCGCGAAGCGGGTTTTGGTCTACGTAGTAACCATGCTGGTGGCCTTCAGTGTCCTATTCTTCTTCCTACGCCTAATACCGGGCGACCCTGTATCAAGGTTTGTCAGGGATATAGAACTAAGATATTCGTACAGGATAGAAAACACCCAAGAGATAATTGACTCATACAAGGAGAGATTCGGGCTCAAAGGAGACCTCTTGACACAGTATGTCTCATATATCAGAAGGGTCTTTCTGGAGTTCGATTTCGGGCCGTCGTTTCTAAACTTCCCGAACCCAGCTCAGAACCTGATATTGCGTCGGCTACCTTGGTCGATTGGGTTCCTAGGACTCGCCACCCTGATGGCTTGGGCTATTGGCATAGTCGCGGGTACGCTGGTAGGTTGGAAGCGAGGGACAAANNCAGATACCTTACTACTTGGTTGCCCTCCTCTTGGTTCTCGTCTTCGCCTACCTCCTAGGCACATTCCCTCCAAGGTGGGCTTTCTCCCCCACGATCACGCCGGGCCTCAACCTAGAATTCATGGCGTCGGTAATCAAACATGCCACGCTACCGGCCCTATCGCTCATCCTCGTGCAAGTGCCTAGCTGGATGATTTCTACACGAGCCCTAACGATATCAATCCTCGGGGAAGATTATCTCCAATATGCCCAAGCCAAAGGTCTGAAAAGAGTCAGGTTGCTAAACAGATATGTGTTGAGAAATGTACTCCTACCCCAGCTTACAGCCCTTGCGATGTCACTTGGCTTCGTCGTGAACGGTTTCTTTCTGATCGAGTGGATATTCTCTTACCCCGGCATTGGAACTCTACTCGTGCAAGCCGTCCCAGTTCTGGACTACAACACAATTCAAGGAATAGCCTTGATCTCCATATTCGCAGTACTCAGCGCGAATCTCATAATAGATGTCCTGTATCCGCTAATAGATCCCCGGATACGTACTGGAGGATAGGAAGATGTCGCAGCCCATCGAGAAGAAGACGTTCTTGTCAAGGTTCCGGTCTGAGTTCTCAACAGCCCTGAGGACTTCATCAGTATTCAGAGTAGGATTCGTACTATTGATCATAATATTCTCCTTGGCCATCTTCGAACAGGTAATAAACGACTTCCGACTTGACGGAAACCCGTCTACTAAGTTCGGAGTCTACGAGAAGCTTCTGCCCTTTTCCATCGAACACCCGTTCGGGACCGACCATTTTGGGAGAGACACACTCGCAATCCAGATCACAGGGCTCAAGTATTCTCTGATGATAGGCCTGACTGCTGGCGGAATGGCTACGCTGATAGCTGTGTTTATGGCAGTTGTCGCTGGCTTTGTTGGCGGCAAAGTGGACGCAGTACTAAACGCAACGACCAACGCAGTACTTGTCATTCCTACGTTGCCGATCCTGATCGCCATGGCTGCCTATATGCGCATGAACCTGTGGTTGATATCATTTACGCTTGCCATTTTCAGCTGGCCTTGGGCTGCCCGCACCATTAGAGCACAGATCCTAAGCCTAAAGGAAAGGGGATATGTGGAGCTTGCAGAAATGACGGGTTTGAACAAATTCGAGATAATGTTCACGGAGATACTGCCGAATCTCATCCCCTTCATAGGAGTGGGATTCTCATATGCGACAATAGGCGCAATCATCGCCGAGACAGGATTGAGAGTGATAGGACTTGGACCAGCCGAGCTACCGTCGCTGGGGATGCTGCTGAACTGGGCGATGACCTTTGGTGTCATGGGGCAAGGATACTACATACTCGTCATAGGTCCAGCTGCCTTCCTCGTCCTGATCTTCGTGTCATTCAACCTGGTTAACACGGGAGTTGAAGAAATCTTCAACCCGAGACTCAAGAAGATCACAGGGATCTGAGAATCGTGGAACCCATACTCGGAGTAGAAGACCTAAGAGTCTACTACAAGAGCATATACGGGGATGTCAAATCTGTTGACGGAGTCTCCTTCTCAGTCAACCCGAAAGAGGTGTTCGGGATAGCCGGAGAATCCGGATGCGGAAAATCCACTCTTGTGGAGGGAGTCCTGCGAGTCATCATACCTCCCGGCTACATCAAGACCGGCAAGATTCTGTACAAGAACACGGACTTGCTGAGCTTAGGTGACGATGGGCTCAGAAAGCTACGATGGAGAGAACTCTCTTACATACCTCAGGGCTCTATGAACTCCCTTAACCCTGTCTTAAGGGTCGAGGAGCAGATGGTTGACGCCATAACTTCCCATAGCGATACTCCTAAGGAGGAAGCGAGAGAGATGGCGATGGCTAGGCTCAAAGAAGTTGGGTTACCTGTAGAGGTCGCCAGAATGTATCCTCACGAACTGAGTGGAGGGATGAAGCAAAGGGTCATAATAGGCACAGCGATCCTTCTTAAGCCGAGTCTTGTGGTTGCAGATGAACCTGTAACAGCACTAGACGTAGTAGTTCAAAAGGGCGTTCTTCAGAGCATAGCCAACCTAAGGGACAACTATGGAATAACGGTCATCTTTGTGGCCCACGACTTGGCAGCTCACGCAGAGATAGTTGACAGGCTAGTCATAATGTACGCAGGAAAGATCGCGGAGATAGGGTCAGTCTTCAACATATTTGAGGACCCATTGCATCCCTACAGCAAACTTTTGGTAGCCGCCATACCTTCTATAGAGAAAGATGTTGTCGAAGGCATACCTGGACTGGCCCCAAGCCCACTAAACTGGCCAACTGGTTGCAGATTCCACCCTAGATGCCCATCCGCTATGCCGATATGTTCCACGGAGGAACCGCCGCTCGAAGAGTTGAAACAGGGCAGACATGTGGCATGTCACTTGTACAGGTGATCTGAATGGAAACCCCTCTTCTGGAGTTAAGAAACGTCACGAAGGACTTCGGGATTGGTGGAGGGTTAGGACTCGGAGAGAAAAAGAGCGTTAAGGCTGTGGACAATGTCTCGTTTGCCATCTCTGGGGATAACCCAACAATCTTGGCACTTGTTGGTGAGAGCGGCAGCGGGAAGACTACTATCGCCCGTATTGTCCTAGGGTTGCTTGAACCGACCTCTGGGGAAATATTGTATGAGGGCAGAGATGTACGGCACTGGATCAAGAAAGACAGGAAGGCCTATAGACGCAATGTTCAAGTGATATTTCAGGATCCTTACGGAATATACAATCCCTTCTACAGGGTTGACCGTGTACTCTATAAAGCCGTAAAGAAGTTCGGTTTGGCATCCTCGTCGAAGGAGGCGGACAACATGGTTGTGGAGTCCATGAGAACCATGGGCTTGAGGCCTGAAGACCTCCTTGGCAGGTATCCCCACCAACTCAGCGGTGGCGAAAGACAGAGGCTGATGCTTGTTAGAATACTCCTCATAAATCCCAAGCTGGTGGTAGCAGATGAACCAGTATCCATGATAGATGTCTCGCTCAGATCGATATTCCTGAACAATCTCCAAGACCTCAGGAGCAGACTTAAAATGTCAACCCTCTACATCACTCACGATCTAAACATAGCCCACTACATATCGGATGAGATGATGGTCTTATGTTACGGCAGAATAGTGGAGGCCGGGAAGACTAAGTCAGTGGTAAAGGATCCTCTGCATCCCTACACTCAAGGTCTGGTCAGCGCGATTCCAATACCCGACCCTAGGAAAAGATGGAAGGACACCGTTGAGATCGAAGAGGTAACCTTCAAGGAGCTACTGGCCCAAAGGCAGCGGTGCATATATAGTCATAGATGTCCACATGTGATGCCAATATGCGAGGAAAAAATCCCCTCATTGCTGGAGGTCAAACCTGGACGTAGGGCCGCCTGTTTCCTTTATCCTGAGGTCGTGGAAGCCGCGAAGTCGAAGTGAACTTGACTTCGTTTTCTGCCCCTTGATTTTGCCGGCTGATGTTTCGACCCACATGTCCGCTGATGACCAACTTGGGTTCTAAGATATGGGACGGCATTCAGAATGTTTAAGTCCGCCGAAGAGCTCATCGTATGAGGAAATGTGCACCAGTAGTCTCAGAATCTCCGAAGCAGCTTCTCTAATTCTTAGGCTAGGTTTACTCGCCGTATTACTAAGCAACGGCTTTTCGTGCATGAACTATAGCTCGGAATCTCTTGAGGCCGCTGAGAACTCTTTCCTCGTTTCGTCAAGATTAACCACCCGAAACAGCCCAAAATCGCTTGAAAACGAATCAGTTGTCTATGTGCAAAGGGGGGAGCTATATGCTGACTCCATTCTACCCCGCAGCTCAAAGGAATACATTATTCATGCTCCTGAAGGGTCTCTTGCATCATTCTTTCTCGAGATTCACACCGAAGAGGCAGTGTTAGATGTGGCGACAGAGGGTCCTGTCAACAGGACTCGAGTGGGCGTTGTGTGGTTGCCGGCACCTCATATCTACTATGTCGGCAATAGCTCTGAGATCCGATTCCTGATCACGAACCCGCAGACGTACCTTGTCAGGTACAGCTTCTATGTGGACGTCAGCGAACCGCTGGGAGATACTAGCTCTAAGGCTTTACTCTTGGAAGGTGGCAAAGCTTCTTTTCACATTGACCTGCGAAAGGATGATAGAGTGTTTCTGAAACTAGGTTCCGAAAACCAACCAGAACTGAGAATCTGGATTTTCGTCTTGTATTACCAGATTCTGCCCGAGAGAACGTACATGCTTCGCTTGTATAGAAAGAGCCTACATGAGACTCTCTACTTCACGTCCGATCTGGGAAGAAGATACTACGTTATCATAGACTCAGCTGGGCGCAAAGGAGAGTTTTCTCTGGCGAGTACGAAGTATTCACCAACTTGGAACCAAGAATGGTTCTGGCTTGCGGCTGTCTCCGGCTTCCTGACTCTCGCGGTCTCACTAGCTGATATTAGCAAGATCAGAAAACTAGAGAAGCCGCCGCTATTTGCGCTTGTCAGCTGCTATTGCTGGCTTGTCACCGTTGGCTTGTCTGTTTCCGTGGCGGGTTCCTTCAGTTACGGAACCTTGATCTACATGCCCTTGTTCCATCTGCTGATAATCGCATATGGGCTCGGCCACGTACTGCAAACCTATGCCACGCATCTCGAAAGAAAGACAACAAGCAGGAAATGTCCATACTGCAGACGCGGAGTGGACCTCCAGAAAGTCAACTATTGCTGCGGTAGAATAGTCAGGAACGTGTCAAGCGCCTGGTTTCTATTCCCGTTCTCCCTTGGTCTCTTCCTCTTTATTGCCAGCTACCTTGTGTTTGAACGAGTTCCGACTGCCTTTCTAGGTTATCCCTTCTGGGCAGGTAGTTGCGGCAACATCTTGGGAGGGATTATTGCATGGTGGATCAACAGAAAGGTCTACGCCATCGAGTTGTGGGAACAAAGACCCAAAAGGTACTACATTCCAAGTCACATACCTTTCGTCCCAGTCGCTCTTCTGGTCACTGGAATTGTGTTTGCTTTCGTCTCGCCGCTGATAACCATGTTCCTCATGGAAGGATTCCTAACACAACACGCAGAATCTTTTCTTGAAGCTCATGCACCTTGGCTCCGCATAAGAATCGCTCCGTTAACCATATCCTTCAATGTGGTCTTATGGTCCATGGTCGTAGCAGTAGTATCAGGACTTGTACTGGCATACAGAATCCGACGGATCTTCACGAGAAGTCTCTAGGAGCAGGCGCGAACTGGGCGATCTTGTTGATCACGGATCGGTCTATCGGTAGTCAAAGAATATTGAGATCCCTTCGACGTAGATCGGGTCTTCGGATATTGGAAGATCTTGTGTCGTTCCGTTCGTTATTTCTGAGTGATCCTCGAGCCACCAGACTTTGTCGAGCTGAGGCTCAATGTAAACCAGTCCTTCAGTCGTTATGATGGCGTTCACAGAGTGAGAGAAAGGTTCTTCCGTCTCATTGCGATGCCCGTAGATGGCAACGACCCCTATATCGTAGTGTTGCGCTCTGCCATGAAGCATCAACAGAACGGAAAAATGGAGACAGGTAAAATCCGGATCATCGTATTCGGATTCGTCCGTCCTGTCGATCCGTAGCCACAGTTCCAACTCGCTTGTAGACGGGATTGTCTTGTTCTTCAAGGGCAAGTCTAACAGACTGTAACGTTCCGCAAGCTTGCCATGCTTCTCCACAAGCAGGTCATGACTGCTTGAAAGGACTTCGTATTCTCTTGAAATCTCATTAAACCTTTGTAACAGATCGGAATAGGCCGATTCCGACATGCGCAGAGCCGTACCTAACCCTATGACCACAACTGAAGCCATGACCACCGTCACGATCGCAACTACAAGCAAAGGTGATTTGTCCACGGAAATCAGTCCCCTTCCGAGACTGAACTCATGAACGACTTGGCGAATCGACTACATAAGCATAGTGCAAGAATGCTAGGATACTCGCTGAAGAGCTGCGCATCGACATTTCTGCAATTTGTGAGCCAAGATGATTACTCCTCCGCTTTCTCTGGCTTGTGCAATAGGGGAAGAGAAGATGTCTCTGCTTGGGAAGTCCATCCAAGTTGCATGGGAAGGGACGTACAGGAGTAGTAATACTCTGATGACAGTTGGACATGGATGTGTGAGCGGCTTCCTCCGACGCATCGGCATACCGCTGGATATATATTGACATTTTTCTATTGAAGAGATGACGAGGAAAGTTGAGGTGGGGCTGTGACAATTGGATCAGGGCTTTCCGCATCGAGCGGGTCGGAATTCGAAGATAGCCTTTGCTCTAGCGCTCCTATCTCTCTCGTTGGCGGCCGTAGCGGTGCTATATTTCAGACCAAGAGAGGCGACTCATGAATTGACGGTAGAGGGCACAATTGCACTTGAGGGCAAGGACGAGGTCCTAGGCAACCTCGTATCGGGTAAGTTGACGGGAAGCGGTGTGGCATCTTTCTCGTTTGGCGAATACTTCGAAGCTAACCCCCTGATCAGCATAGTAGAACCAAAGGTGTCTGTCAAGCAGCAGAAATGGGCTGACGGAGCATCGCACAGAGTAATCAAGGTGGGAAGAGTCGATCTAGAAGATAAGCTAGTGGCGTTCGGCGACACGCTGGCATACACTCTTGCCAACCCTTCAGAGTCCAAGGTTACGGTTAAGCTAGCTGGTGGCATTCAGGTCTTCAGTTGGTTCAACCCTGATTTCAGAACCAAGATAGCGGACCTTGCTGACGTTCGATTCGAGCATTCAGACGGATACTTGAGGGGCTTCTATGGTGAAGGCTACTGTGTCTGTCTGGGCTCTGATAGAGGCTTAATATTCGAAGTCAAATCTACCCAAGCGGCTTATGAAGTAGAGCTGGAGCTGAACACGGGAGACACATTCGTCTTCGCTGTGGCGGGGGCTACCTCTGAGCGGGAAGCCGAGAGGCTAGTGGCGGAGGCTCTGGACAATCCCTCCATGGTAGAGGAAAGTAGGAAGAGAGAAATCGAATCCATGCTCAAGGGGATTCCTAGCTTAGGCGGCGTCGAAGCCGAATATGAGCAGTTATGGAAGTACTTGTGGTATGTCATACTATCCAACAAGGTTTCACTAGAGGGGCATCCGGTTCTGAGTCATCCCTTCAACATGCCGAGCAAGTTTGTGTTCAGACATCAATGGCTCTGGGACTCAGCTTTCCACGCCGTGGTCTTGGCCCAACACGACGTAAACTTGGCTGAAGGAGAGCTCCTAAACCTGTTCGCTTCTCAGAAGCCTGATGGACGCATACCGCACGAGATTTTCCTGTCAAGAGAGTTCTGCAGTCTGTTCTGGGATGTGGACGACTACTCTCCGTGGACAACTCAGCCTCCTGTGATAGCGATAGCCGTCAGACGTATAATGGGGAGGGGAGGGAGTGAGGAGTTCCTGGCGAAAGCTTTCGAAGCTCTGGACCGATATGATAGATGGTTCAGGAGTGACAGAGACGCCGACGAGGACCAGCTGATGGCCTACGTTGACTACTTGGAATCTGGATGGGACAACGCCGTCCGCTGGGATGAGGCCCTCACCCTGTTCAAACAGACCCCCGAAAAATACAGAAAGCTTTACAGCGAGATCAGAATGGCACCTGTGGAAGCCGTCGACCTAAACTGCTTCATCTATGTTCAGAGGACAGTTCTATCGGAGCTGGCCGAAAAACTGGGTTTGCGCAAGGAAGCTGAGGAATATCGCCGGCTTGCTCAAGAAACAGCTGAAGCGGTGAGGAGACACATGTGGGATCCTGATACAGGCTTCTACTTCGATGTACTGGAAGAGGATCATAGCCTTCTAGGAGTCAAGAGCCCAGCCGCCTTCATCACATTATACGCTGGAATAGCCGCGCAGGACCAAGCGGAGAAGCTTCTCGAACACCTATTGGATCCGACAGAATTCTGGACAACATTCCCTCTTCCGACAGTCAGCGCCGATGATCCAGCCTATGATCCCAAAGGCTACTGGAGGGGACGTTCATGGATAAACCAGCTCTGGCTCACTTATCAAGGTCTAAAAAGATACGGATTTGAGGAGGAATCCAGAAGTCTGGCCGAGAAGGTTCTGGAGATAATGGCATCCAAGCCTTCCTGCAACGAGAACTATGATAGTTCGACGGGCGAGCCGCTTGGGGCACCAGATTTTGGCTGGTCGACGCTGGTTTTGGATTTCCTTGCAGATTTGGCTGAAAAGACCTCTGAAGAGAGATAGTCTGGTCTTCCACGCCGCTTAAATAGCTGAATGGCACATGTTCTCTGAAAAGTGAGACATGCATCTTGAGGGATACACGATGGCTGACATTTTCAAGTTGGGAGTCGCAGGTCTGGTTCATGACCACGTGTGGGGCTTGCTGAATCAGTTCAGAGTTCTGCAAGACGTAAGCATATTGGCGGCAGCGGATCCCAATCCGCCATTGCTCAAGAATATTGGTGAGAACTTCGGGGTCTCAAGAACCTACCGGGAGTTCTCGGAAATGCTTGAGAAGGAGGAGTTGGATGCGGTTCTAGCATGCACGGAGAACAGTCGCCATGTTGATGTGGTAGAGGCAGCTGGGGAAAAAGGAGTTCATGTGATTATGGAGAAACCGATGTCCGCCAGTCTGGAGCAAGCGGATAGAATTGTGGAAGCCACCGAGAGACATGGAATCAAAGTAATGGTCAACTACCCGACCACGTGGGACTCACGAATACAACACGCTCACAAGCTTGTCGAAGAGGGCAGAATAGGTAATGTCTTCCATATACGCTTCCGAGGTGCTCATGCTGGCCCGAAAGAGGTGGGGTGTTCACCATACTTCTATACGTGGCTTTACGATAAAGACCTGAATGGCGCTGGGGCGCTCTTCGATTACTGTTGTTACGGGGTGAACATAGCACAGTGGTTTCTAAGCCGTCAACCCCAGAGCGTGACTGCTGTAGCGGGAATACTCGCGAGGACTTATCTCACAGTCGAGGACAACGCGTTGATTCTGATGGACTTTGGAGATGCCATAGGAATGGCTGCGGCTTGCTGGTCTCAGGTCGGTCCACATCCTATCCACGGACCTGTCATAAGCGGTGTGGACGGCTCATTGATCGTCGATGAAGAGGGGAACTTACTTCTCTACGCCGTCAAAGAGAAAGGTAATTACAGAGACATCCATCAAGAAGTCGTGGAGGTTCCTCCGCCGCCGGAAGGCTGGAGCAATGGTCCAGAATACTTTGTTGAGCAAATCACAAGAGACGAAGAGATCGAAGATCCTTTGGGCGTCAAATTCAACAGAAACGTCCAAGAGGTTCTTCAAGCTGGACTTCTCTCAGCGACCGAAGGAAAAAGGATCCACCTACCCCTTTGACGGGGATTGAGACTTGGCAAGAGTCGGCTTCGGCGTCATCGGTTGTGGTGGGATATCCCACTACTTCCACATACCTGAGCTAAGGCAGTTCAGTGACGCAGAGATTGTAGCAGTTGCCGATGCGAAACCTCGTAGAGCAAGGCGAAC
>JABAOC010011936.1_pt3 | contig 15028 bp, 6 predicted proteins | sample 7062161 | NCBI WGS metagenome assembly JABAOC01 (sample SAMN14538625, study PRJNA623070) | marine sediment metagenome | biome: marine biome [ENVO:00000428]; feature: marine pelagic biome [ENVO:01000023]; material: deep marine sediment [ENVO:00002113] | place: India: Gulf of Khambhat ... | reverse complement strand
TGGGCAAAGCCAAGGAACCGCCACTCGGTCAGCGCCTCCGGCATGGTGAACTCGATCCGCACCACACCCTCGGTGTCGGAAACGAGGTGCGGGAAGAAGAACGCGGTCTCGTTGAGATTGGTGCGCGCGGAGACCTGGCTCAGGTCCGGACCGGGCTCGGGCTCGGTCGTATCTGTCCCGGTCTTCTCCGGTTCAGAAGGGGCAGCGTCGGGGGCCGGGACCGGGCTGGCGCTCTCATCACCGTCTCGGGTACGTGCGGCGGGAACGCTGGCCCCGCCTTCGGCAAAGGGGGGATTCACATACCAGTAGCGGTATGTCCAGATGATGTCATCGGGGAAATGGCGGTAAGAGAGCGTCACGGATTTGTAGCCCGTGTCCCAGCCGCGCAGGACCGTTCCGAACGGCAGCATGCTGTTCTCGAACCGGCTGCTCAAGCGCCTGCTCTCCCGGCGGAAGCCCGCGAAACCGTGCGGCCAGTCATGCTTGAGATACTGGTCGAGGGAGGCGTCATACATGCCCGCCACCATCTCCGCGACGGCCTTCGCGGCATCGGGTCCGGTGATGATCGCGGTCCACGTCTCCTTTTGTCCCGGCTCCAGCAGCGACCGGAAGTGCTCCCACTGCACCGTCAGTTGCTTGTTGGTCCAGGGCACGTCCACGATCCGCTCGTTGATATACGCCCGGTTCTCGCGCACGTATGTGACGCGCAGCGTGAACCCGCCGCGCATGGCCTCGGTGACATCCTCCGTTATGACCTCCTGCGTCCGGTTCGGGTCGGTCCACCACGCTTGCAGAACCTTGCCGGCGCACTCCAGCTCCACGTAGGCCCGGCCGCTGTCGTAACCCGTGCCCCACAGGGCCAGCAACGATTCGCCCGGCTCCACCGACCAGCTCGGTGCGGCAAAGTGGTTGGGCACACGCACGCCGAAGTGGCTTGCCTGCGGGTCCACCACATGAATCGTCTGCCGCGCGGCGACCGGCTTGCCGAAGCGGTCCTGACTCTGGAGCTCGGCGCGATAGATGCCGGCATTCAGAGTCACCGGGAGCGTGACCCAGCCCTGAGCATCGGTCTCGAAATCCTTCTCCACAACGAGGCCGGCCAGTTCCCAGGTGTCCGGATTCGACGCATCCGGCAGCGGCTCCCCGTTGGCGCCGAGGCCCCGCCAGATCCAGGACGAGCCAAGTTGAGCGCGGACGACTTTATCCGGCTGTTTCAGGGCATACACTCGGACAGTACCTGCGGCCGGTTCGGGCTGGCCGTCGACGGACTGGGTCGTGACGGTCAATTCCACTGCCTTATCCGGCGTCTGCCAGGCATCGGCCGAAAGGCCGGCCTGCAAGGCGGTGTACCCGGCGCGCACGGTGCGGTCGGCCGAGCGGGTCTCGCCCGTCGTGTCCGTCACGTCGGCGTGGACCTGGAGCTCGAAGATCGGCTCGTCTTTCTCCAGTACGGACAGGTCCGGCTTGGCCGTGAACTGAACCGCGAACGAGCCGTCGGACTCGGTGACGGCCTCGCCGTGAGCAATAACCTGCGCCTGGCCCGTCGTGTAGATCCATCGGGTCCACCACCGCCAGGGCGGGAAGCGCACCTGACGCGTCACGCGCCATTCGATGTGGGCCCCGCCGATGGCGGCGCCGGTGTACGCCATGGCCTGACCCGGCACCACTACTTCGGTGTCGAGCCGGGGCGCTTCTGCGGGTGGCTCAAGCTGCACACGGAACTTGGGCCGCTTGTACTCCTCTACATTGAAGCTTGCAGAGCCACGGGGGCCACCTTCGACCGACAAGGACATCCGACCCATCAAGCGGTCCCGCGGGGCCGTGAAGCTGCCACTGAAGGAGCCGTAATCGTTGCTCAGGTGCGACTGTTGGGCAATCTCCTGGCCGTTCACATCCCGGAACACCACCGTCAGTTGCTGCCGGCTCAGAGTCTGATAGCTCTTGCCCACCGTGTCCGTGCGGATGCAGATCCCTTTGTAATGGATGGTCTGACCCGGACGATAAAGTGATCGGTCCGTGAAGAAAACGCTCTGCCGCTGCGGTATCGGATCATTATATGGGGGACGAGTCGCGTAGGTGCTCGCGCCGGCCACCCTGTCGCCCCCATGTTCCGCCACAATCAGGAAATACTCGTACTTGTTCCCGGAGGCGAAACGGAACAGGCCGCTGCCGTCGGATTGAGTCTGGTCGGCCGGCTCGTATCGGTGACTCGTACTGTTATACAGCCAGCGCGTGACCGCCGCGCCGGCAACAGGCTCGCCGGTCCTGGCGTCCAGCACGAACCCTTCGACGGTACCCTCCCGGCCCAGGCTGCGCACGACCAGCGCCAGATCGCTCACCCAGACGGACGCGGTGCTGACCTGGTTATCGCTCTCGGCAAAGGAAGGATCGTGGCTGGCGATGATGACGTAGAAACCTTTCGCCAGACCCTGGGGCGCCGGGAGCCTTTCGGTCCGCGACTGATAATCGGGCGTGGCGGGCAACTGGGCGCTCCACTGGAGAGCCGGCTCAACGGCGAGCAGGGTCTTCAACTCGCTCTCGTTGATGGACCGCCAGCCGGACTGGACCCCATCATCGGCGGAGAGTGGCACCGCGCGGAAGTAGACCCTGGTCACGTTGCGATAGGTGACTTCGATATCCGGCCAAGGCTCGTTCCACACTCGCTCGGTCTGGATCGAGGCGGATTTGGCCTCGATCTGGCGAATCAGGTTGTAGCACTGGATGCCGCCGATGCTTGCGGGATAAGTGTCCCAGCCCTGCGTGGCCAGGGTGTGTGCCTGGACGCAGTCGCCCTGGGTGCGCAGCGTCCGGGCCCACTCGTAGAGTCCCCGGGCGGCGAGCTCGTGGCCTTGCCACTGGTTCACGAAGCGCTCCAACGCCGCGACGTATAGCTCGGCCTTGTCCGGGCCGAGGGCCTGGTTGTAGCCGAACGTCAGCCGGGACAGGTCGGCGTCGATGAACGCCGATTTGTCCTTGTCGTCCTGGTGGAAGGCCAGCAGGTCCTGATAGAGCAGAATGGCCTTGAGCTTGGCAGATTCCGCGTCCGAGGTCTCGGGCCGCCACTGGAGGAACTCCGGCACGGGCGCGAAGATGGGACTGTCCGCCATGATTTCGAAGCTCTCCTGCGGCCGGGCCCCCGCCTGCTCGCCGGAGCTGTAGAACGACAGGGCCTCGAAGGCCAGGAAATCGTAGAGTGTCGGCCGGTACGTGTCGGGCACGGTCCCCGGCTCGATCAGGTCGTCCCACAACTCGATGGGCGTGGCCTGCAGGTCCGCTTCTGCCGCCAGCGCCAACGTGAAGTGCCGGTCGATCTCCGCCAGGATGCGGGGCAGGTCCCAGGTCGTGAAGTCCTCGCCCGGCGGCTCGGCGGTCTGGGTCCGCTGCATGAAGCGCCACCGGTTCTGCTGGAAGTACGTCCAATACCAGTGGGCCAGAATCGCCTCCATCACCGGCTGCATAGCCTCCGGGGTCTGGGCGATCTCGTCCTGGAGCCGGACGATGACCTCCTCCGCCTTGTACCCCTCGATCGCGCCCTCCTGGACGATCTTGAAACAGATGGCCTTGGTCGCCTCGGCGTAGGCCTGGTCCTGCAAGGCCGCGGGGATAATCTGCTCCAGCAGTCCGATGGCCGTCTTGGGCAGGCCCTTGCCGATCGCGTCGTTTACCTGCTTCCACAAGTCGTCACGCGGCCCGGCCATCGACACGCTGGCGGCGACCCCAAGCACCAGCACGGCTGTCAGAATTCGTATCCGTTTCATTCTCAGACCTCCGATAAATCAATATATCCTTATTATATCGCACATTTACCGACTCGTCTTAACAAAGTCCCCTTCTTCAGAGTCCCTCCCCCACCTCACATTCCACCTCTTCCCACCAGAGCCTGGGATAGTCGCCGCTACACTGTACCCAAGTCCCAACGAAGTCCCAGCCGGCCTCGCGCAGGCGGGTACCGCTCCGGAGGGACTCCGTGTCGAGACCTGTGACACCCGCTTTCTGTGCCTCGGAGCCCGCCTGGATGTTGCGATCCTCCGGAAAGATGGTCTTGTCCCAGAAGCAATGCGAGAGCTGCACGTCCCAACCCAGATAGCGGACGAACGCACCGGCCTTGGATGCGCCTGCTACCGCGGCGATGCAATAGCAGTCTCGTATCGCCCCCTCCCCGTGTGCGCTGCCTGCGAATCCGGCGATGCCGGTACCGGAGAGGGCCCCCTGAAAGTAGCAGGACTCGATGTCATCATTCTGGCTGGAGTAAATGAATCCCCCAATGTTGTTGCCGGCCACCTTGTCCCGCGCGAAACAGCCCGCCATCGTCCCTCCAACGCTCTGGGCGACCAAACCGCCGGCTTCGTTCGTCCCGTCGACGTGACCAGCCGCTCCGCAGCGATAGAGCCATCCGCTCTCGTTGCGGGCTACCAGCCCGCCGACAATCCGGAAGCCCGCCACGCTCGATGTCGAGGTGCATCCGGTAATCGTACCCTTTTGATTGAGGCCCACCAGACCTCCGATATTCTCCGAGAGTCTTCGGGGCTTGACGCTCGGGGCGGTATCCCGGCTGCCGCGGACGTACCCCGAGGACGAACATAGCATGAGCTGCCCTTCGTTAACGGCCACCAGGCCGCCGGCATGCTGAAAATGGCCCTCTTGCGTCACGACCCCACCCAACACAACGGAAGCCCCCGATTCGCAGGCCAGCAATGCACCGTCCGCACCATTGTGTCCGACAAGCCCGCCGGCACACAGGTCCGCCGTGACCATGGAGCCTTGCACCGTGCAGAAGAGGATTTCTCCCTCGTTGTGGGCCGCCAAAGAACCCGCGTATTTTGCCGCGGTGACAGAGGCGCCTTCCAGGTGCAGATTGCTCACCAGGCCGGACAGGGCATCGTCGGTATCGGTGGACCGTCGGATGGAGCGGANNGATTCTCCAGCGTGTGATGGTTGCCATCGAACCGGCCGGTAAAGGGTACCATGAGCGTGCCGATGGGTGATAGACACGTCTGGACCTCTTTCAGATCGATGTCCCTGACCAGGCGAAAGTGGCTGCCAAAGTCCTGCGGGTGGCGACTGAGAGTCACCAGGTCCTCGCTGCTGCTGATCAGGTACGGATCGGAGCGTGTGCCGCTGCCGCCGCCATAGGCGCGTGCGGGATCGACCAGCAGCGGGCCGGCCCGGCCTTCCCAGGCCAGACGCGGGTAATCGGCGCCCGCCTTGAGTGTCCACTGCCGACTATACCCCCAGCCTGTATAGGTCTGAGGGTCCATCATGGCTGAAGTGCTCTGGGATTGACCGAAGCCGCTGCCACTGACACCGGTACTCTGGCGATCCCAGAAACTGCACCAGCTCACCATGCCACGGGCCCCGCCGGCCAGCCCTCCCGTTACCGTTGTGCGACCCTGGGCTTTTCCCGTCGCGTAGCAGGCAAAGACTTCGCCGTGCTCTGCCGAGCCGATCAGGCCTCCGACAATGCTGTCTCCCTGGACCTGAGCGTCGGAATAACAGAAAGCAATGAGCGGCCACAATGGGCCGGGAAAGTGCTCGCCCAGCGAGCCCACCAGGCCCCCGACATGAACGGCTTCTCCCATGACCCGCCCCGCACTATAACAGGACCTCAGGACGCCGTAGTGTGTGCCGACCAACCCGCCGGTATCGCGCTCCCCACTGACATGCCCTTCGAAGGCACTTTCCACCACCTCGCCGCGCGCCACTTCGCCGATGGCGCCCCCCACGATGCTATTACCCTGGATCTGGCCGGTGATAAAACAGCGCTCGATACGTCCGCCATCCAGGCAGGCCGTCAAGGCTCCTACCACGTCGTGTCCAGTGACCTGGGCCTCCTGCAATATCAGGTTCCCCACCCAACCGGCCCGATTCGGGTCATCGCGTGACGTGCCCACACAGCCGAACAGGCCCGCGTAGTTGACCGAGAGATCGCAGGCAAGACCGGTAACAGTGTGGCCCTGGCCATCCAAGGACCCGCAAAACGCCAAGCCTCTGGTCCCGATGGGCAACAGACCGTTGGGGTCAACCTCCGCGAGACTGACATCGCCGACCAGCACGAAGTGTTTGTCCAACAGGCTCGCATCCCAGGCCAGAGACGCGAACTCGGCCGGTGTCTGGATCTGGTAAGGATCTCCCGGCGTGCCGCTGCCCCCCGAAAACTGCGCAGGCTCATCCGACAACTCGGCACCCCAGCACGGCTCCCACCACAAGCGCGGCGTGCCGCCCTCGGGCAGTACCCATTCGCCCTCGTGTCCCCATCCCCTGAATGTCGCGGCTTGCCGCATCTGCGCGGTGGTGCGGCCGAAGCCGCCGGCGCTGGTGTGAACGCCGCTCTCGTCGATGTCCCAGTAGCTCAGGAAGGCTCCGTGGCCCTCTTCTATCAGACCGCCGGCGCTGGGTGCCTGCACCGATCCCGCGGCATAGCACAACATGACTGTTCCACCGTTGGCGCAGACCAGTCCTCCGGCAGAATGCGCGGCTTGTACCTGACAGAGCGAATAGCAGGAGCGGATCGTCCCCTCATTCCACCCCACCAGGCCCGCCGCCATGGACTCGCCATTGATCGTTCCCAACGACAGGCAACCTTGAATCGTTCCCGTCCTGTTGAAGCCGACCAGCCCACCCATCGCGCTGCTTTGCGGCGCCGCCAAATTCACGCGGGCGAAGCTGTCTTGCACAGTGCCCTGCCCGAATTCGCCCACCAATCCGCCGCAGGCGAAAACCAGGTCCGGCCCGGTCTCGAGGCGACAGTCCGAGGAGCATGCAAGGATTTCGCCTTCGATTACTCGACCGATCAACCCGCCAACCTGCTGCCGGCCTCCCACAACTCCCTCGGAGTCCGCGTAGGCCACTGTGCCCCCTTCTTGCGTACCCACCAGCAGGCCGACATTGTAGCGCCCCTGTACCCGGCCCCCGGTCCAGCAACCGAGGACCAGGCCGGCACTGGACCCTGCCAACAGTCCGATGTCGTTTCCTCCCGCGACAACCGTGCAGTCCTCCAGTCCCAGCGAGAGAATGGTCCCCTTCGGACCGACCCGCCCCACCAGGCCGCAATAGTCGCCGTACGGGGCGTTGATGCGCAAATGGCGAATCACATGGCCCCGGCCATCCAGCCACCCCTCGAAGGCGGGCCCCTGCTCGTACCCGGCGATCACTGCCCGCGTGAGATGACCCTCGGGACCATAGTGGCTGTCGAGATCGATGTCATTGTTCAGCACAAAGCACCGAGTCAAGAACTCCGGACTCGATCCGATACCCAGGAGTTGCTGGGCGGTAGCAATCTGGAAGGGATTGCCGAGCGAGCCGTCGCCGCCCGCGAACTGGGCCGATGATGCCGCGGTGCAAAGTCCCAGGACCGCCATTATCAATGCGGGGTTTACACTTGGATGTCTTCTTGTTGATGCCATGTCAGTTCTCTCCGGAATTGGATGAGTTCATAAAGCAGGAACGATTATTCCGCGCATTCAACCCCCTCCCACCGCAGGCGCGGGTAGTCCCGGCCCTCGCAAATCATCCAGACATTCTCGAAGTCCCAGAGAAGGGTTGTGTAGGTGCCGGCTGATTGCATGGACGAGGTCGGCGCACCGATGGCTCCGAGCGGGTCCGGCTCCTCATTGCCGACCCCGTCGCTCGTGCCCGAGACCTCCGTATCCCATAGGCAGGCATTGACCATCCCTCTGTTGGTCCCGATCAGGCCACCGGCGTACGGAACGCCGACCGGCACCACGGCCGGCCCTATGCGGCCGGATACGTCCGGCGGCTCCTGGTCCACAGCTTGCGTCCGTTGGTTGATGCGAACGGCGGCATAGCAGTTGGTCAATTCCGCATGCCGGTCATTGAAACCGACGAGCCCGCCAAGATCGTCTTGTGCCGTCGCGCTGCCCCGGCTGTAGCACGATTCAATCACTCCGACGTTGCTTCCCGCCAAGCCGCCGGTTCGAGACACTCCGTTGACATCCACGATGGCATAGCTCAAGCCGGTCGTGCCGTTGTTGCCCCCGATAAGTCCGCCGACGTTACTCCGTCCGGTTATCTCTCCCGTTACCGAGCAAGCCGTGACCGTCCCGCCGTTCGAGGCTATAAGACCGCCTACACCGTTGCGTCCTTCGATCTGTACGCCGCTCGCGTATAAACCGGTGATCAGTCCCGTTACTCGCTCGCTGACGGGAGGCATGGGGGAACGGCGGGCAGACCACTGTAGGCTTCCCAGCACGCCGAAGACACCCACGTAATCCGCGTCGGGGCGAACACAACGGAATCCGGCTACCGTATGGTGATTGCCGTCAAAGACGCCTGTGAAGGGCAGTAACGAATGGCCGATAGGAAGGACCTCCGCCGCCTCGATGTCGGCAAGGTCAATATCGGCCAGGAGCACGAAATCACTGGCCAGATCGGGTGCGTAGTAGGCAATATCGCGGAACTGCTCGGCCGTCCAGATTTGGTACGGATCGTTGGGCTCGCCCGTGCCGCCGCCGTAGCGCTGGGCCGGCACCGTAAGCGGCTCACCCGGCAGATTCTCCCAGGCCAGCCGCGGATAGTCGATCCCCTCGTCGAGGGTCCATTGTTCCGGCACACCCCAGCCCCGGAAGGTCTCGGCCTGCATCAACTCCGGTGTGGTCCTGCCCTGGCCCGCCTCGTTGCGGAGATGAGGATTCACCTCCGCGTTCCAGTAGCTCAGGTATGGTCCGCCGCCCTCCGAATCCCCCACCAAGCCTCCCGCGTTCTCCATTGCGGTAACCTGGCCTACTGCATAGCAGTACATGATGGGGCTGCTGTTTTCACCCACGAGGCCACCGACGTCGCGGTCGCCGGATACATCGGCGGACGAGTAGCAACTGCTGATGCCTTCGCCGCTGTAATGACGGCCGACAACGCCACCGACACAGGTTTCGCCGGAGACGGCACCTTCGGTAAGGCTGGCGATGATCTGCCCACGGTTCGTGCCGACCAGGCCGCCGACATAGGCACGCCCCGAAACGACGCCGCTGACGGAGCACTCCCGGATGCAGCTATTGGCGAGGGTCCCGGCCAGACCGCCGACTTCATAAGTGCCCTGGACGCTTACACCCGTCAGGTGAAGGGCTCGTATCTCCGCGTCCCGGAAGACCGGACGAGTGGAGAATGGAAAAGTCGGACGCAGCATATCCACGTAGCCGAAGAGGCCGGCGTTTTTGCTGTTGTCGGAGACCAGAGTGAAGTTGGCGATCGTATGGTGATTGCCGTCGAAGATCCCCGTGAACGGTACGTCCCTCGTGCCGATGGGGTAAACCAGGTCGGGATCGATGTCTTTCAGGTCGATGTTGACCTGCAGGGCGAAGTACTTGTCATAGTCGCTGCGGCTGTAGGCGATGGATACGAGCTGCTCGGCCGTGGCGATCTGATAGGGATCGTTCGGCTCGCCGGTGCCGCCGCCGTAGCGGTTGGGCGCGTCGACAATGAGCGTCCCGCGCGTGCCCTCCCACAACAGACGCGGATAATCCTGGCCGTCATCGAGGACCCACCGCCCCTCCTGGCCCCAGCCCAGAAACGTCCGGCGATCCATCATCTGTTCGGTGGTTTTGGGCCTGCCGCCTTCGCTGGTGGGAACGCCGCTGGCCTGGACGTCCCAGTAGCTCAGGTATACTGCGCCGGCATTCTCGCCGACCAGTCCGCCGATCTGGCCGTCCGGCTCCGCCGGCATGCTGACAGCGTACGACAAATCGACCCCGCCGCTATTGCGACCGACGAGCCCGCCGGAGGGTCGCAGACCGTCGTCGCCGCACGCTGATGCAAAGACGATCCGGCTCATGGCGTAGCTCGATGAGATCATCCCACTGTTCCAGCCGGCCAAGCCCCCAAGGACGGAATTGCCGGCGATTGAGGCGGTGGACTTGCAGCCAATAATGACGCCGTGGTTATCTCCGACCAGGCCCCCGGCGATCCCCGAAGGGCCGACGAGGCCTTCCACATGGCAATGGGACACGGTGCCGTTGTTTGTGCCGATAAGGAGTCCGACGAGCGAGCCGCCGGCGACATGCGCCCCTTCGACCCGAAGGTTCGTCACGACGCCCCTGTACCCGATGGACCCGAACAGGCCGACCTGGGCGTCGCCCGAAGCGTCGATCACGAGGTTCCGGATCGCGTGTCCACCTCCGTCAAACGTGCCAACGAAAGAATCAGAGACGATGGTAACGTACTTCGTCTCGCCCCTGTAGCTGATCTCATACGAGGGCCGTGCAATGACCGATGCGTCGAACACCGTACCGCCGGGCAGGTTCGGATCGAGGTCGATGTCCGCGATCAGCAAAAAGTGTTTGTCGAACAGGTCCCCGTCAGAGCCGAACGCGATGAGCTGCTCCGCTGTGGCAATCTGGTAGGGGTCGTTCGGCTCGCCCGTGCCGCCGGCGAACTCGACGCCCCATGCATTTGCGCAGTATCCCAGGATCAGAATGACCGCCAAGACACTGTGCACGATTCGATGATTCCTTGCTGATACCATGTTTGTCTCCCTTCAATTCTCAGATGATTTTATGATGACAACTACTCGTTACATCCGACCCCCTCCCACCGCAGCCGGGGATAGTCCCGGCCCTCGCAAATCATCCAGACATTCTCAAAATCCCAGCCGACAAAGCTGGCCTGTTGTTGCATCTGGAGTGTCGTGAGGGCTACTCCGAAACTGTTATCCGGCCCGCCGCCAAGAGCGGGACTGAGAAAGTAGCAATCTGCCACGGAGATGGGGGTGGGCTCTCCGGCGTGAATGCGACCATAGATGCTTCCGTTGTGTCCCACGAGTCCTCCGGTGTCCTCTAGCCTCTGACCGGCAACGCCCCCTGCCGCATAGCATCGGCTGAGCGGACCATCATTATTCCCTACCAGGCCGCCGACATATCCAGTGCCGGAGACATCTCCCGTCGCATAGCAGTCGGCAATAGTATAGGTGTTCCAGCCCACCAAGCCACCATGGGCCGGCAAGGCCGCCTTATCCATCTCCACGCCTGATGACTCAAGCTGCTGTCCCCCAGCAGTCACGGCGGCGAAACACTCGGCAATGATTCCGCGATTCTCCCCGACAAGACCGCCGAGATTCATCGTGCTCCTGCTGCCGGCTGCCGCGCCTGTGGCATAGCAGTCCAGAATCGTACCGTCGTTCCTGGCCGTCAGTATGCCCAGAGATGCCGCATTGGGACTGGCGACGAGCGCGTTTTCCAGGCCCAGGCCAACCACAAGCCCCTCCACCGAGACCTGGGCGAAGAACCCGCCACTACGGAGGACCTTCAGGTTGGAGACTGTGTGGCCGTTGCCGAGGAACGTGCCCGCAAAAACCGCACTTGGGCTCTTGATTGGCAGTACCTCCCAACCAGCCATGTCGATATCCCTCGTAAGCATGAAGGTCCATGACCCGCTGATGACCCCGGCAAGGCACTCCACCTGCCCTGGCGTTTCCATCTCGATGAGGGCCGGTCGGACGGTCCAGGTGTCTGCGGCCCGCGGCACATACTTGCCCTGGCTGAGCACCAAGTCGATTGCACTGCCTGGAGGCGCCAGCCCAACTGGCGACGTCACGATGGCAGACTCCATGGGAATTGTCGAGTGATAGTCGTGCAGGATTTCGCCTACGACAAAGCCGGCCAATTCGAGTTCAGCCTGAGCCCACTCCAGAGACAGACCGCTGATATCCGGTATGGGTCGAAGCCCCTGCAGGTCGGCCTGCCAACTCAGGATCGGGTAGTTGGCATCCGGCATGAACCACCGGTCCACGGGGCCGTCAGACGACGAGCCGGCGAAGTCCCAGCCTAGGAAGCTTTCTCTCCGTCTCATCTGGGAATCGTCCAGCGCAAACCCGTATGGAGACATTGCCGGCCCATCGGACCTTCTGAGGAAGTAGCTGTTGAACACAGTGCCAGAATTTGCCCCGACGAGACTGTCGCTGCCGTCGCCCGCCAAAACGCCTCTGGCCGCATAACATTCCAGAACGAGACCCGAAGAGCTCTGTCCACCTACCAAGCCTCCGGGCGAATCCGACCCGATGACGCCGACCGTCGCATAGCTGTAGGCGACCCGGCCTCCATTGGACCCGACCAGCCCGCCGACGCGGCTGCTCTGCTCGGCAGTGACGAGCCCGCTGGCACAGCAGCCGGTTATCACCCCGTCGTTAGTTCCAACCAGTGTCCCAACGGCCGGTGACCCGGGACCAACCGCGACGAGGACATTCTCCAACCCAAGATTGCTCACACGTCCTACCTTATCTATATACTCAAATAGGCCCACATTGGATTTCCCGACACCCTCCAGCGAAACACCGCGAAGGACGCGGCCGTTCCCGTGGAAGAAACCTCTGTATGGGCCGCCGATGGGACGCAGATAGAACCCCGTAAGATCGAGGTCGGTCTCCAGCGCGAAATGCTTGTCCCACAGCGGAGGTGCTATCCCGATCAAGACGAACTGCTCGGGCGTGTTAATCCGGTATGGGTCCTGCAACGCTCCGGTACCGCCAAACCGATCCGATAGCGTCCCTTCTATGGGCCGGCCATTGGTCTTCTCCCATACCAGCCGCGGGTAGTCTTTGCCGTCTTCCATAACCCAATTGGAGTCCCGGTCCCAGCCATGAGCGGCGAAGATCGCTGCATCCATCATCTGGGAGGTCGTCAGGCCGGTGCCCGTACCACTTATCCTCATGCCGGAGGTCTCGATATCCCAGAAGTTGCCCCACGGACTGCAGGGAGTCTCTTCACCCTCATAGCCAGCCAGTCCTCCGCCTGATTCACGCGCCCGTACGACCCCTGATGAATAGCAGGTGGTAATGCCTGTGACGCGGCTTGACCATCTACCGAGGACTCGACCGACATCGAGACCCACCAATCCACCGACCTGGGAGTCTCCTGAGACGGACACCATCGAATAGCAGCTTCGAATCGCACCGGAGCCCGATCCGGCATTCTCACCGCACAGGCCGCCGACCTTGGAGCCGCCGGAGATCGAACCACTAACGTAACAAGCCTCCACGCTTCCCGAGTTGATTCCAACGAGGGCGGCAACGTCAACACTGCTCACATCGGCATGAATCATCACGTTCTCGATGCCCAGGTTGTGGACGCGGCCGACGCGAGCGATCCGACCGAATAGAGCCAGAGAACCTACCTCCAGCCCCCGGGCGTCAATCGTCAGATTGAGCACCTTGAAGCCCTGACCGTTGAGACTGCCTGCGAAACACGGATCGGTCGCGTCAAGGCGTGGATCATCCGCAGCAATGACGGCCTCGTGAAACACCCGGCCGCCCGGCCGGCTTGGGCTCAGGTCGATATCGTTGAGAAGGACGAAGTGCTTGTCCAGCAAGTTCGTGTCCTCACCGATAGTGATGAGTTGCTCTGCCGTGGCGATTTGGTAGGGGTCGTTCGGCTCGCCGGTGCCGCCGGCGAAGGGGACGGGCTCTGCCCCCGCGCAGAGCGCGCCGGCCAAAATGATGATGAGAATGATGACTGATTGCGGATAATGCTTGAATAATGCCATGTCCGTGCCCTCCAGATGCTGGATGACGCGACAATAATAAGCCAGGACACGCCGCGTGCCTTGGGCCGTTTATCCAAATCGAGGCGCTGCCGGATCACGTGTGCTGTGGGCGCTCATCCCGCGTGCAAGGAGCGCACGCGCGGATGGCACAGCGAAATCAGGATGGATTCAAGTGCGGCTTTCTCCCAACACACGAAACCCGGTTGTCGTGCGAGGGTGGGCCGTTATGATATGCGTACCGAACTATGTATGATGACAAGCGAATATGAAGGTATTTCTTATCGGTCCACCTTCGCTATGATCATTGTACCCCTCGGACGGCCGATTGCAAGCGGAATTTCGCGAAAACCGTTCTCCGAGCGGGGATTCTCGGGTGATTCGCCTGCGGCAGTGCCCCATTTTATCGGACAGCCAGCTTGCCTGGCGGCCTTGCCGGCGGGCTGCGGCGACCGCAAAATGGGGCCGGCAGCGAACCGCCGGCTCGGGTCTGCGTAAAAACGAGCAAATTGTTCTTGCATTTGTGCCGATATTAACGTAAAATTCATGTTTCCTCGCTTCTGGTGACGGACGGGGGGTATAGCAGCCTGCCACTCACCTGACCCACGGTGATGCCTGGATTTTGCCGAGAGTCACAAACCAATGAGCGAGTAGTACAACTGCCCGGCGGCGGGCACGACCGGCAGGCGGATGAATGATGGTGTTGGTTCGGACGATAGTTCTATTGCAGTATGGAAAAGATCAACAGAATTAGAAATATAGGCATCTCGGCGCATATCGACTCGGGCAAAACGACCCTGAGCGAGCGCATTCTCTACTATTGCGGGCGGATTCACCGCATGCAGGAGGTCCACGACGAGGGCGGCGGAGCGACCATGGACTACATGGAGCTCGAGCGGGAGCGCGGCATCACGATCACGTCGGCCGCCACGCAGGTCGCCTGGCAGGGCAAGTACGTCAACCTGATCGATACGCCCGGCCACGTCGATTTCACCGTCGAGGTCGAGCGGTCGCTGCGCGTGCTGGACGGGGCGATTATGATCCTGTGCGCCGTGGGCGGCGTACAGAGCCAGTCGTTCACCGTCGATCAGCAGATGAAACGCTACCGCGTGCCGCGGATCGCATTCATCAACAAGATGGACCGCATCGGCGCCGACCCGGAGCGGGTGCGCCGTGATGTGCGGGAGAAGCTGGGCCTGAACCCCGTATCCATTCAGTTGAATATGGGCGTCGGCGAGAGCTTCGAGGGCGTGATCGACCTGGTCATGATGGAGGCCCTCACATTCGAGGGCGACGACGGCGAGGAGGTCGTGCGTAAGCCAATCCCGGCGGCGTACGCAGCGGCCGCCGAGAAGGCCCGCCACGAAATGCTCGAGGCCCTGAGCATGTTCAACGATGAGATGATGGGGCGGCTCCTGGAGGAGCAACCGGTTGATGAGCAGATGATTCGCCGGACGATTCGCGAGGCCACGATCAACCGTGACATGGTGCCGCTGATGATGGGCTCGGCGTTCAAGAACAAGGGCGTTCAGCCGCTGCTGGACGC
>JABAOC010010146.1_pt1 | contig 15031 bp, 14 predicted proteins | sample 7062161 | NCBI WGS metagenome assembly JABAOC01 (sample SAMN14538625, study PRJNA623070) | marine sediment metagenome | biome: marine biome [ENVO:00000428]; feature: marine pelagic biome [ENVO:01000023]; material: deep marine sediment [ENVO:00002113] | place: India: Gulf of Khambhat ... | reverse complement strand
ATTAGTCTGTTTGATGTGAAAGCTTTGCCCCTTAGCCCTGAAGTGAAGGAAGCTGCATCGGTGTGCCATCTTTTCACGGAGTTAGCCTGGTGCGATCCCTTGGAAACAAAACAACCTCTCGAATGTTCCGCTTACCTGTCAACATCATTAAAACTCTTCCTAAGCCAGCCGCCCAGCCTGCATGAGGAGGCAAACCATAGTCAAAGACCTGCAAATGGTGTTTGAAGGATTCAGGATTTAGCTTTTGCTCCTTCAGCCTTTTTGTTAATTTGCTTTTTGAGTGAACTCGTGTTCCCCCAGACGCGAGTTCAATCCATTTCCACATGAAGTCAAAGCTTTCACTTATCTCAGGGGTGCCATCTTTTGGTTTGATGTAGAAGGGTTTGGATTTGGTAGGCCACTCAGTTATGAAATAGAAGTATGGATGGAGTTTACCTAAGGTTCTGTAGGCAGGGGTGGGAATGTCTTCGCCCCATGAAATTTGTATTTCGTTCTTCTCCAGTTGGGTTAGAATTTGAGTGTAGGTGAAGCGTTTCAAGGGTAATTTCGGGATGTCTACTTTATGACTTAGGATGTCCAATTCTCTTTGGCAATTTTGTTTCACGTTGATACAGATGTGGTGAATAGCTTGCTCAAGCACCGTCATAACGTCGCCCGCGGTGGCGAAGGCTTGTTCAATGTCTATTGAAATAAACTCGCTGAGATGTCTCCGAGTGTGAGACTCTTCAGCTCTGAAAAAGGGGCCAATCTCGAAGACCTTCTCGAAGCAGAGAGTTAACTCTTCCTTATAAAGCTGGGGACTTTGAGCTAAATAGGCTTCTTGATCAAAGTAGTCTACGGAAAAGAGAGCAGCCCCGCCTTCCGTGGCAGTTGCAATGAGTCTCGGCGTATAGACCTCTATGAAATCCTTTTCTGAAAGAAACTTGCGAAGGGCAGTCAGGGTTGTATGTTGAATGCTCCAGATTGCTCGGTTCTCTTCTTGAGAAAGGTCTAAAACTCGTGCATTCAATCGTGTATCTATGGTTGCGGCAGTCTTTCCAGTCACATCTAGGGGCAGTGGGTGTTTAGCTATTCCTATGATTCTCAGTTCCTTTGGAATTATTTCGAAGCCGCGTTGAGTCATTTTTGTTTTCTTAACGGTTCCTTTTACGCCGATGCAGTATTGTGTCTGTAGATGATCTGCTTTTTCTAGAACCTGTTTGCCCGCTGTTTTTCTTGGAATTGTTATCTGAACGGTTCCTTGGCGGTCTTGCAGGATTATGAATTTTATCGCCCCCAGATCTCGGATTTCACGAACCCAACCTAGAATGATCACTTCTTCTCCGTCTAACTCCTGTTTGAGGTCGGTTGTATAGAGCGTTTTTTGCCAGTCATCGAGCGAATCAAGTTTCATTGCGAAGCCTGCCTCAACGTGAAAACTCTACTCTGAGAATCATCTTTCGAACTTTCTTGGCAATCTGCTTCATTGCCTCGATGTCTATTGGTGGTGGTCGTCTCCCTCTTTTTTTCAATATGACTCGAGTCTCAGTAGTTCCGTCTGGGAGCCAGATTGTATTAATTGTCATAACTGTTAGTGGGGCGAAAAGGTCTTCAAGGAATTTTCTGTCATCAACACGATGCTCTAAGATGCGTATGGTTTTGCCAGTTTTTTTACTTACAGCTCTGATGATCTTTCCACCATAACCTAAGAGACGAGCAACATCGCCTCGTCCGACAATTAATGCGAGAACACCGTCTGCTTCTACGGCTTTATGGAAATAGGCATTCTGCAAGAGAGGATACTTCTTCTCCAGAGACGTAAGAAGACGGGAAATTTCAAGATATGTGTCACTGACCTCTCCTGACCTGACTTTTGTTTGACATTTTGAGCACAATATTCCGCTTTTTAAGCAGAAATTGCATAATTGCGTTTTCACCATTTATGTGTCCTCCTCCACATCATTGGAGGGGCACCTCGCTCCCTTACATATATATTCAGTGGCTTGTTAAGGTGCAGCGGAACAAATAAATATATTACGGTATCTAGAAAAGCAACATCTCAGCATAAGATTCTTTTATTCAGTAAAGCAGTAAGCTTAATAATGATTACTATCGTGAAACTCTGTCTTGTCTTAAATCAAGGTGGATAATCTTTGACGGGAAATGCTGTTCTTACCGGTCGGCCAGTGCGATTGCTCCGCATGCTCTATGAAAGCGGTGAACCAACGACGATCTACACTTTACATATTAAGCAAAACGATCTGGCATCACAGCTGGGAATAAGCCGCCAAGCCCTAAACGTGCACCTGCGTAAGCTTCGTGACCAAGGTTACATTCGTACTGGTAGAGGCTTTATAGATGTGACTGAGAAGGGCTTAAAGCTTCTGGGGGTATCTACAAATCCCGCTTTTGTCTTCCTTAAAATCTCTCCTTTGAAACGGAAAGAAGCATATGAGAAAATCTTTCAGTTTCCTCTTCGACGCGTTTTTCGTGTTGCCGGCGACATGGATGCCATTCTAGTTATCGAACGGGAAAAACTCGACGAAGCACTCAAAAAATTGGGAGAGGTTAAAGGGGTCTTAGACACCAGAACTTATATTGCTATTCAAACGCTGAAGTAGCTCTTTCAAGGAAGTGTTCCTATATGAAACTATTCGAATATGAGGCAAAGGCGATTCTGAAAAAATTCGAGATTCCTGTTCCCCAAGGCGTCTTGGCAGTAACCCCGACTCAGGCAAAAGAACTAGCTTCTCAACTTCAAGCTCCCTACGCTGTCAAAGCTCAAGTGCTAGCTGGTGGAAGAGGCAAGGTCGGCGGAATCCAATTTGCTGACACATTGAAAGATGTTGAGAACGCAGCTTCAGAAATCTTAAGCATGGATATAAAAGGCCTTAAAGTATCCAGAATCTGGATAGAAGAAAAAATCAAGTCCAAGAGAGAACTTTACTTTGCGATCACAACCGACCGTTCGTCCCGCTGCTACGTAGCCTTAGCATCCGCCGCAGGAGGAGTAGACATAGAAGATGTCGCAGTCGAAATGCCTGAAAAAATAATCAAGACGTTGGTAGACCCCGTCTTAGGCTTTCGGAGCTATCATGCCAGACAGCTGGCAACCAAGATGGGATATCGCGGTAAACCCATGCTTAAGCTTGCTACCATCTTTGAGAAACTCTCAAAGGCCGCAATAGAGTTTGACGCCGAACTGATTGAAATGAACCCGCTCCTCGAAACCGTGAGAGGGGATTTTGTTGCAACGGACGCTCGGCTTATCATCGACGACAACGCCCTGTACCGTCACCCTAAATACAGGCAGCGACTGTTCTTAAGAGACAGAACTGAACTGACGACTGAGGAAATAAAAGCAAAGAAGGCAGGTCTAGCCTTCGTGCAATTAGAAGGCAACATTGGCATAATGGGCAACGGTGCTGGCCTAGTGATGGCGACGCTGGACACAGTTCAGCTCTATGGCGGCAAACCGGCCAACTTCCTTGATGTAGGTGGAGGGGCCTCTGAAAATCAAATTATTGCAGCTCTGGATATCCTGCTAATGACCCCTAAGGCGTCGGTGGTTTTCATTAACATCTTGGGCGGTATAACGCGATGCGACGAAGTCGCAAAGGGAATCATAGAGGCAAAGAAGAAGCTTGGTTTCACAAAGCCTATGGTGATACGTTTAGTGGGCACAAACGAAGAAGAAGGACGCCGTATTCTTACAGAAGCTGGAATCCATGTCCTAGATAGCATGGAGGAAGCTTCAAAAAAAGCAGTGGAAATCTCCACGGAAGGGTGATTGCTAATGGGAGTCATCGTTGGTGAAGACACCAGAGCTGTTGTGCAGGGTATAACTGGCACTCAAGGAAGTTTCCACACACGATTGATGTTGAATTATGGAACTAAGATTGTTGCTGGAGTTACTCCGGGCAAAGGTGGAACGCAAATCCACGGTGTCCCAGTTCATGACACAGTTAAGGATGCACTTCAGAGATATGATGCGAATGCGTCGATAATCTTCGTCCCCGCACGCTTTGCACCAGAAGCAGCCTTGGAGGCCATGGAAGCTGACTTGAAGACCATCGTAGTGATTTCGGAACACATCCCGATCAAAGATTCTATTCAAATAATGGCTTATGCAAAGAAACAACGCGCAACCGTCATCGGTCCAAACACACCCGGCATTATCGCTCCTGAAGAGTGCAAACTGGGAATAATGCCTGTCCATATTTTCAAGCGAGGCGTCGTTGGAATCGCCTCTAGAAGTGGCACGCTAACCTATGAGATCGCTGCCGGGCTAACGAAGCATGGGTTGGGGCAGTCTACATGTTTTGGGTTAGGCGGAGATCCTATTGTTGGTTTGGACTTTGTGGATTCGCTAAAAATGTTCGGGAGAGATGCGCAGACAAAGGCTGTCGTTCTGATAGGTGAGATCGGCGGTGAGGCTGAGGAGCAAGCCGCGGAATACATAAAGAATTCGAAGTATCTAAAGCCCGTAGTGGCGTATGTTGCTGGACTTACCGCGCCTAGGGGGAGACGTATGGGGCACGCGGGGGCCATCGTTATGGGTAAAGCGGGGACCGCTGAGAGCAAGATTCAGGCTTTCAAAACAGCTGGCGTGGAGGTTGCCGAGAAACCGAGTGATGTACCGAATCTTCTAGCTAGAGCAATATGAAAGAAATATCCGGAAGGCCGTTTTTGACAAGTTTGCACACTTGAATAAAGACAGCAAAGTATATCTACAGCAATCGTGTTTCAAACGTGAAGTGAACGTGGAACAATAAGGAAGAAATGGCCATTGCCTGTAACTGATTTGCAGAAGAAAACCATTGCTCAGCGTCATAGGTTATACATGAAAATCTGCCGAGAATGTGGCGTGCGAAATGCACCTACGGCAGTAAAATGCAGAAAATGCAGAAGCAAGAATTTACGCTGGAAGAAGCGAGAGCTGGTCCGCTAGAATTCTACGTGCTCTTCATCATCCAAGGCGACAAAGTCTTTCCACTCTCTTGTGATGTTGCCCACTCGTCCCAGATTCGCTCTCACAACGTCTAGTCTGAAGGGACTTCTTATAGTCCTTGCCATCTGCGACAAGATGAAGTCTGGGCGCTGCACAAAGAACTGCCTGTAATAGTGGCGAATCATCTCCTTTATTTCCTTGTAAGGCACCGTTCCTGGATGGATGTTGGCAACGGCGACGCCCATCTCCCAATGTCGCTCCTCCTGTTTTTTGGTCAAATAGCCTTTTGCTTTGAACTCATCCCAGAGGGCCATGCCTGGGAAAATGCCCAGAATATTATATTGGGGAACATCAAGGGGGATTTCTTGTGCGAACTTAAGAGTTCTCTCTATCTCCTTTCTCGTTTCTGTTGGAGCCCCTACAATAAAGGATCCAACAATTATATCCATTCCGGCCTTTCTAGCTGTTTTCACGGCGACCCCAGATTGCTGAGGAGTAATTTGCTTTTGATAATAGTCCAAAATCCTTTGGTTTGCGCTTTCTATACCAAAGTACATTATTTTGCAGCCTGCCTTCACCATCGACCGTAGCATCTCATATGAAGCGTGGTTTACTCTTCCTTCGCAAAACCATTCAACATCCAGTTTTTCTTTAATGATTTTTCTACAGAGCTTAACGATTCTCTTTTGATTTACGGTGAAACTGTCGTCTACGAAAAGGAACTGCCGGTATCCCTCGCTTGTCAGCAGCTGAAGCTCCTCAAAGGTTTTTTCGACTGATCTTGGTCGCCATATGCAGTGGACGATTTTTTGACAGCCACAGAATCTGCATTGATAAGGGCAGCCTCGGGAAGACAAAATGGTTGTGAATCTTTTCGGAGCGCCGATTGCACCTACAAGCGCTGAATGATATTCAACATTTAGCAAGGTGCGGTCAGGGATTGGCAGTATGTCGATATCTTTAATCAAGGGTCTATCTGGAGTAACAATGATTTCCTTTTTTTCTCTAAAGGTTATCCCTTGCACTTTCTTTAAATTCCGATTTCCTTCTACAGCTTTTACAAGTTCTTTGGTTGTTCTTTCGCCCTCGCCGCGCACGGCAATGTCTATTTGTGGATAGTTGCTGAGTATCCTTCTGTCATTGAAAGTAGCATAGTAGTTTCCAACTACAGTGAGGATGTCCGGGTTTTCTTCCTTCACGATCTGCGCGATTCTTGCCGCGCTTTTCCCTGAGCTTGCAAGAGATGAGAAACCCAACATTTCAGGATCTTGTTGTTCCACCCATTTCGCTGCTTGTTCTATGGAATAGCCTTCAGCTGCCTGATCTAGGACTGCAACTTCCACTCCATCCTCTTTGAGTACAGTGGCTATGTAAAGAACACCTAACGGTGGCCAAGAACCTACGACCTTGCTCTTCTCAGTTAAACTAAGTTCCTCATTTGCACCGGGGCTTATGAAAGCGAACTTCATCTTTCCGCGATTCCAACTCATTATCCTTTTTAGACTTTGCATATGAAATTTTTGCTCGCCCTTCTTCTTCAACGGAAATAATTACGGCCGAGCTTATAAACCGGAATTTTGCAGCTAAAGAATCAGCTAATAGACAGCAAACGTGAATTATCCTTGTCTCAAGAGTGGCAAAATTGCCTTATTTTCTTGTAGGCTTGCCTCGGATTAGTCATTTCTTCAACAAGCTTTTCAAAAGGACATTTGTCGGTTTTCTCTGTGTTCAGAATAGATGGAACGAGGTTTTCAAATTCGCATAGAATGCTATACGATTTCAGAGTCTCCAGACCGCTTTGGCTCATTGTTACTGCAAAAACTGCTTTGACGCTTGAATACGCGCAGAGAAGAGCTGTAGCCTTGCCAACAATTCTGTCTGCAACTGAACCGCCAAGCAGACAGTTATCTAGTTTTTCAATGGCTTTTAGAAATCCACCAACTCCTCTCATATCGGTCTCAAAGATAGATTTAGAGTTTTTTACGAATACTAGACTTAGCTTTTTATCTTTCAGTATCTGCTTGGCAATTTCTAAGTCATCCATCATTATCGTCTGAAGGACAAAGAAGAATGTTTTCTTAAATGTTTGCTAAGTTACAGCAAAGAGCTTCTCTTCAGGTATCGCAGCAACTTTCCAAGCCAATTCACGAACTTCTTCGTCCTTTAACTTCTTATGTGATAAGAGCCGCGATTTTAATTCCTCAAAAACTGACTGATTCAATGCAACAAGTATCCTTTGCCTTTTTTCGTTCTGCTCAAACTCTACTTTGATCCGTGAAGAGTTTTTTAAGGAGAGTTTTTGATTGCCGATAGTGCACCTCGTCGCCATCTGAAGCCCATCTATGACACAGGAAAACGGAGTGCGAAGAGGCAGTGACGCTGTAACTCCCAACGGGTCACCCTTCTTTCTCCCAAGTCTGTCTAGCCCGATTAGTCCCATCCTAATGCCGATGACTAAAAATGGTCCTAGATGCCCGTGAAAATCCTCTGCTCTTTTGAAGATCGGGCCACTTCTTTCTACACTGTCTCTTTTCATATGCTTATACAACACTATTGTAAGGTAAGCCCGGCTTTTTTGATGTAGTAAATTAGGACATCAGCCAAGAATGCACTAATCACTGCTTCAACTGTAAGTTTTATCATGATCGGTGTGAGAATAGCTGCAATAGCCTCAGCCTTTACATCGATAAAAAAGTGGAACCAGATAAAGTCTGTGATAACGACATACGGAGCTTGCACACACCAAGCCAAGATCCCCGCAACAAACGGTCTTAGCCTCCTCGCGAAAAGCCCGTTTGCCAAGCCGAGGATGGCGAGCCCAATGATGATAAACGGAATTCCTGGAAGATAAACGCCCATAAACAAGCCGCCAATACCACCCGTAATCAGTCCGTAAATGGGCCCAGCAAGGACTCCGACTATGAATATTGGCACTTGTGAAAAGTGGATTGACGATTCAAAACTTCCTACTGCTATAGGCAAGATGAGAATGTTTGCCAAAGCTCCCATAGTAGCAGCCAATGTTAAGGCTTTTACTTTTTCCAACTGGTCATCAGCCTTGCCATAGGTGTTACGAAACTTCAAATAAGTGTTACTAGTGTTACTAAATATAGCTTGCGGTTTGGTGTGTCTAGCTAGATTAACAGGAAAAGCAAACCTTGTTCCTGATCACGTATGGCAGTCGGCAATCTCCTCAGCAGGTATTGCGCAGTAAATTTGCTTTTTGCAATGCATGTTTTTCTTTACTGTGGTTGCAAAAGAATTGCTGCATAGAAAAAAGAGGGGTTTAGGCTGGTTTTCAAGTAAAGCCGGACCTATGCTCTTGCACGTATTAACTACTAGGTAGTAGCTCAATTAGAAGACAGAATCAGTGTGCCTGTGCCATTTACAGGAGTACCGAAAGGAACAGGGAATTCAGTTGTCGTGCCACTGTAATGCATATCATAACCATCCAAATATGACCATCCCCCAGTTGCACGTGTTACTTGGCCGTTAGCCACCCACTTGAAGTTAGCAAATCTCCAAACACCTTCGTCAAATCCTTCTATTATTTCTCCATCATCCGTCACGATAATCCATGTTTCAGAGAAGAGCTCTACTTTGCCTGGAAAACTGGCCCCCGTCAGGGTGATGTACAAATCTCCGTTGATGTCTCCCCAAACTGTTCCAATCCACGTGTACGGCGACGTCCCTCCAAACCCAACCCAATCCCAATTGAGCTCAGCGAAGAGTTCGCTTCTAAGAGTCTCCTCGGGCTGTGCCGAAACTGCTGGCATCAATAGCATGGGCAGAAGTGTAGCCATGCACACTATAAGCGGTGTCAATAGCATCTTTCTCATTTCCTTTTCACCTCCTTCCATTTACTCTGCCCCTCCAAGGCGCTTCGAAGAAACAGATCCATCAATCTATTGAAGTGCCTTCAAACACGACAATAGAGTAAAGAAAATATTTCCCCGTCTTTTGCCATTATTATTTCAAACATTTAAAATTTATGATACAACGTTCTAGAAGATTCAAAAAGTCTATCAGAATTGTTTCACCTCCATTCCCATACACATACTAACCAAGCCTAACACTTTCAATAATACCTTCGACGTAACAGAAAAGGAGGTGATTTGTGGATGAAATTTCCACTGAGTGAAGAGTTCTAATCCCACCAACGTTTGTGAGACACGGTTTCGCGGTAAACTTAAACGTATGTTTAGACCTAACCCCCGGCGCCAAAACCATTATCAGGGATGAACCCCCGTCCTCTGCTATTTCCGTTTCCTGAAGATTTTGCCGCTTTCAATCTCAGTGACATATTCGAATCCTGCCTCAACAAGTTTACAGCCTTCCTCTAGGGTCCAAGCAACCCTTGAAATGTATTCGTCGTCTTGGAAGTTCACCAGATGTGTATAGACCAGTGTGTTTTTTATGTTCTTGTGCCCAAGGATTCTCATGACGTGGAGTATATCCTTTGTTTTATGGTATTCCATGGTGGCTTTGAAATGGCGAAGTGTCAGGAAGGTTATCCTTAGGATTCTTGGGTTCTTCAACCTTTCAGCAATTCTTTTCCGCTGTCTTTGAAACATCCTTTGTTGAGTTCTGAGCTGCGTGCCACCGAAAATCTTCTTCGATTTCCTTGGCAGCTCAATGACCCTCTCGATTAGCTCTCTAGGTATCTTGAATATTCTAGGGTTGCTGTTCTTTTCAGGGGTCACTCTTATGGTGTTGTTGACTGTGTCAAGGTCGGTCCATTCCAGATTCCACGCTTCACCTGGTCTCATTCCTGTTTCTTTAAGCAGGTGGACTAAGGTTCCTGTCTTTCTTCCACATGCTGCTATCAACTGATTAATCTCTGTCTCAGTAGGAATGAAGGGTAGTTTCCGAACCCTCTTATACCTTGGCGGTTCCCATTTTCCACCTATCATCAATAGGAAGCTCGAATAGGCGTTAACGGCGTTCTCCTTCCTTCCCTTACACCAGGTTTTCTGCTTGGCAATAGTTTCCTTCACGGATTCTGGGTCAAAGAGATCAGCGCCTCGTTTTGCCATAATCTTCAGAAGCTTTGTTCTTCCCAGTATTGTGGATTCGGCATATCCTTGCTTTTTCATCCACCAAGCGAATTCAATGATTTTGAGATCTCTACTGTGAAGGGTAGAGAGGTTTTGCGATGTCGTTTTCGAGTGTTGAAGCGGGGTTGCAGGAAGAAAATATGTGCGAGCTGTAGCGAAAGAAACGGGCTCAAATCCAGTTATTGCAGAGAATGTGGAACCACGCTAGACAAGATCAAGTATGATTCACGACTCAAGGAGCATTATGTGTGGGATTCTGTAAGACTAGACGACCCATTTACCCACTACATAATCGAATGGCTTGACTTTCTCAGGCAGAACTCGAGAGATTCTGATCCTAGAGTGTGGGCTATAACTCGTCAGAGAGCATGGCAGATCTGTAAGAAACTCGGAATAATGAACCATACCCAACGACATTGGCGTGCAACTCAACTTGCAGACGCTATGGATCCGTTCACTCTCAAGGAGGCTTTGCACCGGGCTACTATGCCCTTTGAATATGTGCACAGAGCTGAAAGCCGACGGTTAGAGCAGGAGGAAAAAGCAGATCAGATTTGGGCGTAACACTGAGCAAGTTATGACTAAATTTGATTTTCCACCACTTTGTATCAGCGCGCACGATGTGTATCCGATGAAGTGATTTTTTCATACACTGTCTGTATCACAATCCCGACAGCTATAACAAGGATTCCGATAAGAGATATAAACCACTCGAATTGCACCGCAAGAAATAGACAAGTGACAACGCCTATCAGAGCCGTTATTGGAAAGTTCTTCAAGTTAAACGGAACCCTATAAGGAGACTCTAATTGAGGTTTCTTACGTCGAAGCTGAATCAAAGAAAGGTTCACTATTATGAACACTGCAAATATTGCGAAATCCGCTACCTCGGCAACAAGCTTCAAGTCCTCGGGTAAGATAAACATTACAGAAATCAGCGCAGATAACACAATAGCTGCCCAAGGAGACCCTCTTATCTCATGAATCCTGCCCAAGATCTTCGGAAGTGCGCCTTCAGTTGCCATACCATAGAACATCCTTGAAGCGGTAATGTTGCATATTAACACGGTGTTAGCCGTTGCGAACAAGGCAATTGCTGCCAGTAAAACGCCACCGGTATCTCCTAGAACTCTGCTCGCAACATCTGCTAATGGAGCAACAGACTTTTCCAGCTCAAGAGGGGTCAAGATGCTTGTAGCAGAAAGCGCTACTGCTAGATATATTACGGAGGTAATCAAGACTGAAAGAAGGATTGTTTTTGGCAAATTCCTTTCCGGGTCCTTCATCTCTTCAGCTATCTTTACTATACTCTCGAAGCCCATGTACGCAAAAAAAATCAGAGCCGCCGCTGAGAAGACTCCAGCAAAACCATTTTTCATTTCGAGGTAATTGGGCTTACCATACCAACCGATGCCGATCAATATTATTATTATCAAGCCCAAGGCTTCTATTGTTGTCAGGATGATGTTGGTTCGAACAGATTCCCTTATTCCAATGAAATTCACTAGCGAGAAAATCAAGACCAAGCATATTGCTACTGGAACAATCGGTGTTCCAAACCAAAAGCGAAAGTACCCAGCAAAACTCAAAGCAACAGTCGACATAGCGATCACGCTGGAAAGTATGACCAGCCAGCCGACTAGGAACGCGATCTTTGCTTTTCCGAAAGCTTCCTTGGCATAAACATATTCTCCGCTGCTTTTCGGAAAAGCTGAAGAAAGTTCCGCGTAGCTCAATCCTGTGAAGACTGCAACTATAGTTGCCAAAAGAAAGGATAGCCAGACCGCATTTCCTGCCATGCCTGAAGCCTTGCCGATTAGAGCATAGATACCCGCTCCCAAAATTATGCCTACACCATAGGCAACAGCCCCAAAAAGCCCGATCTCTCGCTTAAGCGCCATGAATTTCCCTTCTTCCAGACTAATTAACTGGAATTCTTTAAAACATTTTTAGAGAGCTTTATTTATGAGACAGCTTGTGAAGTTCTCCTTTTGTAGTGGTTTCTAAGAATCTTTAAAATACCATTCATTCCATATTAGCCTTCAGACGGTATTGTAAGAGGGTAGTTGTATATGCCTGAGGAGTTGTCGTATAACAAGCTCAGAAAAGAATGTGATATCCAGCGGATACATTGTGAAACGACAAAAGATATTCCACCACTTGAAGGAATCATTGGCCAGGAAAGAGCGGTAAGAGCATTACACTTCGGTTTGGAGATCAAGGAAAGAGGCTTTAACATCTATGTGGCTGGTTATCCAGGTACAGGCAGGATGACAGCCGTTGAAGATTTTCTTGGAGAAATCGCTAGAACGAAACCTGTTCCATCAGACTGGTGCTACGTTAATAACTTTCATAACTCGTATGAACCCAAAATCATTGAGCTACCTCCAGGTCAAGGAAATGAATTCCAATCCGATATGCGACACTTTATCACAGAAGCCAGAAGGCTTCTTCCAGAAGCCTTTGCGAGTGTAGAATATGAGGAGAAAAAGCAGAAAACTGTCAGGCCTATTGAGGAAGAAAAGCAAGAGTTACTCATGAAGCTAAACACACGAGCTCAAGATGAAGGATTCTCCCTCCAGATTACTCAAGTGGGCTTCCGCATAGTCCCAGTTGTGAAGGGGAAACCCATAAGCGATCAAGATTTTCTGAATCTAAGACCAGAAATAAAGGATAAAATCCTGAGTGATCGAGAAAAATTAAGCGCAGATCTGAGAATTGTCGTAAGGCAACTGAGAAACCTTGAGACCAAAATTAGCGAGGAGATAGAAAAAGTTAACCGTGAAGTTGCAGCATACGCCATTGGCCATTTAGTTGCTGGCCTAAAAGAGAAATTTAACGATTTGCCTGATGTCATCACTCATATCACTGATGTGCAAAATGACATATTGGAGAACCTTGCTCAATTCATAAAGCAGTCTGAACCCTCCCCAGAGACTTCTGCTACTCCCTTCCCATTCCCTTGGCTGAAAGAGGTTCCATTTCGAGATTATGAGGTAAACGTTGTAGTAGATAACTCGGATCAGCATGGTGCTCCCGTTATTGTTGAGCTTAATCCTACTTTTCAGAATCTTTTTGGAAGGATGGAGAAGGAAGCTCAATTTGGTGTGTTGACGACCGATTTCACTATGATTCATGGAGGGTCAATGCACAAGGCAAATGGTGGTTATTTGGTGCTCCCTGTCGAGGAGGTTCTTAAGAACATCTTCTGTTGGGATTGCTTGAAAATGGCTCTAAAGAGCAAGCAGATTGTTGTTGAAGAGGCTGGAGAGCGTTTAGGTCTCGTTACCACGAAGAGTTTAAGGCCAGCTCCTATTCCTATTGATATTAAAGTAATCCTCATAGGAAATCCACTTCTTTACCACATGCTCCACATGTTGGACACGGATTTTAAGGAGCTATTCAAAGTTAAAGCGGACTTTGACACTACAATGGATCGAACAGAAGAGAACTTGCAAAAATATGCCTCCCTTATCTGTACTGTCTGTCGAGAGGAGAAACTCAAGCATTTGGATGCAGCGGCTATAGCCAAGGTGGTTGAGTATAGTTCTAGGTTAGCTGAGGATCAGAAAAAGATGTCCACTCGGTTTGCCGAGATTGCGGACATTATTCGAGAGGCTAACTTCTATGCTAGCGAGGAGAAATCTGATTTGGTGGCGGCAAGCCATGTGGTTAAGGCTATAGAAGAGAAAATTTATCGCTCCAATCTTATTCAAGAGAAGATTCAAGAACTGATTCAGCGCGAAGTCCTTTTAATCGACACTGAAGGTCAGGCGATAGGTCAAGTAAATGGGCTCTCCGTCTTAACTTTGGGGGACTTTGCGTTTGGCAAGCCTTCACGAGTCACTGCTAGCGTTGGAATAGGTCGTGAGGGTGTCATCGACATTGAACGAGAAGCGAAGCTTGGTGGGCGGATCCACACTAAAGGGGTCATGATACTAAGTGGATATTTGGCAAAGAAATTCGCTCAAGACAAACCCTTGAGCCTATCTGCACATCTTGTTTTTGAGCAGAGTTACGAGGAGATCGAAGGTGATAGTGCTTCAAGCACAGAGCTTTATGCAATTCTTTCTGCGCTGTCAGAGCTTCCTATCAAGCAAGGTATAGCTGTGACTGGATCAGTTAACCAAAAGGGTGAGGTTCAAGCTATCGGCGGGGTGAACGAGAAGCTAGAAGGCTTCTTTGAGGTCTGCAAGGTCAAGGGTTTGACAAGTCATCAAGGAGTAATCATCCCGAAAAGTAATGTGCAAAATTTGATGCTGAAAGAAGAAGTAGTGAAAGCCGTCAAAGCTGGAAAATTCCACGTATATCCAGTGGGGACAATCGACGAAGGAATTGAAATATTGACAGAAGTCAAAGCTGGAACTAAGCGACCTGATGGAACTTTCGAAGAAGGGACAGTCAACTGCAAAGTGGATAAATGTTTAAAAGAGATGGCAGAGAAGCTGAGGGAGTTCCCCGAATTCGTCATCAAAGGAAAAAAAGAATAGAATTCAGATATGCTCTGATGTTTTCTATCTTGGATGCGCGCGCAGTTACCAGAACCATGAGAATTGATGGATAAATAGACCAGAAAATAGACCAAATGTAGACCAATTCACTTTTTTGAGGGAACAGTCAAAAGACAATGTCAAACAATGGAAAAAAGGTTAGATAAACCTTGAGTTTTGGCTAGTTTTTTTTGGAACAGAATACGCGCATTTTAGGCTTGTTTTCTGGAACAAGTCAGAACACATGGGAATTAAGGTTTATCAACCGTTTATCGACGTCTATCCAACAAAGGGAACCCCCATCAAATTGTTCGGAACATATGGTAAATTGTTCGGAACAAAGGTCGGAACTGATGGAGAAAATATGTCAGGTATCAGAACAGGTTAGCGCTGTGTAAAAAATTTGCACAAGTCAGACTGATTAAAACCAGGAATCAGTTTCGTAACATCAGTTTTGATCTCTAAGTGCATTTGTGTAGCGCGCGCGCATAAAAAAACTTCTTGAAGGAGTTGGGATTGACCAACAGGCTGAACAGTATCCTGCTACATTGAGT
>JABAOC010051309.1_pt1 | contig 15033 bp, 11 predicted proteins | sample 7062161 | NCBI WGS metagenome assembly JABAOC01 (sample SAMN14538625, study PRJNA623070) | marine sediment metagenome | biome: marine biome [ENVO:00000428]; feature: marine pelagic biome [ENVO:01000023]; material: deep marine sediment [ENVO:00002113] | place: India: Gulf of Khambhat ... | reverse complement strand
GATGTTGCCCAAAATGCCAAGGAAAAGTTGAGCATGGAGCCCTGTTCAAGTTGTTCGGTTTTAAGAGACTATCTGTTAATGGTTGTAAAGATCATGAAAGGAATCGAATACTCCGCTAAGGTTGAAGGGCTCCCCTACCTGGAAACCGAGGCTCAACAAGCCCGAGAGTTTGTAACACGGCTTGCTTTGGTCTCAATCGTGAAACAGAAGATGACAACACCTGAAGAATTCTGGCGACGCCTTTAATTCCGACTTTAAATAAAACGGAATATAATGCGAAAATGATTGGCCCAAAAATATATCTTTATGCGTTATCCATTTTTTAATCTACATGCCTGGTTCGACAAGTGTAGGGGAGTATACTAATTGACGCTAAATATTGATAGCTTGCGCGCACGTATTGACGCGGCATTACGCGAGCACATTGATCCGGTCACAAATTCTACTGTTACTGTTTCTTCCAGTACTACAACTAGCCCAGTCACGTATCTAGGGGTTCGGACTCCTCATGTTCGCCAAATTGCGGACAAATATTTTCGTGAACTCCGATCTCATGGGATAAAGGACATTGATCCCATCTTAACATTTTGTGACCACTTACTTTCTCATAATCTCTCCGAGTATAGGACAATTGCATTCCAATGGAGCTTCAAATGTAAAAACCAGTTTCTACCTAAGCATTTTGTAATTTTTGAGCGATGGCTAAAGATGTACGTTACTGGTTGGGGTAGTTGTGATGATTTCTGTGTCCATACCTTAGGTTATTTTCTTTTGCAATATCCCGAGTTTATCCCTCAAGTCAAAATGTGGACAACGTCTTCAAATAGTTGGATTCGCCGCGCTTCAGCGGTTATTTTCATTTATGCATTAAGACGTGGCAAATATTTGAACCATGCTTTTGAGATCGCAGAGAAACTTCTGACAGATTCAGACATCTATGTGTTGAAAGGTTATGGATGGATGCTAAAAGAAGCAAGTAACAAATTTCAGGATGAAGTCTTTCAGTATGTTTTGGCTCATAAATCAGTAATGTCCCGGGTCTCCCTTCGTTATGCGATTGAAAAAATGCCTAAGGTAATGAAAGACGAGGCTATGAAAAAATAGATTGAATTTTTAACGAAAGATTATTCATAATTGTTGAAGCCTATTGGGTGAGCATTATATTCTATGCCGACCATGAAAGAGCTATAAATGCATTGTCACCATTATTTGTCCCCCTTGCGAAATCTAGTATCGTTTCTGCTCTGAGCTCTATCTCAACTTAACCTTTGGAGACATGTCATATGCAGACAGGAATAATCTTCGACATAAAAAGATACGCAATCCACGATGGACCCGGGATCCGCACTACTGTCTTCTTTAAAGGCTGTCCGTTAAACTGTCTGTGGTGTCATAATCCTGAAGGGATGGTGAACGAATCACAACTGATCTGGTGGAAGGNNGACTGCCAGCATACCTGCACTAGAAGCGCGATTTCGTTTTCACAAGAAACATTACATTTAGATGACAGCTTATGCAACCTGTGCGGTGACTGTGTAGATGTCTGCCATGCCCAGTCTTTAGAGCTGATTGGTCAAACGATCACCGTGGCTCAAGTTATCCAAGAAATTGAAAAAGATGTTCCTTTTTACGATGAATCCGGAGGTGGAGCAACCTTTTCAGGGGGGGAACCACTGATGCAACCGGATTTCTTACATAGCCTCTTAAAAGCCTGCAAGGAGCGAGAAATCCATACTACGGTTGATACTTGCGGCTATTCAGACTCAAACATTCTTTTAAATATCAGCAACAATGTTGACTTATTTTTATATGACTTGAAGTTGATCAATGAACAAAAACACATCCAATTTACTGGGATGGGATATCGAACAAACTTATCTTGGAAAATCTGAAATTACTTGCACAAAAAGGCAAGAAAATAATTGTCCGGCTTCCAATAATTCCAGGATTAAATGATGATGAGGACAATATCCTAGGAACTGGGAAGTTTGTCTCTTCATTAAAAAACGTAAATGAAATACATATCCTTCCTTACCACCAAGCTTGGATTGAAAAGTTTAAACGGTTACATAAAATGAAAGAACCGTTTATGAGCCGCCCTCCCTCTCCTGAAGAATTAAGGGTGATTGAAAGAATATTATCCCAATTTGGACTCAAAACACGCGTCGGAGGTTAGTCATTTGATGACAGATCGGATCAAACGCTTGAGAGAGCAAAGCGTTAATACAAAACCCTATATCTCCACTGAAAGAGCCGAACTACTTACGGAATTTTATCAAAGTGGCATCCCAGATACGGTTTCAACTCCGGTTGCACGGGCTCTCGCCTTCAAATATTTGTTAGAACATAAAACAATCTGCATCAATGAGGGAGAACTCATTGTTGGCGAGCGGGGACCGGCCCCCAAAGCCACTCCCACATATCCTGAGCTTTGCTGTCATACAATTAAAGATCTGGACATTTTGAATTCACGAGAACGAACGCCTTTTCGTGTAAGTGAAGAAGCCAAACGAATCTACCAGGAAAATATCCTCCCCTTTTGGAAAGGTCGGACCATGCGTGAACGCGTGTTCACATCTATGTCAGATGAATGGATGAAGGCGTTTAATGCTGGAGTGTTTACTGAATTTATGGAACAACGGGCACCTGGTCATGCAATATTAGATGACAAGATCTATCACATGGGGTTACTCGATTTTAAACAAAAAATCAAACAACAAATGGAGCAGTTAGATTATTTTAACGATCCAAAAGCCTACAAAAAAGAACAAGAACTTAAAGCGATCGATATCGTGGCCAATGCAATAATCTTTTTTGCCCAACGCCATTCAGAAAAAGCGAAAGAACTTGCAGGGCTGGAGACGAACCCGCAGCGTAAGAAAGAACTTGAAACAATTGCGGCGGTGTGTTCCCATGTTCCTGCCCATCCACCGCGAGATTTTTGGGAAGCCCTCCAAGCGTACTGGTTTGTCCACTTAGCTGTGATCACCGAATTGAATGTCTGGGATTCCTTCAATCCTGGTCGTCTGGACCAGCATCTACACCCATTTTATCAAAAAGGATTGGTAGAGGGCCATCTGACAAAAGAGGCTGCAAAAGAGCTACTACAATGTTTTTGGATCAAGTTTAACAACCAACCTGCTCCATCTAAAGTAGATATTACTGAAGAACAAAGTGGAACGTACCAAGATTTTGCTTTGATCAATGTAGGCGGCTTAAAAGCTGATGGAACCGATGCAGTTAACGAACTCTCCTTCTTGATCCTCGATGTCGTCGAAGAGATGCGATTAATCCAACCAAGTGCCTGCATCCAACTTAGCTATAAAAACCCAGATCGCTTTCTGAAGAGAGCCCTGAAAGTTGTGAAAGCCGGTTTTGGCCAACCCTCACTTTTCAATACTGATGTAATCCACCAAGAATTCCTTCATGCTGGCAAATCGATGGAAGACGCCCGAGCCGGAGGGCCATCCGGATGTGTCACAATATCTGCCTTTGGGAAAGAAAGTTGCACCTTAACCGGTTATTGTAACTGGCCAAAAATCTTTGAGCTTACTTTGAATAATGGCGTGGACCCCCAGACGGGGATTCAAATTGGCGTACAGACGGGAGACCCGACCACCTTTACCTCCTTTGACGAACTCATGGCCGCGTACAAAAAACAACTGAAATACTTTGTAGACCTTAAAATTAAAGGGAATAATATCATAGAACGCCTTTATGCTGAAAACCTCCCTACTCCTGTCATGTCGTTACTTTTTGATGACTGCATCCTAAAAGCCAAGGACTACCATGATGGTGGCTCCCGCTACAACGTGACATACATCCAAGGAGTCGGGATGGGAACCATTACGGACTCACTTTCTGCAGTGAAATACCATGTGTTTGATAAGAAGACGTTAACCATGGAAGAATTGCTTAAGGCGCTCCAAAGTAACTTTGAAGGAACCGAACAGACTCGCCAGATGCTGTTGAATGAGACTCCAACGTTCGGTAACGATGATGATTATGCAGACAACTTGGCTCAAACGGTCTTCAACGCATATTATGATGTATTGAACGGGCGGCCGAATACAAAAGGTGGGCGATATCGCGTTAACTTACTGCCCACCACCGTCCACATCTTTTTCGGACGAGTTACCGGAGCCACCCCGAACGGGAGAAAAACTGGAGATCCTCTTTCCGATGGGATTTCCCCCAGCCATGGAACAGATCGAAATGGCCCTACTGCTGTCATTAAATCGGTGGCCAAGATTGATCATGCAAAAACAGGGGGAACACTACTGAATCAGAAATTTTTACCTCAAGTGTTAGCAGATGATGAGGGGATAGTCAAGTTGGCGTATTTGATCCGTACGTACTTTAAACTCGGGGGACATCACATCCAGTTTAATGTAGTTGATGCCACCACGCTTCGCGATGCGCAGGAAAACCCGGAGAAGTACAAAGACCTGATCGTGCGAGTAGCAGGATATAGTGATTATTTTGTTGACATAGGTAAAGAACTTCAAGATGAGATCATCGCCCGGACGGCACACCAGAGCTTCTAATTTTTTTTAATAATATTTCTTAGTTATCTTCTATATCTAGAACAAATATTGTATAAATAAACTCCAAATTTACATTCTGAATATAGAAAGTTCTTTTGCATCCAATGCATAGAAGTCATCTTTTATTATGCAATTTTAGAAGGCTGATCATCATCGCGAAATTCCACTTTCCTAACAAGAATTACCGAAATTGACGAGATGTGAATAAAATGCCACTTAAAAAATATTATATTACCAGCGAAAGCGTAACAGAAGGGCATCCTGACAAAATAGCTGATCAGATATCAGATGCTATTTTGGATGCGAATTTAGAGCAGGATCCTTATGCCAGGGTCGCTGCAGAAACTTATTGCACCACTGGAATGGTTTTAATTGGTGGAGAATGGTCCACAAAAGCCTATGTGGATCTCCAGACTCTTGTTAGAGACGTTATCCGTGATATCGGTTATACGGATTCTCGAATGGGTTTTGAAGCCGATTCTATTGCAATTTTAAATACTATTCACGAACAAAGTGCAGACATCGCTCAAGGAGTCGTTGAAACAGAAGAACGGGAGCAGGGAGCTGGAGATCAAGGAATGATGTATGGTTATGCTTGCAAGGAAACCCCACAAAAAATGCCTTTACCTATCATGCTTGCTCATGGTCTTACCCGCCGCCTTGCTAGAGCACGAAAATCTAATGAAATTTGTTGGCTTCGGCCAGATGGGAAAAGCCAAGTAACCGTCGAATACGAGAATAAAAAACCAACGAGAGTTGAAGCTGTTGTTATCGCCGCCCAACACTCCGAAGATCCAACGGATACAGAAATTCGTGAAATGATCATTGAGGAGGTGATCAAAAAAGTTATCCCTCCTGAATTACTTGATGATCAAACCAAATTTTTCATCAATGGGACCGGTCGTTTTGTGATTGGTGGTCCTCACGGAGATACCGGTTTAACCGGTCGAAAGATAATCGTGGACACATATGGTGGAGTGGGAAGCCATGGAGGCGGCTGTTTTAGCGGTAAAGACCCATCCAAAGTGGATCGGAGTGCTAGTTACATGGCGCGCTATTTAGCGAAAAATATCGTGGCTGCAGGATTAGCCAACGAATGTGAGTTACAGGTAGCTTACTGTATCGGAATCGCTCAACCTGTTTCGTTAAACATTGATTGTCATGGCACAAATGTGGTTTCAGAAGAAAAAATCATCGAAGCGGTAAAAAATCTCTTTGACTTACGTCCGGCAAAAATTATCGATCACTTGAACCTCAGACGACCAATATACCGGCAAACAGCAGTCTATGGACATTTTGGAAGGGATGAACCCGACTTTACCTGGGAAAAAACCGATCAAATCGATGCTTTACGGTCAGAAGTTGGACTGTAGAAACAGCTTATAATCGAACCTGAACGCGACTAACAAGAAGTACAAATTATATAGCTAGGAAATTGGAGGTTAGCATATGCAAAATCGTGTAAAGATCGTCTCGTATGGAATAGGCGTTTTAGGAATGCGAATCGCCAAAGCAGCCTTGGAAAGAAAAACTTTAGAGATCGTAGGCGCGCTCGACGTGGATCCAGAAAAGGTAGGCAAAGATCTCGGGGAACTTCTTGAGATTGGCAAAAAGTTAGGAATAATGGTCACTAAAGATCCAAAACAGCTGTTCACCAAAGTTCAACCAGATGTTGTAATCCACACAACCTCTTCCTATCTTAAAGATGTTTATCCCCAGTTGGAAGAGTGTATCAAAGCTAAATTGAATGTAGTATCTACCTCTGAGGAGCTTTCATGGCCTTGGGATAATGAACCGGACTTAGCAAAGCAATTAGACGAGCTCGCAAAACAGCATGGTGTCACCGTGACCGGTACAGGCATTAACCCCGGCTACTTAATGGATACATTACCCCTCGTCTTAACAGCTCCTTGTTTAGATGTAAAAAGCATCAAAGTTACACGTATGATGAATTCTGCGCATCGTAGAATTCCATTCCAGAAAAAAATTGGAACTGGTTTGACTGTTGATGAGTTTAAGCAATTTGTAGCTGAAAAAACCATCACAGGACATGTTGGTTTAGTGGAATCAGGGCAAATGATAGCAGCTGGACTTGGGTGGGAATTAGACGAAATAACTGAGTATCCACCGGAACCGGTCATTGCAGAGGCGGAAATTACAACTCCTTATAAATCGGTTAAAAAAGGGCAAGTAGCCGGCTTAAAGAGTGTAGCTATTGCAAAAAAAGACGGGAAACCTGTTATTACACTTGAATTCGTTGCCTATGCAGGAAATGACCCTCAATATGATGCAATTAATATTGAAGGAACGCCTAATATTAATGAGAGAATCGATGGGGGCGTTCATGGCGATTGGGGCACCATAGCAATGGTGTTAAATGCAATTCCTAAAGTTCTTAAAGCAAACCCAGGGTTATTAACAATGATAGATCTACCCTGTCCTTCTGCTGCACTTGGATAACTTACTTGAGAAATAAAATTTAAGCACTTTGACACCAATAATGAACAAGAAAAGAATTATTATTTATGATTAACGACTTATTTTTTATTAAATTCATATTCAAGAGAGAGAATTGCTACCCATCACAGCCATAGCAGGAGCGATGAATAGAAGATGAGGGGTCGTAGCATTTTGATATTTTTGGGGATAGCAAACGTTCTAATCTTATCCGGCTTAGCTTCTGCGAACCCTTCTGAAAGGGGGACCTGTTGCCAAAGTTCCCTTTTAGACTCCCCCAGCGAATCCCTCACGAACCCACACACCACGTTTCATCGGGTCCTAGACCTGCAGAATGAATTGGGCTGGCCACGATCAACACAGGGCGCAATACGCTCCTCTCCAGCCCTTGGGGACTTGGATGGAGATGGAGACTTTGAAATTGTCGTGGGATCAGATGATGGCAAGCTTTATGTCTGGCACCATGACGGGATCCTGGCAAACGGGTGGCCCAAGCGGACCGGTGGCAGCGTGAGGTCATCTCCCGCACTGGCCGATCTTAATTTCGATGGATCCCCTGAAATAATTGTCGGTTCCTCTGATGGGAATGTCTACGTTTGGACTCACAATGGTTCCCTTGTGGCAGGCTGGCCCCAACAAACAGGCAGCCCTGTGAAGGCCACACCAGCGCTTGGGGATATCGACGGGGATCTAGAGTTGGAAATAGTGTGTACCGCGTTCGGAGGACAGTTATACGCTTGGCACGTTGATGGCTCCCTTGTGTTTGGCTGGCCTCGAAAACTCAGTCCTGGGTTGCTCTCGTCACCCGTCCTTGGGGATTTGGACGACGATGGTATCTTGGACGTGATCATTGGAACCGGACTGGAAGCTCCCTCTGTCTATGCTTGGAATGCTGATGGCACCCATGTGAGGGGATGGCCAAGATCTGTTAATGGCAGTGTATTTTCCGTTCCCGCCCTTGGAGACCTTGATTCTGATCCCACTACCGGCTTAGAGCTTATTGTGGGCACCAGTAAGGGGTATATCTACGTGTACGACCGTTTTGGTAACTCCTTGAAAGGGTGGCCCCAGCAGGCCGGGGGAGGTGTGGCGTCCCCCGCGTTGGGTGATATCGATGGAGATGGTCATTTGGACATCGTTGCAGGTGCTTACAACGGTAAACTCTATGCATGGCATGCGGATGGGCGACTTGTGACCGGCTGGCCCCGGCAAACGGGCAGCTGGATCCTTTCCTCCCCTGTTCTTGGAGATATCGATGGGGATTCTGGGATTGACGTGGTCGTGGGCTCTTCAGATGGCCTCTATATCTGGCGCTCTACTCCTCTCCCCCCTCCGGCAAGTGATTTTCAGATAAGTCCCCTCCAACTAACGGAAGCCCAACAACTCCTTTCTTCCCCGGCGTTGGTGGATATTGATCGTGATGGAGATACTGAAATTGTCGTGAGTTCCTTGAATGCAAATGTCTACGTCTGGGACGTCAATAACACCTTCGATACTCGATATGTGCCTTGGGGCATGTTCAAAGGCAACCCACGCCGCACCGGACAAGTGAGCGACTATGATGGAGATGGACTGTCCAATTTTGAGGAACTTGAGCTCTTCGAGACAGACCCTCTATCAAGTGATCCGGATCGTGATGGCCTCTCAGATAAGCAGGAACTCTACGATTACTTGACCAACCCGTGGGTTGCGGATGATAAGCTGGATACCGATGGAGACGGACTAACCAATGTGGATGAAGTCCGAAACTATCGGACCGATCCCCGTGTTCCCGACGCCACCGCAGATACTGATGGAGATCAACTCCTTAATGTCGACGAAGTTGATCTCTACGGCACGGATCCGATTTCTCGTGATACCGACGAGGATGGCTTGAACGATAACGATGAAATCCGTTACAGAACCGACCCCCACGATCCTGATTCAGATGATGATGGCATCACAGATTGGCAAGAAATCTACTCGCGTCAGGATCCTCTCAGCGCCGATTTCCCGGATCGCAACCGCTTCGGAACGTTTATCCTGCTAGGATTCATACTACTGTTTTTATTGCAACTGTTGGCCGTCATTTATGTCTTTTTAGAATTCACAACGGAAGAAATCCGATGGAGGAAATGGAGGAAATCCCAACGGCAGCCGCAGGAAAAACAAGCCTTAAAACTCCAAGAGGCACCTAATATAACTGCCACACCTAAATTCGCACCCTTACCAAAAAGACTTAAGGAAATGAGAGAATTTCTGATGAAATTGATAAGATCTAAGCAATACTCAAAAAAGTTTTCAGAATAAGGAAGGGACAAATCCGATACTGATACTATTCCTCATAAATCATGCCCATTGAACTCGAGAACACGTCATAACTTGATTAACTTGAATTATGAGACAAACCAATATTATCTTATCAATGAGAAGAATCAATCAATAAGATTTATGACTTTGATTTTTCATTAAATTCACACTCAAGAGTGAGAATTAATACCAAGATTACACAATTGAGAGCTAGAATAGCTGTTAGAATAGCTGTTATGTTATCCTGTTGATAAAGCCAGCCAGCGAAAGGTGCTGCCACAAGCCGAGAAATATGGACTAGAAGCCANNATGAGCATCCATAGAAAGTCCGAGATATATTTAATAGAATAGGCTAGGAATGCCAGCTTCTTAAATGCAACAGGGAAAAAATTTGGAACATTCGAAACGACTGAATGCGACAGAGAAACAAGCAAAAGGCCGACGGTGACACATGGAATTAAATACAAAAGAAAAAAGGTTCTTCTTCCAATACTTCGGTTGATTCGAAAAGCTATCCATAGGATTAGAGGAATAGACAAAATATCAAGTGTTAATCGGCCGGCCAAAAGCTCTGCTTCTGACAGTCCCGCTTTTTCATTTAAAAAAAAGAAAATTAAAAAGCTATAAAGCTGATCGCTCATCCCATCGATGCAAGTGATCAAACAAAATGCGGGGGCTATTTTCAAGATAAATCGTAATGTTTGAGCATTGTTTTTTATCATCCCTGATAAACTCGGAAGATCTTTGTGTGTGGTTTTATTCGGCGGATCTTTCAAGAACATCCATCGAACGAGTCCCATAATAATTATAATAGAACCAGTAAAGACAAGAGCGATTCTGATCCCTAGAACAAAGCCATAAATCTTAAACAACCACAGTAAAAACAAAAACATGAAAAGAAGCGGCAATCTATAGATCGAGAAGAAACCCATAGCAAAATGATGATTTTGTTCTCCACTGTGTTCTAATAAATATGCCCTCGCAGCAGGTTGAAATGCCCAGGAAACACCAGCAATGACATATACGACAAGGGCCGACCAAAAATCTGTAGTGAGGGAAAAAAATAAGCACATTATTCCCCAAAATATATTGTGCGCCGCAGAAAATTTTGATCGTCGATGGGGAAGCAAATCGGAATAATAAGAACCTATCAGACAAGCAATAATGATAACTAACGAGTAAATCAAGTTTAAAAATCCAATATTTGTATAACTTATTCCTACATCCCTCAGAAAGAGATTGCCGAATGGCTGTAACGCTTCGTAAATTCCCATTCGAATCCAAGCAGTCGTTAAGAGGATGACAAAAGAGGGATTGGCGAAGAGTTTACGAGTTGCAGTAGTAAAAGATTCCTTGGGGACTTGGGTTCTGTACATACATAACTCACATAGCTCTGTAGCTTCCTCCCCTATTTAACCTCCAAGGAGTAATTATCAAACGAAATTGGATTTCATGTTGCGGTAAAGAATTTATACGACCTCAGAAACCAAATAATGATTGATAGATTCAGATGGAATGAGGTAACATTAGAAAAAATTTGCCGCTTTAGAGATCCTCGAAACCTTCACTTTTNNAAAAATTTGACGCTTTAAAGATTTCTGCGCGATCTTTGAAACCTTCACTTTTTAAATAAGTGTGGCTCTTATGAAGTAAGTTTATATTGCTTAACAGAATATTCAGATGAGAGGCTGATCGCTTTGGGTGTCACAAAAAATCTAATTGATAAACTCCTATCACCCTTCAAGCTACTAAAAAGAGAAACAACTGACAAGCTCGTTCTTATCATTGAAATCTCGTTTATTTTCTTGTTATCCTTTTCCTTCGTTTATCTACTTGATTTGGTCCTTAAAACAACGGAAACAGAGGGGTTATATCATGATTGGGCTGCTAATAGCATTGGATCAGAAAGATGGTATTATTCATATAAACGGATTTTTCGTGCTGTATTTCTCTTTACAGGGGTGTTATTTGGGGTTTCCCTCCTTTTTGGGCTATGGATGCGTTGGACGCGTGATCGTTGGAGTATGAGGGACTTTGGGTTCAAAAAGGAGTATCCTTCTCATGCAATCTACCAAGGGTTATTTTTAGGATTATTATCCGCAGGTCTTCTTATTGTAATACTTTTTCCCATTGAAGTAATGATCTATGGTTTTTCAACAGCTATCCGGGATTTAGGATTCCAAGGTCTAACACCTAAAGAAATGAATGCAGAAATCCTCTGGCAAACGCTCCATCTGTTCATTTGGTCTCTCTCAGCAGAATTGTATTTTTTTGCATACATGAGTACCTCTCTCGAGTCAAAGATTGGAAAATCCCAAGCACGATGGATGTCGAGCGCTCTCCTAGTTCTCTATCTGTTTCTCTTTAATTACCTAGCCTTCCCGAAAACCGCTGGAACAAACTTTCTTGATCCAATTCGAGAGAATTGGACCAGTTTTAGTCAAAATTCCACTGAGATTATCTTTCGGGTGGGTTGGTTACTTTGGTTATTTATTACTTTTATTATCTTCCTCCATGCTTTCCTTGTGACAAAGAACATCCTAGTACCAATTATCGCTCATATCACTGTGAATATTATTCTGCTTGTCATCGCCATAATCAATGCGGGGATCACAAGTTCAATGGCGCTTATCCCGTTTCTTTTCGTCTGGATCCTTGTTATTGGGTGGTTCATCCTCGATATCCGATCAAAAAACCTACTTCGAAATGCCTTTGTTGGAAGAACCGAAGAAATCGTCCCTGAGGAAACTGAAACTCCTGAAATCCCATCAATTTCGACAAATCCTCTAACATCCCTTGCTCTTTTTCTCCTATTAATACTTCTAGCTTTTGTAGCTCCATTTGCTATTGTTTTGTACCTATCTGGGGTTGATGAAGTGGCAACTGTTGCATCTATTTGTGCATTAGACTTCTTACTGTGTTTCACTTTAGGTCTCGTTGTTTTAACGTATTCTCCGTCGAGAGTGTACGATGTATTACTAGTTAGTGAAGGTGGATTGCCAATTGCAGCTCGTAGAGAAATCTTTGAGGCAGATGAATCAATGATCAGCGGTTTCTTCTCGGCTCTAGATTCATTCTCTCAGGAAATTGATGCGTTTGAAAAGTCCGCCTTTCAGACAATAAGAAAGGCACGATATTCGATTGTATTTGATGATGGGGTTCTGGGAACAAAGATCGTGGCAGTACTAGATCACGATCGGTCTCCCATGCGAAATCAAATCCGTTCCAAGCTTCATGAATTTGAGAAACAATACAGGAGTCAGTTAGAACAATGGACCGGAAAGCAATTCGATGAAGCCAGTCAATTTGTTGAGGAAATCAGTAAGCTAGATGTGCGTTTTGAAATCTCCTCAGAGACGAAATGGTTAGCCTTTATGAGCTATTTCTTCCTCTCGCTCATCTTTTTGGTCATATACTTGATGACCCAACTTTAATTTTTGTTTCAGTTAACTCCTGAGTTGCAATATATAATCTATTTTTACACTCTTGTCGGGTAGGAAGAAGGAAGGAGTTTATTTTTCAATGTATTGTTTTGATCTGCATGATATCAAAAAAAGATAAGGTAAATGCTTATGTTTCTCATGTCTTACTCAGGCTACCTGATTTTATATTTAGCTCTTGATCTCTAAATTTTTTTTACCTTCGTCATTTAGTCTGAATATTGAATAAATACGGAAGCAAAGTCGAGGCGTAAGCTATGAAATTTACGAATATGATTAATGCTGTGGATGCACATGCTTGTGGGGAACACGGCCGGGTCATCGTTGGAGGGGTGGTTAATATTTCAGGAAAGACGATGCTTGAAAAACAACAGTGGTTAGCCACACATAATGATGGGCTTAGAAAACGGATGCTTCGAGAACCGCGGGGATACCCGGCTGCAAATTGCAATCTGATCCTCCCCCCAATCCATCCGGATGCGGATGCGGGTTTTATCATTATGGAACAGACGGAGTATCCTGGAATGTCGGGAACCAACACCATTTGTGTGACGACGGTGTTGCTCGAAACCGGGATGTTACCTATGACCGAACCAGTCACCGAATTAGTCTTGGAATCGCCCGCGGGGTTAATTCCTGTTCGGGCGGACGTGGTTAATGGGAAGGTGACCCAAGTAACCTTTCAAAATGTTCCCGCGTTTGCCATCCACCTTGGGGAAACAGTGGATGTTCCCAAATTAGGCCCGGTAACAGTAGATGTGGCCTACGGGGGTATGTTTTTTGTCATTGCTGAAGCTGAGCCCCTAGGATTTCGTCTCACCCCAGACGAGGGAAAAGAAATCGTCCGGGTCAGTGAGATGATTAAAGCCGCTACACAGGAACAACTCCCCGTGATCCACCCTGATATTCCCGCCTTTGCCGGGGTGTCGATTGCACAACTATCGGGTCCCCCGAGTCACCCAACCGCTCACATGAAAAATGCTGTGACCGTGTCAACTGGGAAACTCGATTGGGAGAAACCCACGACATGGACTGGAGCCCTAGATCGTTCCCCGTGTGGGACGGGAACTTGTGCCAGAATGGCAACGCTCCACGCGAAAGGAGACCTCCCGTTGCATCAGGACTTTCGCCACGAGGGGATTTTGGGCACGATTTTCACGGGGCGTCTTCTTGAGGAAACCCAGGTAGGCCCCTATGACGCCGTTATCCCCACTCTCAGCGGTCAAGCGTGGATTACGGGCTTAAGCACTTATGTGGTTGACCCCCAGGATCCCTTTCCCGAGGGTTTCACGCTTGGGGATATATGGTAATTCCTCTTTTTCGAAAAGCTTCCTACCTGTTTCCCTAAAAATCAAACTTTTCGAATTTTTCTCTATTATGGAGAGTCAAAAAATTGATCCATTGACAATTGCTGCGGATGTGTTTGGTAGTAAATGCAGATAAGCCGCATCGGACACACAGAACACCGTGGGGATCTTGCAATGCAAATCAGCGCCCCGAAGTCCATTAACGCCTGGTTGAAGATGAATCCTTTCTTGGGAGGAATGACGCAATGAGCTATATCATACATGAGGTGCTGATACTTTGCTGGACTTTGAAATTCAGATTTATTAACACCAAATACCCGTGATAGGACACGTTCCACATTCACATCGACAATCGGTGCGTCATGCTGAAAAGCGAAACTCAATATGGCTCCTGCAGTATAGCGACCAACGCCCGGCAATTTTTGTAGCTCATCAAGGGTCTGGGGAATCTTCCCTTGATTTTTTTCAATAATAATTTCAGCAATCTCTTTTAACCAGCTACCTCGAACTTTATAACCAAGGCCATCTGTTATAGCTTTAATCTCCTCTAGAGGTGCTTTTGCGAGAGTTTCAATTGTAGGAAACCGTTCTAAGAATTTTTCATACACTGGGATAACTGTTTGCACTTGTGTCTGATGTAGCATTATTTCTGACACCAATATTCGATAAGGAGTCATATTCTCCGGTCTACGCCATGGAAGATCTCGTTGATGTATATGATACCACGCTAACAAGTTTTTTTGAAATGATTCTAGCTTATCCGGCGGAAGCCATTTTTCTATCTCGCTCGGATCTTTCCTCCGCTTTGACATCTCGATCTCCTTAAGTCGCTATAGTTTGTTAATTCTTAATCTTCTCGCTCGTTACTTTTCCTCTGGAGATATTAATTGAGATGTCCTAACTTGGATCCATCCTTCATTTGCATCAACTTCAACCTGTTCTCCAGTTCTAATTGCTGTAGTTGGATCTAGTTTCGGGGTTTCAACAATGGGA
>JABAOC010001571.1_pt4 | contig 15039 bp, 13 predicted proteins | sample 7062161 | NCBI WGS metagenome assembly JABAOC01 (sample SAMN14538625, study PRJNA623070) | marine sediment metagenome | biome: marine biome [ENVO:00000428]; feature: marine pelagic biome [ENVO:01000023]; material: deep marine sediment [ENVO:00002113] | place: India: Gulf of Khambhat ... | reverse complement strand
GCGGGGAAGGGGCAAGAATTCCCCACCTGTGCGCCCCGAGGGGGTCAACGCGAGAGCAAGGGAGCGAAGGGATATGAGGGTCCAATCAAAACATTCAAAATTGTCGTGAAACATCAATAGGTTACAAACTTTCTGCTTTGAAAACTCAGGAAACTACACATTTGTGGGGTTTCCAAAATCTGGTTGATTTCTCGATTGGGCATGGACAGAATGGGTTTGGCGTTGATTTGCGACCGAAAGTAGACACGGGAAGGTGGAGGGCAGGATTCAACCCAGAGGACGAAGGCCTCGGTTGCGATGACAGCACTCAACTGAGCAGCACAAAACCATACCGATTCTGGATATCATCTTTTTTTTGGAGCACCTCACATGGCAAGCCCAGATTCCGCGTTGTCTTATATACGTCAATTCCGAAGCTTTGATCACAAGGTCTTACCTTTTCCGGATGGGGACAGCGATTCCCCTTTTGGACACTACAAACCTTGCACAAATTACACGTGCGGATGGCAAAAGCATAGTAGTATCCGTCGAGAAATGCCGTCTTCTCAATCTCAAGAAGCCCTGCGCTCAACGCCCTCGGGTCATGTGAGTGAACCACAAGAATGTGGTTGTATCTCTTGATCATCTCAACCCTCTCCTGGAACGTCGTACCCCGCGTACTGCATCGGATATTTTGATCAGAATAGTCCTCACAGCCCCATCGACATTTCAAAATCGCTCGAATGTCGAAGAAGATCTGTTTCGGTGAGATGATCATTGCGTCAATCATATTAAGATTCCCTGCCAGCTGAACATATTTCTCCATGATCCCTAACCTCCCCGATTAAACCTCTCCTGTTATGTAGCTTCAATTGCCCCCTCGTTGTAACGGCTGCCGGATTACGGTTTTCATTTTCTCCGGTGAAGATTTCCGGGGATCACTCAGATATATTTCATGGTGTTTCCCTGTGAGTTTGTATCCCCCCTCCCTGATAAAACGATGGAGCTTCTCAATCGTTGGCCCCTCGGCAGAATAGGGACCGATATGCATGATCTGAGCTGACAGGCCCTCGCGCCAACTCTCAAATCTGGTTTTGGAGAGGGCCGGTGGATTCTTCTTCTTTTGAACTTGTTTGAATGCTTCACCATAGAGGTCTCTTGTCACATAATCTGGTTGCATGATCATCACCGTCCATTTCCATCGGTCCTTATTTTCCATGCTGAACTGCCTCATATTATCGGTCCACCAGAGACCTTCAAGGGGCATGACGGTGTAGTCGACTGCCGTTTTGCCTCTTTTGATCATGAACTTAAACGCGTAAGACAGAGCGTACAATGTCTCGACCGCGTCTTGGAATTCCTGGGCCGTGTTCGGATCTCCGGCGCCGTCGATCATGACGAAATTCATATCCGGAACATCGACAATCGCAGGTTCCTTTGTGGATGGATTGTAAAGGTGTTTCAGCTCTTTTTTGAGATCGACCTTTTTCATACCCATTACCACCTCAGGCATTTCTGCGCGAGGATCACATGCTAAAGACGGCTAACGGCTTGAAAGCCTGCACGATCCTGATAGGTGTCGCAATCGATCCTGTAAACCACGCCTGCCCCGTTCAGGTCGAGGGCCAAGTTCCATCCAATTGGCCTTTTCCCCTCATCGCCCATGGAAAATGATTGGATGAAGACGACATCAGGCAGCCGTCACCCGCTCCCGCTGTCGCTGCCATCCAACTCTCCGCTTCCGTCTCAGCCATCTCCCCGCCAGCGGAAAGAGTAACCCCTTATACAATCTCCACCCGTACCACCTTCTCATCAGGAGCACGACATCATCGCTCCTTTCCCATGCCCGGATCAACCTCCGATAGCCCCGATTACCCAGTTTTTCAAAGATGTACCGGTTAACCAGTGATGATTTCAGTTGTTTCTCCATTTCACCTTTGATCAATTGATCATAGTCCAGTCCCTGGACAATACTCTCGGCAGCCAAATAACCAGAGACAATCGCATATCGCATTCCAAACCCGAGAAAAAAATCCTGCAGTCCGGCGGATTCGCCAACGAGCATCCTCCCGCCATCCATATAGGAATTCCTTAAGGCAAAGTCCATGTATCCTGCCACTGGGTGGGCATTTCTCGGGCTGACCCCATACATGGCTTGAGTCCGCTTCACGGTGCTCGCAAAACACTCCTTGGCTCTGTGGAACTCCTCCATGAGGGCTGATGCGAGGGTCATCTTCCCATCAACGATGATGAGGTAAGCGTAAGCCTTGGGTGCAATCCGGTCGTCCAATAGAACAGCGATTCGGTCCGGGTGATCGACCTCTGCTTCCATTCCATAGGCGACCGATCGAGCAGCCTGGGGCCCCCTGGCAATGATACGGATGTCTTGACTCATCGTGGGTTGGCCAAATTCGATCTCAACGCCGAGCTCTAAAGCCCTGCTTTTAAGGTACTGATCCAGCGAATCCGATTCCCGCCCCCGCTTGACAATGTAAAGACCCGGTCTGGAAAGAGATCGAATGGTACACTTTCGCCCCAAATCATTGACAGCGTCCACCTCGTTGAAAGGCTTGTGATAAAACCGAGGAGCGATGCCAATCCTTTCAAGAAATGCCAGCACATCTTCATCACGGCTCCAGTTCTCGAGACCTTGAAACTCCGATCTGAAACGGCTGGCAACATCCTCGCCCTTTTCGTAAACTCGGACTGGAAAGCCGTTTTTGGCCAAATGAATGGCTGCTGTAAGCCCCGATATTCCCGCCCCGGCAATGCCGATCACTTCCATCGATCTCTCGCCAATCTTGGTTTTGTTCACACAAACAGGATGCAAGAAAAGGCTGCCTATTACTAGCATGCGGTTCGAAAAAGTGTCAATAAGAGCAGGAGTCAACAGTTGGAACAAGAGGAGTTTCCCCATTTTAGAGGAGGCCTGCTGTCTCTGAGCGACGTTGCGGAAGCGGTGGGGACCCCCTCGACGATGAGCAGGAAGGGGAAAACCGCGCCTTTAGAGCACGGAAGGGGCAGGGATTCCCCGCCAGCGAATCCCAATAGGGTCACGGCGTGAGCCCGGGCGCGAAGGGACAGGAAGCTCCGATATGAGAAATTGGAAATCACCAAAGAAGTCTGAATCTTGTGAAACATGTCCCTCTGGGAATTAGTGAAAGAAGAAATCTCAAGGATAGCTGAGAATTTCAGCACAGACAGTGCCCAGATTCCTTCGACCAAAGTCCGCCTGACTTCATGTTTTTTGGAGATCTAAGATATACTTGTAGGAGCAAAAGTGACGAGGTGGCAGAGCGAGCCGCGAGGAGTTTTAGTGAATGTATTTTGCATGTCAAATCCTTACCCTATCGGTATTTCTCCTGCCTGCTTCGATTTCCACCTGGACCGCGTCCGATACTGAGAGCTTGTTGAAGAAGATCGAGGCGGCCTATGAGGGGGTCAGAGATTACCAGGCACACCTGGAGACCAGAACCCTAACAGAGGATGATGCAGTCGAGATCAAAAAGGCCCTTTACACCTTCAAGAAGCCTCACCATATTCGCATCGATTTCGAGTCGCCCTATCCGGGAGCAGTCCTGATTTATCCTGACAAGAACGGAAAGGTCGTGATACGTCCTTCCGGATGGGCTCGCTTTTTCAGATTTCGGTTGACCCCGGAGACCTTTCTCCTGGAGGTCTCCCCGGGTCAGCGAATCGATCAGACCGACCTCGGGCTCCTGATCAAAAACATCTCCCATAGCGTCACGGACCGACGTCGTGGAGATTTGGAGGTTACACAGGGCGAGGGACACATTCGGATCGGTGTTTTGGCTGATGACCATTTCCGCGATGGGGTTGTGACACGGTATCAATTTCTCATCGATAAGAGGCTTTGGCTTCCCGTGGCGGTCATCGAATCAACGCAAGACGGAAGGCTCGAGCGAGAGATATTCTTTCGCGGTCTCAGGGTGAATGTCAGTGTTCCAGATGGTTTATTCGGAACTGAGGGAGATTAACCTGTTGGCATGAGGGAACCCATGGGTAGCCAGGCTACCGACAGAGGGTCCGAGTGGTTTGTGCCCAAGTTTGGTCCCATGAGATTTCGATTCCTCGTGGGCCTCCTTTTTCTGCCCTACACGGGGATGGTCGTCGCTTTCAGCGTCATCGGCTCAATGGTCGCCGATAGAATCTACTGGGACAGGGTTGGTGCGGTTGTTATGATCTACTTCCTTGGGTTGGGCATTGCAGCACACGCCCTCGATGCCCTCGGAAGCAGGCAGGCGAAACCATGGGGCGAGGTCTTCTCGAGGAACCAACTGTGGTTCATGGCAATCCTCTCCCTGGTGATTGCCTATCTGATTGCGATCTACTACATGGTCCTCTATGTCCCCCTGCTCGGGGTCGTGGCGGTTCTTGAGGGTTTTTTCGTGTTTGCTTACAACCTCGAGTGGTTTGGGGGGAGATTTCACTCGGATGGGTGGTTTGCCTTCTCTTGGGGGTTTCTCCCCGTCCTTACAGGTTATATTATCCAAACCAATAGCATCTCCCTGGCTGCGCTGATTCTCGCGGGTTCCATGGCTTTGTTCAGCACCATCGAAATTAAGGCCTCGCGGCCTTACAAGGAACTCAAACGAAGCCAGGGGACACGCCGTGACGCGGCAAGAGAAAAGGAGATCAAAACATACGAAACGATTCTCAAGACCGTCAGCTTAGGAGTGATCCTCCTCGGGGTGGGTATGCTTCTCTGGCGGTTAATGAGATAAACCGTATCCCCTTGATTAGGCGGGAGAGCGCGAGGAAAGATAACTCGTCCGGAGCGGAAAATGCCCTTGAGCGAACATTACGGAGTTTTGGGGTAGCCGTCTTGGCCAAGGGAGTGTCCCCGAAGGAGCGAACTTCAACTGTCTGATCCGCCGAAGGCGGAGAGTTTAGTAGGTCGAACGACTGAGCTTCTAGAACGGGTCAAAAACTCCGTCCAGAGAGCAAAATGGGCATTTTTCAGCACGGACTAACTAATTCCTGCCCATAACGATCGCTGAAGTCCCCACTGTCAGATAGTCAATCCTAATATCCGAGAAACCATTCCGCTCCAACTGGTCAACAAGCTCTGTGACCCAATTTGTTTTCCGAATCAATTCGGGCAGTTCGTAGTAGATTGTTCTCCATTGGGGATACCAGAGAATTCCAACTTTCTGAAGAAGGCTAAAATATAACCCCCATATCCATACAAAGGCGCGATTAGGGGGGTAAGTAAAGTCATGCATCAAGAATACTCCTCCTTTTCTCAGCATCTTTTTCGTCCTCCGAGTCAGGGTAATGAGATCGGCGTATTTTGCGAGATAGGACGCCGTAATACAATCGAAAGGCCCCTCCAGAAGGACATCCTCTGCTCGGCTCAATATAAACTCGACATTGGTTATGCCCATGGACTTCGCCTTTTGTTTGGCGATGTCGAGGTACTCATCGCGAAGTTCCACCCCGATGACGTGGCAATCTGGAAATTGTCGGGCGATCTTGAACGTGAGGATCCCCGTGCCACAGGCGTGGTCAATAAGGCGCGTGGGGCGCTCTGGGATTCGATCTAGAATCCCTTTTTTCCAGAGTCGGTCAAACCCAAAGGTACAGAGGTTGACGATAGAGTCATAAGTCGGGCCTGTGCCCGAAAAGAACCGATGGACAAGCTCGATTCTGGGATCACCCATTTCACGCCGTCGGTGTTGAGTGACATTCATGGAGAATGAAACGTCCTAATGGGGAATTTCAAGTTGGCGAAAGGACTCGGCGAAGGCCATTTCTTTCTCTCTGCCTACTTCACCAAATCGCTCTCTCACCCACGTCTCCAAGTTGTCGAAATCCGCCATCTGGCTCCTGTGACACCGGAGCGCTTCTATCTTTGCCTCTATCGCGTCCGTGATATCAATCCACGTGTTGGGGGTGGGAGTCGCAAAGAAAAAGATCCTGCCAACCGCATGGGGCATGAACCCCTCATCGAGTAGCTTTGGGAAGAAGTTTCGATTCCCCGAGGCGGGATAAATCGCGTCAAAGACGGCCAGAGCTGTTTCCCTATGGTCGGAATGGCTCACGTAGGGATTCTCAAACCGGGTGTTGGCTGGATCCATGCTCAGAACCACATCGGGCTTGTACGTTCGGATCATCCGCACAAGAATCTCCCTGAACGCCTCGTCGTTCCTCAGTTCCCCGTCCTTGAAACGCAAAAACGTCACCTTACTGACACCCACAATTGCCGCCGCCCGACGCTGTTCCTCCTCCCGGATATTGGCCAGAACCTCAGCCTTCATATCAGGATCATCCGTTCCCTTATCGCCACTCGTACATATAATGTAGGCGATATCCATGCCCTGGTGGCTCCATTTGGCTATCGTTCCACTGCATCCAAAGTCCACATCATCAGGATGGGGGCTAATCACCAAGATCTTTTCCGACCCCCTGAGCCCGCCGTCGATCATCTTCACACTCTCCCTTTTCGTCCTATTTGGACGGTCATATGATATCCTATCCCCTCTCTATCGAATCGGCATTAGCCTATGCACTGTTTAGTGAATGACAAAGGAACAAGTTTTGTCAAGGGAAACCCACTCTGGAGTTTCCTCAGTTTTGTGGACGCTCATGTCCCTGAGAGGGACGTTTGCGGAAGCGTTGGGACACCCAGATAGGTTAAAGGCTAAAGGCCAAAGGTTTGGTCGGAGTCGTTCTCCTTGAACCTTTTTCCTTTTTCCTTCGTCCTGGGGAAGCAAAATCGGCGAGCCCCGCGAGGGTCAACGCGAGAGCAAGGAAGCGAAGGGATATGAGTGTCCAATCAAAACATTCAAAATCGTCGTGAAACATCTTAAGGTTACAAACTTCTTGCTTTGACAACTCAGAAAACTCCACAAACCCATTTTGGCTTCTGCCTCCTGACTCCTACTCTAACTCCCATCTTGACCTCGGCGTTGCATCCATGTTTTGTATAGAGTTTACGAGGCATTGAAGAATGACAAGGGAAGAGAGAAAAATCATTGGCGTTACGACAGCCGCTCACGGTCTGAACCACGGGTTTATTCTGATTTTCGCCGCTGTCCTTCCCATGCTCCAGAAGGACTTTCAAACAGATTACTTTCATCTCGGATTGATTGGCAACATATGCTTTTTCGCCTATGGGCTCGGCTCACTCCCCGCCGGAGTCATTGCCGATCGCATCGGCTCAAGAACACTGATCAGCCTCTATCTTTTTGGCGCCGGCTTATCCTCTTTCTTCGTCGCTTTCTCCAATTCGCTCACGGCCCTCGCCATTTCCATCGGCCTAGTGGGCATGTTCTGCAGTACCTATCACCCTTCCAGTAACGCACTCATATCCAGGGGAATCAAAAAACCGGGCAAGGGTTTTGGAATTCACGGAGTGGCGGGGAGTTTCGGTGTCGCACTGACACCTCTTGTGGCGGGTTTTCTTGCTTCGATTCTAGGCTGGAAGACAGCCTATGCCATGTTCGGAGTTGCCGGAATGGCTCTGGGATTTGTTTCCCTCACGTTACAGGAAGTTGCCCACAAAAATGGAAAGGACAAAATACAGGGGGATGCTGCCCGGGAGGGTTCGGGCTTTTCCGTTCTCCCTCTCATTGTGTTTTTTGCCACCTCCACATTGATCGGGTTATGTTACAGGGGGGTTATGACCTTTCTGCCCACCTACATGGCGCAGAAAGTGCAAATCGGTTTCCTTCCTATCGAGAACGTGGCTCTCGGAGGCATGATGTCCACAGTTGCCCTGCTCTTTGGGACAATCGGTCAATATCTGGGAGGAAATCTTTCCGATCGGTATCTCCCGGAAAAGGTGTACTTTGGCGCCCTGCTGCTGGGGGCTCCATCGCTCTTTCTTGTTGGCCTTTCCACCAATCTTCCTGTGGTTCTCTCGGCCCTAGCCTATGCTTTCTTTTACTTCTCAACGCAGCCGACCGGGAGTCATCTGCTCGCCCGCTACACGAGCGTTCGATTCCGGGGAACGGCATATGGAATCCATTTCTTTCTAGGCTTTGGCGTCGGTTCCTTTGCATCAAGTGTATCTGGATATCTGGCCGACCACTTGGGCCTGGAGTGGGTTTTCTACGCCATGGGTTACCTGTTCGTCGTCTCGGGTATGCTGGCCTTTGTTTTGATTCTGCTCTCCCGGAAAAACCCTCCACTCACCACGACTTCTTAGGAGTATTACCTTGGAAATAATCTCGCCCTGAAGGTTTTCAGGCCCGTCGAATCAGGAATGTTGGACACCTTGATTTTTCCAGAAACGATACCCTGCCTGGCATTTTCCACAGAATCTTTAACATATTGGGGAACGTCGGGATGAAAATCCATGAGTCGGACACCATTGTTGGCCACATTCAGAACGTGTTCCTGCCCAAAGGTCCCAATGTATATGTTAATAAACATTTGCTCATAGATCGGAGCGTAGTCAAAGAGAACTGAGGTCAAAAGGATTCCTTTCTTGTCGATGTTCCTCTTGTCACCGATTACATCAATAAACCAGACCTTGCCCCCATCCTTTGCCTTGTTTTCGGAACAGGCACTCATCATGCCGAAGGAGGCACCGTCTCCCTGTCCAAATATCACATCGGCTCCAGCGGCGATCTGGGCTTCCACGTTCCGCTTGCCTCCTGCCGCATCTTCATAGGCCGCATCGCCGATGACGTTGTAAAGCAATCTGGCATCGGGCCTAACTGAGTAAAGGCCCTCCATAAAACCTGCACTCATGCGGTTCCAGGTGGGAGGCTCTGCCGAGACCACAATTCCAACAATTCCTGCGCGGGTCACCTTGCCCGCAGCGATTCCCGCCAAGTATGCTGCCCCTTGTGCTTCTGTGTCAATGTCTGAGACCAGGCCGGGTTTCACAGCTTTTGCATTTTCGATGGTAACAACCCGGACACCCTTCTCGGCGGCAACTTCTGGAGCCGTCGTCTGATAGCCGCTGGCATGGGCAATAATGAGATTGAACCCCTTGTCGGCGAGGTCTCTGATGACAGGCTTAATATCACCATAGCCCTGGTTTTCAGCAATTTCTATCGTCAGGCACCACTTCTTCTTCAAGGATTCCAGTGAATCTGCTCCCTGCTGGTTCCATCCCTGATCTGCCCTGCTGGCAGGTAAGATGATTGCCACTCGCAGAGGGCCACCACATGGCGTCTCAAGCGCTCCAGACCTTCCTACGAGAGTCGGTCCCAGAAGTAATGTTCCCGATAAAAGAAATCGAAAGATTGTCCATCTCACTCCTTTTCCCTCCCTTTCTCCTGACATTGAATACGGTGATTTCCCTTGGTTCCTCTCTACCCTTCACCCCTCCGATAGGGGACTCCCAGGGCGGAAGGCAAGAAAGTGTTTCTGGCAATGAAGACGAGAGCAATGATGACAGCAACATAGGGCAACATGAGAATAAACTCAGGTCTAACGTCGACCCCCAGAACCTGGAGCCCTGAGGAGAGAGACTGGGTAACACCAAACAGTATGGCCCCAAGAAGAACCCAGTATGGGTTCCATTTCCCAAGCATGACGATGGCAATGGCGATGAACCCCCTGCCCAGAGTCATGTTGCTCACGAAGAAGGAGAGATCACCAATGGCCAGGAATGCTCCACCAAGACCTGCGAGCATGCCTCCGAGCAGGAGACAGATATGTCGGACCCGGGCAACATTGACACCGGCCGCATCAGCGGAAACTGGATTCTCACCGACCGCTCTGATCTTAAGGCCGAAATTGGTCCAGTAGAGAAGGATATGAAGAGTCGGAATGAGAGCCAGCGCCAGATAAACCACAAGATGCTGGTTAAAAATGGCTTCACCAAAGTATGGAATATCTGCAACCAAAGGAATTCTCATTTTAGTCGCCATGACAGGGAGGGTGGGAAATCGCGTTCCAAAGAGAATCCGAAAAAGGAAGCTCGTCATCCCTGAACCGAAGATCGTGATCCCCAACCCCACAACGATCTGATTCACCCGAAGCGTGATGGTGAGAAAACCCGTGATGAGGGCAAGAACCAGGCCAATCAGAACTCCCGTAATAAATCCACACAGGATGCTCTCCGTGAACAGGGCGACCACGAATCCCCCGAAGGCTCCCGACAGCATGATGCCTTCGATGCCCAGATTCAAAATACCTGACCTCTCAGTGTAGGTCTCCCCCAGGGCTGCCAAAAGTAAGGGTGTAGAGGCCCTCAGGCTCGTTCCGAACAGAACGACAAAAAAAGCTTCATCAAAGAAGGATAGAAGCCCCATGGATCCCAGCCTTTCTCTTCCGAAAATATTCCCCTCCTGCGAAATACAAAAACATCAATCCCTCGATAACTTGAACAAAAAAGATCGGCACCCCGGCTGCCCGCGACATCAACTCCCCGCCGACAATCAAAAAAGAGAAAAAATAGGAGAGGGGAATAACGGCAAGACCATTGAAATTGGCCAGGCAGACCAGGGGAATCGACGCAAAACCGTATCCCGGGTTCCATTCTGCCTGAAAGAGCCCTTTCACGCCCAGAACGTCGTTCGCTCCAGCCAAACCAGCGAATCCACCGCTAATGAGAAGCACAAGGATCGTCACACGGCTCACATTGATGTTGCTGTGGATGGCGGCCTTCCGATTCTCGCCCAGGACCCTCAGTTGGAAGCCAAAAGTTGTCTTCTTAATAATTATATAGATTGCAAGGATGCAAATGATTCCAGCAACCAGACCGATGTGAATCCTGGTAAAGGGAACAAAAGGCAGCCTCCCCTGAAGAGGAATCACGGGGGTCTGGGGGGGAACTACAGTTTGGTCTCTCAGAGGCCCTTTGACCAGCCATGTGGTTAGATTGAGCCCAACAAAATTCATCATCAGGGTAGTTATGATTTCGTTCAGACCCCACCTGGCCTTGAGAACCGCAGGTATCACAGCCCAGAGGAGTCCCCCCAGAAATCCCACGAGGCCGAGGATCAGTAGCGCAACACCATGGGGAAGTACCCTGATCAGGGTAGGCGCGGCCCATCCTACGAGAATAGCACCAATCAGGAACTGTCCCTCAATTCCGATGTTCCACAACCCGGCTCTGAAGGCCAGGATCAGTCCACTACTCACCATAAGGATCGGCGCCATCTTGATCAGTGTCTCAGTGATACCCAGGTGCGTAGCCATGCCCCTCGAGAAAAGCTCATAATAGACTCTGGCCGGATTCAAGCCGACGGTCAGTAAGAGGACCGCTCCTGTCGCGAGAGCAGCCAGAATGGCCAGCCCTGAACTGATGGCTGAAAGATATCGACTTATCTGTATCACCTCAGTTCCTAATGCCCAACATGAGTTTTCCGATCTCTTCTCTCTTAACTTCGTCTGACGGAGAGACGGAAAGGATCTCTCCCCTGAAGAGTACTCCCACCCGATCGCTCAACTCGAGTATCTCATCCAGGTCCGATGAGATCAGAATCACGGCTGTTCCCTGTCGCGTTTCAGCTTTGATGCGATCTCTAATAAACCGGGTCGTCATGGCGTCCAGTCCGTGCGTGGGATTGCAGCATACCAAGACCCTTGGATGAGTCGACAGTTCTCTGGCCAGGAGAAGCTTCTGTATGTTACCGCCTGACAGAGCGTTGACACGGGTCCATGGATCAGAGGCCTTGATATTGAATTCCTCCATGAGCCTGGAGGAGTGCTGGGCAATCGATCTGCGATTGAGGAAATGGTACTTTGAAAATGGTTCCTGCTGGAAACCCTTGAGAATCATGTTTTCAGCCAAGCTAAGGTTTCCCACACAGCCCTCCCCCATCCGATCATCAGTTACGTAGGAGACACCCATTCTTGAAGCACACGCGATCCCCTTGTTGGCGATGGAGGTTCCGTCCAACTCGATCTCTCCTTTCTTGATTTTCCGTCGGCCGGTAATTGCTTCCGCAAGCTCCTTCTGCCCATTTCCTTCCACACCTGCGATGCCAAGTATTTCTCCTCGTCTCAGAGTAAATGACAGACCGCGAAGAGCCTCAAATCCCATGTCATTCCGTGCAGTAAGTTCCCTTACCATCAGAACTGTTTTTTCGGATATGTCTCTGGACTCCCTGACGGTATGTGGGATCTGAATCCGTCCGAACATGGCCCGAATGATTTGATTCATACGCCTCTGGGCATCGATTTCTTTCAGCCCTCGAAGTTCGATCTCTTCCACCTTTTTCCCCTGTCTTAGCACCGTGATCCGATCACTGATCCGGACTGCCTCTTCCAATTTGTGGGTAATAAAGATCACCGACTTTTCCACGAGGATCAGCTTTTTCAGGATCTTGAAAAGCTCTTCTGCCTCAAAGGGGGTAAGAACTGACGTAGGCTCATCCAGGACCAGGACCTCAGAACCTCGATAGAGAACCTTAATGATCTCCACACGCTGTTGCTGACCCACAGAGAGATGCCAGACGGTGGCATGGGGATCAACGCCCAGACCAGTTTCCGACATAATTCCTTTTAGCCCCTTCTCGGCCTTGGTAAGGTCTAAAAAGAGATGTGATTCATAGCCCAGGACAATATTCTCGACGACCGATAGGGTGGGAACCAGCGTGAAATGCTGATATACCATCCCGATGCCCAAAGCAAGGGCATCATGGGGAGAACGGATGTCGGCAGGTTTGCCTTTGACTGAGATTTCCCCGTCATCGGGTTGATACATTCCGGAAAGAACATTCATCAGCGTGGTCTTCCCGGCGCCGTTTTCTCCCAGAAGGGTATGAATCTCCCCTTTTCTTAGGTTAAAGTCGATGTGGTCATTAGCCAGGATACCGGGGAATCTTTTGGTGATCCCTTTCATGTCCACTACATATTCGGAACATTCGGAATTCATTGGCTTTTCGACGCTCTCCATCTAAAACAAACACATTTTTCTCTCGCAAAACTCAGCATGTTCGCCTCCTTCGCGAGGAGTCAGATCGCTTCAAGCGCCGCGCCCACACCGCTTCCCGATCTAACGGGGTATCCAATGTCCTTCAGGGTTTTCTCCAACATTGCCAGAGCCGCCGCCACGTAGACAGGCTGAGCCATTTTACCCATGTGACCAATGCGGAAAAGCTTCCCGGTCAGATCGCCGAACCCTCCTGAGATTAGAACCCTGTAATTATCGTACATGTGGCGCCTTATTTTGGCATCGTCCATCCCCTCAGGCGTTTTGATGGCCGTTGCACACGCGGCACAGATATCCTCTGAGTCAGCCCACAGTTGCAACCCCATTCCCTTCACACCCTCGCGGCACATCCTTGCAACCGATTGATGTCTCTCAATTACAGCGTCTAGGCCCTCTTCGAATAACTGGTTCAATGCTTCGTTGAGTGCGACGACCTCGGAGGTAAAAATAGTGAAGGGGAACTTCCGCTTCTCTTTTTCGACCAGCCACTGTTCTTTCATGTCAAGCATACTCATATAAGAGTAACGGACCGGGTTTTTCTTTTTCCGCATCTTTTCCCAGGCCTCCTCGCTGATCGACACCAGTGCCAGCCCAGGGGACGAGGCAATACACTTCTGTGGTCCAACCACACAGATGTCAAGCCCCCATTGGTCAGTTTCGACCTCGATGCCACCCATAGAAGAAACAGCATCCACGATGGTGAGCGCACCATATCTCTCGGCAATCTGGCAAATCTCCTTGATTGGATTGAGAGTCCCAGAGGGGGTTTCGCAATGAACCACCGACATGATTTTGATGTCCGGATTGTCTTTGAAGGCTTTCTCTACATCTGCAGGGTTGATGGCTCTGTTGTAATCAGTTCGCACCTCTAGAAGCTCTCCGCCAAAGGACTTAATGTACCACGCATAGAGATGCCCGTAGACACCCGAAACCAAATTGAGACATTTATCTCCCTCGTCGATTGTGCAGAAGGCCGCAGCCTCAAGCCCAAGCACAGCCTCTCCCTGCATGATGATCACGTCATTTTTGGTCCTGAAAAGCTTCTTCAGTTTCTCTGTTGTATCATCAAAGATATCTGCAAACTCCGGGTCATAGTGATACATTATTTGACGGGAAAGGGCGCGCAACGTTCTCGGTGTGCCTTCAATCGGTCCAGCGGACATATTGAAAAGTGCATGCTCTTTCATTCGGCCTCCTCCTTTGCTAAGAATGGTGTAAGTTGCTTCTGAATGGCGGCTGAAGAGGTCCCAGCCAGCCTCACTGCCTCTCAAATGGAAATGCCCATCCCTTTTCCCATTTGCTATCAGAGGTCGATTTTTTTCACCGGAGGTTGTTGGGATATCATTTTCCTTGAGAAGATGCACCCTCTGGCTACCCGTTGGTCGTTTCGAGATCGAAGGTCGGCCTGACCCTCCCCACAACCTCCCTGCGATAGTTGAAAACCTTGGGTTGGTGGTATGTTTTGAGCAGGTCGAACTCTCTTTCCGTGATAGCGTTAAGCTTCCTCAATACCTCAACAACCGTTGGTGTCAATCCCCGAAGACTACCATCCTCTATCTTGATCCCTATTCCCCATTCTTTCTCGAAAAGGCTGATACCGTAAACGCCCTCGGCCCCGATCTTGCCGAACACGCGACCCTTTGTTACCTTAATCAGATCTGTACAGATCCGGCCCTCCCCCGCGATCATCTCCGGATGCTTACGGGCGCATTCCATGAGACGCATGATGCTTGAAGAGCCCTCATCGGTCAGCTTGGCAAACGAGAGTGCCAGGTTTCTTAGGGGTACCTGGTAGGTTGGAACACCACATCCATCAATGCTTATCGGGATCTGGTATTGAGGAACTCCAGTGAAATCGGAAACCTTTTCTGAAATTCTCTGTTGAAGAGGATGGTTCGGCTCCATGTATGTTTCGACTGGCCATTTTTCGAAAACGCATGTTGCCAGCATCCCCGCGTGCTTTCCGGCACAGTTGTTGTGGAGAAGACTGGGTTTCTTCCCCTCAACATCGAGCCTCTCGGCTGTTGGGACGTGGAAGGGTCTGTGGGTGCCGCATCGAAGGCTCGCTTCGCCGAGGCCCACTTTTTCTAGAATACTGCTGACAGTCTCCTGCTGAAATTCCTGACCGCTGATTGAGCCTGTGGTGATTGCGATCTCTTTCTGGCTGAGTCTGAAGTGATCCGCAGCGCCGGACTCAA